>Ga0075420_100000715_pt1 | contig 27171 bp, 24 predicted proteins | sample SoiMetdeltSBSDD4_FD_75296 | JGI IMG/M metagenome (GOLD analysis project Ga0075420, IMG submission 75296) | Bulk soil microbial communities from a Populus tree surrounding site in Tennessee, USA - Soil MetaG P. deltoides SBSDD4 | ecosystem: Environmental > Terrestrial > Soil > Tree plantation...
CGCATTGTCTACCTGACGCAGCACCGACTCGGCCTGCTTGAACCGCCCACAGAGCGAGCTGTACTCCTTCTTCGCCCGCTGGTTGTCCAGGACGAAACGCTTCTGTACCTTCTTATAGGCCTCGCGCGCGGTGTCCGCACTCCTAACGATCGTGGGGTGCGCGCCCATCCAGCGCTCGAGCAGCGCGGCTTCGGCGTGCGGATCCTTCGGCAGAGCGTTGTCGCGCTTCCAGTTGGCCCACATCTTGGGCCAGCCGTGCCCTTCGACGGCGGCGCGGAGCGCGGTGACGTCCTGGCGCAGTCGCTCGACATCGACGAAGAGGCGCGCTCCCTCGAGGAGCTGGAGCACGTGCTCGGTTGGTTCGCCGATCGTTACGACATCGCAGTCCTTCTCGGCGATCGTCTCGCAATCTATGACCCGCGGGGGCGTCGGTACGTCACCGGGTAGGACACGGTTCCGGCCGCGTGAGCGCTTGTAGTCCGGGTCGGCAAGGATCAGCTTCTCGAAGTGCTCGAGCGTCGCGCCCTCTTCCAGTTCCACGCTACGCCCGCGCGCGTGGTCCGGGCCACCGATCAGCGACACGCTATAGAGGCGTTCGACGCCATCGCAGACCGCGGTCCAAACCCTAGCGAGGTCCACGCCGGCGTCCAACATCTCCGTACGCGCGCGTGTGAGCGTCTCAGGCTTCTTGTTCCATACACTGGACCCGGGCGTCCGGCGGAAGAGCGGTGACCAGCGCCGCGCGAGGGCCTGGAAGACTGAGTTGATGTAGACCGGCGTCCCGTCGCGTCCGGCGCAGATGAACACGTCCAGCGCAACGGTGAGCGCCTGCTTCGCGGTGTCTTCGACGGCTGCCCGCGTGCTGCCAATCGCGAATCGCAGCACGGAGCTCGCCAGGTCTTCGAGTTCGCGTGGTCGGGCGCCGCTCGGGAGCGACACCGTCGGCAGCCCAACCGACACCAGCTCCCACACTGCCCGGGCAGTTTCAACGGTCGGCGCGCCTGCGGGTGGCCGGGCCTCACGGAACGACTCGAGCTTCGGCGGTCCTGAACGCCTCGTGGCGCCGAGGCCACCTTCTCTTGGTCGCTGCGCGCCGCGTTCGTTCTTCTCCCTGGAGTCAGCGGACTGATCTGGAACCGGCATGCGATCGGCCTCGACGTAGGCGTTCATCGGACGGCCGGGCGGGAGTGCCCGAAAGGCAGGTAGCAGACGTCGCTTCTTATCATAGCCGACGGCCCCCTGCCGGCCGACGAGCCTCGTCGGCAGGGCCCGTAGCCGGCTTGGTCCTACCACGCCGGCCGTCAGGGCCGATGAACACGCCGCCCACGGGACGGGGCGCCGCTGTGCTACTACGTGATGAGACTACACCGCCCCGCGGGGGCAAGCGGCGTGTCCACGGGGTTGTGCGCGGAGCTTCCGCGGAGGAGACGGTGCGCATGAGGTCGGCGAGTGGCCTGGTGGCGTACGTAGACATAGACGACACATTGATCCGGTCGTCTGGATCAAAGAGGATCCCGATGACGACGCTGGTTCAACACGTCCGAGATCTGCACGACGCCGGGGTCGCGCTGTTCGCCTGGAGCACGGCGGGAGCCGCCTACGCGCGTGCAACCGCTGCGGAACTCGGCCTCGAAGGGTGCTTCCAGACGTTCCTGCCGAAACCTCACATCATCATCGACGACCAGGCGCCGGCGGAGTGGCGTCGTTTCATCCACGTGCATTCGATGGAGGCGTCTGCCAAGACTTCGGAAGACTATGAGGCTGCGCTCCGCGACCGAGCCGGGTCACCCGGACCTCACCGCTGAAGGCCGTGGTCATCGGCGGGAGGAGGCGGGATTCTTCCGGTCGGGACACCGAGATGGCCCCCCACACCCCACACGCTCCGCGCCCCGGCGGAGCCGTGGCGCTCCGCGACCGGTGCAGTCGCGTACGCACCTCCGACATGGCCCCCACACGCTCAGGGCGCCCCGGCCGAGCCGTGGCGTCCTTCGATCACCCGCCAGATCGGGGCCCCGACATCCCGTCTGGCTACATGAAGGACGACAGCACTGGAGTCGTGTCCGCCTTTATCCTCGAAGGTCTTCAGCCGGCGGCGGCTCTCCTGAAGTCTCCCGTCAGGGCGCCGGCCGGGGTGGCGATGTTGTAGAGGCGGGCGCAGTTGTCCCAGAGGATCTTGCGGCGCACCTCGTCGCGCAACGGTAGCCCGAAGAACTGCTCCATCGCCTCCGGGAACGCGCCGTCGGAGTGCGGATAGTCGGTCGAGACGACGAAGTAGTCGGCGCCCATCTTCTCGACCACGTCGACGGCCGGCTCCTCGTCCACGTCGAGCGCGATGTAGCACTGGCGCTTGAAGTACTCGCTGGGTGGCATCGAGAGCTGGCGCTCGCAGCCGGGGCCGAACTTCTCCCACTGGTCGTCGAGCCGCCACAGCCACCAGTGGAGCCAGCCGGCGGTGCCCTCGAGGAACGCGCAGCGCAGCCGCGGGTGCCGCTCGAGGATGCCGCCCGTGGTCATGCTGGCGATGGCGCCCATCAGCTCGACCGGATTGCGGATGGCGTGGGCGATCGGATGGAAGTTGGCGTGGCCGACGTAGCGCCGGCCGGCGTCGTCCCTGAGTGAGGTGTTGCCGGTCGGGTGGAACCCGATCGGCACGTCGAGCTCCTCCAGCGCGCTCCAAAGCGGGTCGCACGCCTCGTCGTGCAGGTGCTGGCCGTTGACCGGGTTCGGGGTGCCGATGACGGCGACGGCGCCCAGCTCCCGGACGCAGCGGCGGGCCTCGTCGATCGCCGCCGGGATGCCGTGCATCGCCACCTGGGCGGCAAACTTCAGCCGTTCGGGCCGGGTCCGGCAGTACTCCCACGCCCAGTTGTTGTAGGCCCGGGCCAGCGCGGCCGCGTAATCCAGCGCGAGGTCGTCGTGCATCAGGATCTGGCGTCCGCGGGTCCCGTACATGACGGCGACGTCGACACCCTCGATGTCCATCGCGGTCAGCGTCGACTCGGCGTCGAAGCCGCGCCCGCGCGCCACCTGGAAGTGCGGGTGCCGCGCGCGGCTCCGCCGCCGCAGCTCCCGGCTGGACGCGGTGGCGCCCGCCGCATTGGCGTGCGCCGGGATCGCCAGCCCGGCCACCTCCATGCCCATGATGGTGTCGGCGTGGCCCTTGTCCTCGGCGCTGGCGGCGAGCGTCTGCTGCTGCCCGCCGAAGAACCGCGGCAGGTTCGCGCGATGCGGCCCTTCGAGGTGGCGCGCCCACAGGTCGTCCGGCTCCATCATGTGCAGGTCGCTGTCGAGGATCAGATAGCCGTGGCGCGCCATGTCACACCTCCACGATAGTCGAGGACAGAACGTCCGGTGCCGGTCGTCGCTGGACCGGTGATACACCGTCCGTCGACGCTCTGCAACGCCGCGCGAGCGACACGTCGCGCGGCGGCCGTCGCGGTATCCTGCTCGGGGAGGATGCGCCATGACCGCCATCGCCCGGCCGACCACGCTGGAGGTCGATCTCGACGCCGCCGCCGCCAACGTCCAGGCCGTGCGCGGGCTGGTGGGGCCGGCGCGCAAGATCTTCGCGGTGGTCAAGGCCGACGGGTACGGCCACGGCGCCGCCGAGGTCGGAACGGTCTTCCTCGCGCACGGCGCCGATGCCCTCGGCGTCGCCGACCTCGGCGAGGGCATCCGCCTCCGCCGGCACGGGATCGTCGCGCCGATCCTCGTGTACCCCAACACGCTGCCCGAAGCCGCGCCGGACCACCTCGCCCACGACCTGACGCCGACCCTCGTGGACCTCGAGGCCGCGGCTGCCTACGCGCGGGCGGCCACCGGACCGTGCGACGTCTTCGTGAAGGTGGACGTCGGCCTCGAGCGGCTCGGGGTACCGGCCGAGCAGGCGGTCAAGACGATCACGGCCATGCTCGAGCTGCCACGGCTGCGCCTGGCGGGCCTGTGCGCCCACCCCCACGCGCCGGCCGGCGCCGATCCCGCCTACGTCGGGTGGCAGCTCGACCGCTTCACCGCGGTCGTCGACGAGCTGCAGGCGCGCGGCGTGCGGGTGCCGGTCCGGCTCCTCGCGTCCTCGCCGTTCGTGCTGCGCTTCCCGGAGACGTACCTCAATGCGGTCGACCCGGGGCGGATGCTCTACGGCATCACGATGCCCGACGAGGCGTCGCCCGTCCCGCTGCGGCCGACGCTGCGCGCCCTCGTCACGCGCGTCGTCGCGCTGAAGGAGGTGGCCCCGCGCGAGCGCTTCGCCGAGCTGGCCCCCTTCCCGGTGACGGCGCCGATGCGCGTGGGGGTGATCCCGATGGGCTCCGCCGACGGCCTCACCTGGCTGCACGCCGGGCGCGTGCTCGTGCGCGGCCGTCCGGCGCCGATCCTCACGGCGCCGAACCTCGAGCACACGCGCATCGACCTCACGTCGGTTCCGGACGCGCGCGTCGGCGACGAGGTCGTGATCATCGGCCGGCAGGGCGAGGCCGAGATCACCCTCGCCGAGGTCGCCGGCCGCCACGGTCTCGGGCCCCACCAGGTGGCCACCACCGTCGGGCCGCGCGTGGTGCGCGTGTACCTGTCGGGCGGCGCTCGCAAGACCGTGACACCGGCCTGAGAGGCAAGTCGGCCGAGAGGCGCACGATGGACCACATCACGTCGCCACGCGGGGTGCGAGTGTCGTACGACCGTTCCGGGAGCGGTCCACCCCTCGTCCTCGTTCACGGCGCCTTCAGCGACCACGAGACGAACTGGACGTTCGTCAAGCCCAAGTTCGGTGAAACCTTCACCGTCTACGCCATGGCCCGCCGGGGCCGCGGCGAGACGGCGGCCACCGAGGGCCATCGCCTCGAGGAGGAGGCCGAGGACGTGGTGGCGTTGATCGAGTCTCTGCGCGTGCCGGTATTTCTTCTCGGCCATTCGTATGGCGCGCATTGCGCGCTGGCGGCCGCGCGGCTGGTGCCGGACCGTGTTCGAAGACTTGTCCTCTACGAGGCGGTGTGGCCGGCCCGCGTCACCTCCGAGGCCATCGCCCGCCTCGAACGGCTGGCCGCCGCGGGCCGGTGGGACGAGCTCGCGGTGACGTTCTTCCGCGATACGCTCTTCGTCCCCGTGCCGGAGCTCGAGGCGCTGCGGACGACGGAGCTCTGGTCGCCGATCGTCGCCGACGCCAGAGCGTCGCTGGGAGACCTCCGCGCGTTGCGGAGATATGACTTTGATCCCGCGCCCTATCGGGCTTTGAATGTGCCGGTGCTTCTCCAGGTCGGAACGGAGAGTCCGCGCGACCTGTACGTCACCGATGCTCTGGCCGCCGTGCTGCCCAACGCGCGCATCGAGGCGTTGCCGGGGCAGGCCCACGAAGGGATGACGACCGCCCCCGCACAGTACGCGGCCGCCGTCACGAAGTTCTTGCTCGAATGAAGGCGGCGGGCTCGGCGTCGTAGAGGTAACACGCGACCTCGTGGCCGACGCCCAGGGGCCGCGGGGCCGGCGGCGCCTCCGCGCAGCGCGGCATCGCGAACGCGCAGCGCGTCCGGAACCGGCAGCCCGAGGGCGGGTCGATCGGGTTCGGTGGGTCGCCCGCGAGGGGCGGGCGCTCCATGCGGCGGTCGGGGTCCATGGTCGGCGCCGAGGCGAAGAGAGCCTGGGTGTAGGGGTGCTTGGGCGCCCGCGCGAGCTCGTCGGCGGTGCCCGTCTCCACCACCTCGCCCAGGTACATGACGAGCACGCGGTCGCTGACGTGCTCGATCACGTCGAGATCGTGCGAGATGAACACGTAGGTCAGGGCGCGCTCGGCCTTGAGGTCGGCGAGCAGGTTGAGCACCTGCGCTTGCACCGACTTGTCGAGCGCGGACACCGGCTCGTCCAGGACGAGGAGTCGGGGGTCCAGCACCAGCGCCCGGGCGATGTTCACGCGCTGCCGCTGGCCGCCCGACAGCTCGTGGGCGTAGCGCCGGCCGTAGAGTCGCGGGTCCAGCCCGACGCGTCCGAGCAGCGCGCGGGCCCGCTCGCGCGCGACCGCGCGCGGCGTGCCGTGCACCAGCAGGCCGAAGGCCACGGCGTCCTCGATGGTCAGGCGCGGGTTCAGCGACGCGTAGGGGTCCTGGAAGACGAGCTGCATGTCGCGCCGGAGCCGCTTCAGCCGGGGCGGCGGTGCCCCCAGCACGTCCTCGCCGTCGAACGTCACGGTGCCGGCGTCGGGCTCGATGAGGCGCAGGACGAGGCGCGCGAGCGTGGACTTCCCGCAGCCGGACTCGCCCACGATGCCGACCGTCTCGGTGGGGCGCACGTCGAACGAGACGCCGTCGACGGCGCGCACCCAGGCCCGGGCGCGCTGGAGCACACCGCCCCGGAGAGGAAAGTGCTTCCGCAGGCCCCGCGCCTGCAGCAGCGGGCCCGCGCTCACCCGCGGATCTCCATGGCGTCGCGCAGGCCGTCGGACAGCAGATTGAAGGCCATCGAGGTCACGAAGATCGCCACCCCCGGCAGGGCCGGCACGATCGCATTGACGTAGATCGACTGGCGCAGCGTGTTGAGCATCAGGCCCCACTCGGCGGCCGGCGGGGTCACGCCCAGGCCCAGGAACGACAGGCCGGCCGCCAGGATGATGGAGAGCGACACCTGGGTGCTGGAGAAGACGAGGATCGGGCCGAGCACGTTGGCGAGGAGATGGTGTCGCACGATGGCGGCGACCCCGGCGCCGCTGGCGCGCGCGGCGGCGATGTACTCCAGGCTCTTGACCTGCACGGTGGCGGACTCGGCCACCCGCACCACGCGCGGCACGAAGACGATCGAGAGCGAGATGAGCGTGTTGGCCAGGCCGGGACCGAGCGCGCCCGAGATGGCGATGGCCAGGAGCACGGACGGGAACGCGTAGAAGATGTCCATCGTCCGCATCACCAGCGTGCTGGTGAGGCCGCCCACGTAGCCGGCCAGCACGCCGAGGGCGGTGCCCAGCAGGAACGCCACCAGCACCGGCGTCAGTCCCGCCACCAGGGTCATGCGGCCGCCCCACAGGAGCCGGCTCAGCATGTCGCGTCCCTGCTCGTCGGTGCCGAGCAGGTGCCCGGCGGAGCCCACCGCGGCCAGACGCGCCCGGATCGAGCCCGCGTCGGGGTCGTAGGGCGCCAGCCAGGGGGCGAGCAGCGCGGCCAGGGCGATCGCGACCAGGGCGCCGCCGGCGGCGAGCGTGGCCGGATCGCGGCCCAGCCGCCAGGCGACCGTGCGCCAGTAGGACATGGGCGCCAGGGCGGGCGCCTCGAGCTCGCCGGGCAGCGCGGTGGTCACCGCCATCAGTGGCGCGCGATCCGCGGGTCGACGAGCGTCTGCAGGAGGTCGACGGCGAGGTTCAGGAGCACGAAGAACGTGGCCAGGACGAGGATCACGCCCTGCAGCACCGGCATGTCACGCTGGAAGATGGCCAGGTTCAGCAGGTAGCCGGTGCCCGGCCACGAGAACACCGCCTCCACCAGCACGGAGCCGCCGAGCTGGAAGCCGAACTGCAGGCCCAGCACAGTCAGGATCTGCGGGGCCGAGTTCTTCACGACGTGCGCGAACACGCGCCGCGCGGCGAGCCCCTTGGCGCGCAGGGCGAGCACGAACTCCTGGTTGAGGACGTCGAGCGCCGCCGAGCGCACGACGCGGGTGATGACGCCGAGCGGGATCAGGGCGAGCGCGACGGTCGGCAGCGTGATGTGGCGCAGGTAGTCGAGCACGCCGCCGTCCTGCGAGGCGCCCATGGCGGGCAGCCAGCTCAGTTGCACCGAGAACACGATGATGAGGATGATCCCCGCCCAGTAGTGCGGCACCGACACCCCGACCACGGCGATCGCGCTGGCCGTTTTGTCGAGCCAGCGGCCCTGCCGGAAGGCGGCCAGCAGGCCCAGCGCGATGCCGAGCAGAAAGGCGAGGAGCGACGAGGACAGGGCGAGCACCAGGCTGTTGGCGAGCGCGTCCCGCACGTCGAGGATCACGGGCCGCCGGGTGGCGATCGAGCGGCCGAGGTCGCCCTGCGCCACCCGGCCGAGCCAGACCAGGTACTGCACGGGCAGGGGCTTGTCGAAGCCGTAGGCCTTCTTGGTGGCCTCGATCTCCGCCTGGCTGGACTCGGCCGGCATCACCGCCGCGATGGGGTCGCCGGGGGCGAGGTGCACCATCGCGAAGACGATGATGCTCGCCCCCAGCAGCGTCGGAGCCGCGAGCAGGAGACGCCGGCCGGCGTACGCCCACACGGGTCTGGGGCTACCGCACCGTCACCGCCGTCAGGTCCACGAACCAGGACTGCGGCTGCACGAAGCCCTTCACCTTGGGCGACATCGCCCGCGGGTTCAGGTCGTGCACGACGAAGATCCAGGGCGCGTCGTCGACGATGATCTCGTGCAGCCGGGCCAGCGTGTCGTTCTGTTTCCCCACCTCGAAGGTCCGCTCGGCCTCGTCGATGAGGCGGTCGGCCTCGGGGTTGATGTACGGCATCGTGTTGACGGCGATCGGCACCACCGACTTGCTGTGGAAGAACCGCCCGAACCCGCTCCACGGCTCCAGGAAGTTCCAGGAGATGTTCCAGGCGTTGAGGCCCTCGTTCTCGGCGGTCTTGAACCCGGCCCGCCAGCGCGTCAGCAGCGTGTTCCACTCCACCGGCTGCAGGTCGACGTCGATGCCGACCTCCTTGAGGTTCTTCTGGATCAGCTCGTTCATGGCCAGCGGCAGCATCTGGCCCGACCCCGACGTGGAGATGAGCTGCACGGCCCTGGCCGGCCGCTTGCTGCCGTCGAAGCCGGCCTGGCGCAGCAGCTCCTTGGCCTTGGCCGGGTTGTAGTCGTAGGTCTCCTTGGGCTTCCCGAACCAGGGGTGGCCCTTGTAGACGATGCCCGTCGCCGGGATGCAGGTGTCGTTGAGCAGGCTCTTGCAGATGCCCGCGCGGTCGATGGCGTAGTTGGCCGCCTTGCGCACGAGCTTGTTGTTCCACGGCTCCTTGTCCAGGCGCAGGGTGTGCGTCCAGTTGTGGGGGTACGAGTTGAGCGTGATCGCGAACCCGGCGCCCTTGAGCTGGGGGATCGAGTCGGGCGGCGGCACCTCGATCCAGTCCACCTGGCCGCTGCGCAGCGCGGCCAGCCGGGTGGTGGGCTCGGGCATCGGGAGCAGCACGACCTTGTCGACCTTGGGCCGGCGCCTGGCGTCCCAGTAGGCCTTGTTGGCCTCCAGCTCCAGGCGCTCGCGGGGCACGAAGCGCGTCACCCGGAACGGCCCGGTGCCCGACGGCTGCTCGGCGAACTTCCGCCAGTCCTTGACCTTGTTCCACTGGGCGGGCGAGACGATCAGCATGTAGCACAGCTGGTAGGGCACGAAGCTGGTCGGCTTGTTGGTCTCGAACTCGACGGTGTGGTCGTCGAGCTTCCTGACCCCGATCACCGACGCCAGCCGGAAGCTCACCTGCCCCGACCCGTACGGATCGAAGTGCGGGGCGTCCTTCTTCTTGATCGACTCGAACGAGAACACGACGGCGTCGGCGTTGAACGGGCTGCCGTCGTGAAAGGTGACGCCGTGGCGCAGCTTGAACACCCACTTGGTCGGCGCGTCCTTGCGCGCCTCCCAGGACTCGGCCAGCCCGGGCACGAGCGGGGCCAGGCGGTCGCCCCGCGTGAGGTCCCACGCGATCAGCGGCTCGTAGATCTGGTAGCCGACGAAGCGGAAGCCCTCGAAGCCGTTGTCCGTCTGGCCGCCCGTGTAGGGGATGTCGCTGGCGGTCATGCCGATGCGCAGCGTGCCCTGGGCGGCGGCGAGGGCCGGCGGCAACACCAGGCCGGCGGCGAGGAGCAGCGTGGCGATGCGTCTCATGAACGGCCTCCTTAGGCGACGAGATGGCAGCGCGCGGCGTGACCGTCGGCCACGGCATGCAAGACGGGCCGCGTCGTGCGGCACGCGTCATAGACGCGCGGACAGCGCGGCGCGAACGCGCAGCCCGGCGGCAGGGCGATCGGATTGGGTGGCGCCCCGGGGATGGGCACGAGCGGGCGGCCCTTCTGGCCGCGCCGCACCGTGGCCTGCATCAGCCCGACGGTGTACGGGTGGGCAGGGCGACGGAACAGGTCCCGGACGGGCGCCTGCTCCACGATGCGGCCGCCGTACATGACGGCGGCGTCGTCGGCGATCTCCGCCGCCACGCCGAGGTCGTGGGTCACGAAGATGACGGCCAGCCCCAGCCGCTGCTGCAGGTCGCGCAGGAGCCAGAGGATCTGCGCCTGCACCGTCACGTCGAGGGCCGTGGTCGGCTCGTCGGCCAGGAGCAGCTCGGGCTCGCAGGCCAGCGCGATGGCGATCATGGCGCGCTGGCGCATGCCGCCCGAGATCTCGTGCGGATAGCTGGCCAGGCAGCGGTCGGGCGAGGGCACCTGCACGAGGTCGAGCAGGTCGCGCGCGCGCCGCGACGCGCGCCGGCGATCGAGCGACCGGTGCTGCACGAGGGTCTCCACGATCTGCTCGCCGATCGTGTACACGGGGTCGAGCGCGGTCATCGGCTCCTGGAACACCATGGACACCACGCGGCCGCGCAGCGCCTCGCGCGCGCGCTCGCCGAGCCGGTTCACGTCGCGGCCCTTGAGCAGCACTTCGCCGCTCACGCGCGTCCGGGCGCCGGGATGCAGGCCGAGGATGGCCCGCAGGGTGACGCTCTTGCCCGAGCCCGACTCGCCGAGCAGGGCCAGGACGCGGCCGGCATCCAGCGCGAAGCTGACGTCGCTCACCGCGCGGACGACGCCGTCGCGCGTCTCGAACGTCACGCTGAGGTCGCGGACGGTCAGCAGGGCCATGGCGGTATCCCCGGGGCGCTCGTCGACGTCGCCGCCGCGCGCGTCGCGCCGAGCGTCAGCGCGCGGAGACCGTTCCCGGCATCGTGGCCCGACGCGCGGCCTCGGGCTCGGGGCGCGCCACCGGCATCCCCCGCCGGCCGAGCGCCGCCTTGTCCATGCCGTAGAACTTCAGGCTGTTGTCGAGCAGCATCTTGCGCTTGGCCGAGTCCGGGACGTCCTTGCGCCCGACCAGCGTGGCGACGGTGCCCGGGTAGGGCTGGCCGTCGCGACCCGGCTCTCCGACGAAGAGCGCGTCGAAGTGCAGGTAGTCGGAGGCGAACAGCATCGCGTCCTCGCCGACGTGCTCGAGGAAGTGCGGGATGAACTCGTCGCCGGGCTCGCAGCTGAAGAACATGCGGCCGCCGCGGACGTACTCGCTCGGCCTGGCCGAGATGTGCGCCCACCGCTCCGGCGCGACCTCGTTGTACTCGTCCATGCGGTGCATCCAGTAGGGCACCCACCCGGCGCCGGCCTCCAGGAAGGCGATCCGGAGGTTCCGGAAGCGCTCGAGCACCCCGCCGGTGACGATGTTGGAGCACGCCAGCATCTGGGCGAAGGTGTGGGCCATGTGCGAGGCCTCGAGCATGTGATCGGGGCGGTTGAGATCGAAGTAGCTCCGGAACAGCGACGGCAGGGCCGGCCCGTGGACGGCCACCGCCACGTCCAGACGCTCCGCCTCCGCCCAGAAGTCCGTGAGCCGCGCGTCGCTCAGCAGCATGTTCTCGCGGACGGTGCACCCGATCTGGATGCCGACCATCTTGAGCCGGGTGACGGCCCGCTGCATCTCCTCGATGGCGCCGGCGACGTCCTGCAGCGCCACGATGCCGATCCCCTTCAGCCGTTGCGGACAGACCTCGCAGTAGTCGTGCAGCCAGTCGTTGTAGGCGCGGGCCCGGGCCGCCGCGAAGCCGGCGTCGTGGGTCACCGTGAGGGGCAGCTCGTCGGTGGGGTAGATGACGGCCACGTCGATCTGGTCACGATCCATGTCGGCCAGCCGGGCCCACGGATTGTAGGTTCCCATCCGGCGGTAGTGGATGGCCTTGCCGGTCGGCGGCGGCAGGTTACCGTTCACCCCCACGAACCCGCACTCGGTGTCGGGCCCCCAGACCTTGCCGTCCACCAGCCTCACGATGTTGCCGCGGGAGGCCTGCGTGTACACGGGGCGCCGCTCCCGGTACTGGGGATCGATCCGCTCGTAGGTCTCGTTGACCTCGATGACGTGTCCATCCCCGTCGATCACCAGGTCCAGTCCGTCGATCATCACCCGCTCCTTGCCGGAACGGCCGGCCGGACCGAACGTATCACGGAACGCGGCCGGGCCGCCGCCGCCGGGCCGGATCATGCCGTGACCCCCGTCCGCCTCGGTGGGGCACAATGGCCGCCATGATGATCGGCGCTCGGCGAGGCGGCAGGTGGCCGGTCCGTGTATCCGTCCTGGCGGCTGCGCTGCTGGCGGTGACGGGAGCGGGGTGCTTCCGGCAGCCGCTCGAACCGTTCACGCTCGACTCCCCGCCCGCCGTGCTGGTGCCGGCGGCCCACGCTGGCATCGTGGACGAGCGGGCGCGCTTTCGCGAAGTGTGGTGCGCCGTTCGTGACGATCACGGCAAGGACCTTCCCGAGGACCGACCGTGCGAGGACGCGCTGTTGCGGCTGGCGGGCGAGGCCGCGCCCAGCGGCCTGCCGGTCTCGCTGACGTCCGGCCCGGGCCCGCTACGCGTCGTCGTCGTGCCCGGGGCCTACGGCGAGTGTTTCCGCCACCTGGCCGACGTGTTCTCCGACGGTCTGGCGCACCTGGCGACGCACGGGTATCGCACCGAGACGATCCAGGTCGGCGGCCGGTCGAGCAGCCAGCACAACGCCGTCCAGGTTCGCGACGCGGTGCTCGGCATGACGCTCGCTCCGGGCGAGCGCCTGCTGCTGGTGGGCTACTCCAAGGGCGCGGTGGACGTCCTGGAGGCGCTGGCCCGGCACCCGGAGATCGCGCCGCGGGTGGCGGCGATGGTCAGCGTGGCCGGGGCCATCAACGGCTCTCCCCTGGCCGACGGTCTGCGCGATTTCTACGTCACCGTGGCCGAGAAGCTCCCGCTGCGGGGCTGTGAGGACACCGGGGGCGGGCTGTTCAGGAGCCTTCGCCGGGCCGAGCGGCTCGCCTTCCTGGCGTCCGCGACCCTGCCGCCGTCGGTCCGCTACTTCTCGCTCGCGGGCTTCGCGGAGGGCGCCGGCACGTCGCGCCTGCTGGAGCCCATGCGGCGGAAGCTCGCGCGGCTCGATCCGCGCAACGATGGCCAGTTGCTGTGGACGGACACGGTCATCCCGGGCGCGACGTTGCTCGGTTACGTGCGCGCCGACCACTGGGCGATTGCCATGCCGTTCTCGCGCACCTCGGCAGCGCTGACTGCCACCGTCATCGACCGCAACGCGTTTCCGCGCGAGGTGCTGCTGGAGGCGGTCGTGCGGACCGTGGAGGAGTCCCTCCGGGCCGGGCGGAGCGGGGTCGAGGGGCCTCGGTCCGCCCAGCCGCGCGAGAGCGGACAGGCTAGAAGGCGAACCTGAGGCCCACGGTGACCGTGTGACGCGTCTGGTCGCGGTAGCCGACGAGGGCCCGGTAGTTGACGAAGGGAGAGAACCCTCCCGGGAGCACCATCACCACCCCGCCGCCGACGTTGAAGGAATCCCGGTCCGGGGGGTCGTTGAAGAACGCGAACTTCGTGCCGGCCGAATCGCCCACGAACGAGAACGTGATCCGGCGCTGATCGTCCTCGAACTCGTGGATCCACTCGGCCGTCGTCTGGGGGATGACGACGCCGATCGGCGTGCTGATGGCCCAGGAGGCAAAGAGTCCGAGGCTGGTCGTCAGCGACTCTTCTCGCTGGCTGGCGTAGGACAGCTCGAGGCCAGTCGAGCCGCGCTCGCTGAAGCTGTCGATGTCCGTACGGCGATAGGTGACTCCGGCCCGAGGGCCGATCGTGAAGCTCTGGAGCACGAAGTCGTAGCCGAGCAGCATCCCGACTCCGTACTCGTCGGCGTCGGTGTCGCTGCTGATGATTCCCCTCCCGGCCGGGACAACGACCGCTCGATCGACCACGAGGTCCTTGCGAGTGTAGCTCGCCACCCCGTCGATGAACAGGTGGGGTATCGGGAGCAGGCTGCCATAGAGCAGCACGCCGTACGCGTCGATATCGAACGTGCCGCCCGACTGCGTGAACTTCCCGTCGAGGGTGCTGCCGGTCACGGCGAGCCCGAGCAGGCCGGTGCGGCCGAACGTGTAGTCGACGCCGATCGTGCCGCCGTACTTGTTCGAATCGTGCCCGGCCTCGAAGGTCGTGACGTCCTTGTCGAAGCGCTCGTACTCGGCGTTGGCGAAGAAGCCCAGACCCCGCAGACTCGAGGAGTCCGCGCTCGCGCTCGGCCCACCCTCACGGTTCCGCCGCTGCTCCTCGAGGCGCCGAAGCAGTGTCTGCGCCGCCTCGGTCTGGGCCGCGGGGGTCTGCGACGTGATCGAGCCGCCGGTCGACACGGAGGCGCCACAGAGCGCAGCCAGCTGAGCCGACAGCGATCCCGTGAACCGCGCGCCGCAGTCACCGAGGATGTTGGGGATCAGGGTGGCGAAGTCACCGGTGAGCGGCGGTGGCGGGGGTGGAGGCGCTCCGGCGCGAGCCGCTGGTGGGGCGAGGAGAAGTAAAGGGACCGCGGTCGCAAGCAAGAGGCCAACTCGGAGAGAGCGTCTCGACCCGTGCGTCATGGGTCTCCTCCTACGCGAGAGGGCGACCGATCATTAGCACATTCACCCAGGACCGCACAACGCCTCGCCGACCAGGGCGCCGGGCGCTTCATCGGATCGACGATGCCCTGATCGCAGCGGCGGTGCGCAAAGCCAGCGCCTCGATCGTCAGCGATGGGGCCTCACCACCGCCGGAGGTGGGGAACACGCTGGCATCGACGACGTACAGGTTTCGCCAGCGATGGCTCCGGCCGGTCCGATCCACCACGGACTCGGCAGGATCGCGCCCCATGCGGCACGTGCCGAAGACGTGCGTGGAGCTGAACATGTCGTAGGTTCCGTACTCCTCGACGAGGCGCTCGGCGCCGGCGGCGGTCAGGATGGCCCGTGCGGTCTTCGCCATGAAGGTCAAACGAGCGATCTCTGGGGCCTCCACGTACGAATGGATTCTCGCGACTGGCGTCCCGAGCTCGTCTCGCTCCTCCGGGTCCAGATCGACGTAGGAGCGCTTGTGCGGCAAGCATTCGCCTATGGCCTGGACGGCGAGCGCATGTCCGAAGGTTTGCCGCATCTCCCGCTTGTGTCGCGCACCCCAGCCCGCGACCACACGTTGAGCGTAGTTGATCGGCCCGACCAGGTCGGCCGCGGCCGTTCCCGGTGAGAAGCGGCAGCCGCCGACGACGCCCGGGATAGCGTCCGGCGCATTGAAGTCCCAGCAGATGCTGTCTGAGGGCAGACCCCGGAAGCTGCCGAGGGGCTCCGGATGGAGACCGCTGCTCGTCCACACCACAGTCTCCATGAAGTTCCGGCCGACCTGCCCGGACTCGTTGGCCAGGCCGTCTGGCGAATGGCGACTCTTCGACGCGAGCAGGAGCCGAGGCGTCTCGATGGCTCCGCAGGCGAGGATCACGACGCTGCCCGATGCCCGCCGGGTGGCGCCCGAGGCGTCGACGTAGCGAACGGCTGTCACCCGGTCACCTGGCCCGGCTTCGACGGCGACGACCTGGGCGCGCGCACGCACGCGGCAGCGTCCGGAGGCCACCGCCTTCCGGATGAATGTCACGTCGACGCTGCCCTTGTCGCCGATGGGACAGCCGCGGATACAGTTACCGCAGTAGTTGCAGGGCGGACGGCCATCGTAGGGAGCGGACAGCGCGGCCACCGGAGCCGGCACCCATCGGAAGCCCAGCTTGCGACAACCCGCCTCGAGCTTCCGGCTGGCGTAGCTGAGCGGATGGGCGGCGAGCGGGTACGGCGCGCTTCGAACACGGGGGCCCGTGTCGGAAGGGCCGGCCACCCCGACGACGCGTTCGACCTCCGCATAGTAAGGTTCCAGCTCGGCGTACGTGATCGGCCAGTCGGCGGCCACCCCGTGCCGGCTGTACAGCGTCATGGCGGCGGGATGGAGGCGGTGAGCCTCGCCGGAGAAGTGAAGCGTCGTCCCTCCGACGCCGCGCACGTGATGGTACCGCCACGGGAGGCGGCGGCTGGTCGGGTTCATGGGCCCGCTCACCTGGCTCCACGACCGCAGCGTGCGCGAGCTCTCGTCCAGGTCCTGCATGAGGCCAAAGGTGTAGCGGCCCTGCGACCCGGGTTTCTCGGGAAACCTCGCCTGCTCCCAGTCCGTGCGAGCGAGGTGGTAGTCCGCGGCGGGGTCGTAGGATGGTCCTGCCTCGAGAACGAGCACGCGCGCCCCGTCACGCGCCAGCGCCCAGGCGCTGGCCCCTCCGCCGGCTCCGGCCCCGACGACGACCGCGTCGAAGGCGTCCTCAGCCGTCGGGGGTCCTCCGTGGAGGACGGGCGTGATCCCGAAATCCACGAGGCTGTGGAGGCCCCGGATAGGCCAGCGAGCGCCATGTCGCTGGATGGGCGTAGTAGTGGAAGAAGGCGTCCATTCTCGTGCGCACGAAGAAATGCGCCGCGAGCGCACCGCCCGTGCCGTCGGCCGCGCGGGTCATGATCCGCTCGCGGGACGTCGTGTCCAGCGATGAGAACGTCTGGGCCCCGAGGGACCGCGCCTCGCCGTCCAGCCACGCGCACCCTCGGTGAACGAGCTCGCGATACGTGGGATCCCGCGCGGCCTTGGCGAGAATCTGCTCGCGCACTCCTAGCTGGGTCGCGCTCGGAGACTCATCCGCCGGGATCAGCGTGTCCAGGTAGGTGTCGAGCGTGCGGGCCGGGTCGCCGCCTGCGCGCGCGTGACGTCGAAGGCCGTCGAGCCCGATGAAGACGCTCGCCACGAAGATTCGACGACTGAGCGCCCGACCCGAGCTCGACTCGTGACGCACACCCATCGCGGGACCACTATCGAGGGACTTTCTGCGCCTGTCAATCTCCGGCGCCCGCCGTGACCGTTCCCGGACCGCGTCAGCCGCGAGCCGGGGTGACCGCGCCTCCGGCGAGCAGCCGCTCGATGTCCGCAGGCCCGAACCCCGCCCACTCCAGGATCGCCCGGGCCTCGGTGCCGAACGGTGCGGTCGGCGGGCCGGCCACGAAGCCCTCGGCGTCGAGGCGCACGGGCGGGCCGAACACGGTCAAGGGACCAAGCGCCGGGTGATCCTGGCGGGCGAACATCGCGTTGGCGGCCGGCTGCGCGTCGTCGAGGATCTCCAGCGGCAGCGCCACCCGGCTGGCCGGGACCCCGGCCCGGGCCAGGAGGGCCTGCCATTCCTCGGTCGTGCGCGAGGCCACGGTCGCCTCCACCACGCGCTTGAGCGTCGCGTAGTGCGCGTCGACGTCGGCCACGGCGCCGGCGAGCGCGGAGTCCTCATGGCCGAGGGCCGCGATGAACTTGCGGCGCAGCGAGGGACTGCCGCAGGCGACGGCGAGGGCGGCGTCCCTGGTGGCGTAGGTGCGGTAGTAGACGGCGGCCATGGCCACCGGCCGGTTGCGCGGCATGCGCTCGGCCTGCTCGACGAACGGCACGCCGTCGCGGCGCGCCTGGCCGAGCCACGCGCGGAAGTCGGCGTGGCGCGGACCGTCGACCTTCTCCACGCGGACCATGAGGTTGTTCTGCAGGGCGAGCGCCGACTGCAGCAGCGAGGTGTCGACGCGCCCGCCGCGTCCCGTGCGCTCGCGGCGATACAGCGCGGAGGCCACGCCGAAGGCGAGCAGGGCGGCCGCCATGTAGTCGGCGATCGGCGACTCGCCGGTCGTCGGCAGGCCGTTGCTCATCTTGCCGCCGGTCACCATGAGACCGCTGCGCGCCTGCACCACCATGTCCATGCCGGCCAGCGCGGCGTCGGGCCCGCGCGGGCCGAAGGCCGTCACGCTGCCGACGACGAGGCGGGGATGCCGCGGCGCCAGCTGCTCGTACTCGATCCCCAGCTCGGCGGCCAGCCCCGGACGCATGTTGATGAGGACGACGTCGGCCCGGGCCAGCAGTGCCTCGAGGATCTGGCGCGCGTCGGGATGCTTCAGGTCGAGGGGCAGCGAGTGCTTGCCGCGGTTGCGGATGACGAAGTGGCGGCTCTCGTGCGGCGCCAGCGGCGCGATGTGCCGGCTCGGCTCGCCCTCCGGCGGCTCGATCTTGACGACGTGGGCGCCGCCGTCGGCGAGCACCTGGCCCGCCCACGGCACCGCGACGAACTGGCCCAGCTCGAGCACGGTGACGCCGGCGAACGGCGGCTGGGACACGCGGCTACCAGCCCAGCGCGTCGGCCATCCGGCGCTTGTGCCAGCGGGGATCGCCGAGATAGCCGAACAGCGTGCGCGACATCTGCGTGTGGGCCGCCAGTCCGTACTCGGTGAGACTGCCCTGGCCGGCGTGCACCTCGTGGGCGGCGTTGCACGCTTCCACGTAGGCCTCGCTGCTCACGGCCTTGGCCAGGTGCACCGCGTCCGTGGCGGGCCGGCCGGTGTCGAGCTTCCACAGCGCCTCCGCCGTGGTCCATCGCGCGCTGTCGAGGTGATTGACGAGGCGGATGATGTGGTCCTGCACGCGCTGGAACTTGCCGATGGGCACCCCGAACTGCACGCGCTGCTGGCTGTGCGCCACCGACATCTCGAACACGGCCTGGCAGCCGCCGACCATGAAGGCGCACAGCACCGGCCACGCGCGCCGCAGCGCCCGCTCGAGCGCCGCCCAGCCGCCCGTGCGGCTGCCGCCGAGCAGATTGGCGGCCGCTACCTCCGCGCCCTCGAACGTCACCTCGTCCTGCCAGGAGAGAAAGCCGGGCAGACGCCGGGTGCGGACGGCCGGCGACGTGGCATCGACGAGCAGCAGCCCGATGTCGCCGGCGCCCTCGCCGGTGCGCACGGCGACGACGAGCTGGGTGGCGAGCGTGGCGTCGCCCACGAAGAGCTTCACGCCGTCCAGCCGGTATCGGTCGCCGGTCTGTCGGGCCCGGAGCGTGATCCCCTGGGGTCCCCACGACGCGTGGGGCTCGGTGATCGCCACGCTCAGCACGCTCTCGCCACGCGCGACGCCGGGCAGGATCGCGCGCCGCTGCGCCGGGCTGGCCGCCTCCATGACGGTGAGCGCACCGAGCACGCCGGAGCTGAAGAAGGGGCCCGGCACCGGGCCGCGGCCCAGCTCCTCGAAGAGCACGGCCGCGTCGGTGAGCGAGCTCTCGCTTCCGCCGTCCTCGGCCGGGACGAGAATGCCCGGCCAGCCCAGCTCCGACGCCTTGCGCCACAGGTCGGCGGCCAGGCCAGCGCCGTCCCGCTGCGCGGCGACCAGCGCGTGCCGTGGCGCCTCGCGCTCGACGAAGCTGCGGGCGGAGGCTCTCAGCAGCTCCTGCGGTTCGGTGAGCGACAGGTCCATCGCTCAGGGGCCCTTGTGCTCCTGCAGGCACTGCAGCACCAGCCCGCCGTGGCTCCAGGCCGAGCCGGCCGCCATGGCCATCGCGACGAAGGTCGTCTCGGCGATCTCCGCGTCGCCGGCCCCGGCCCTGACGGCTCTTTGGGTGTGAGCCTGGATGCACCACGCGCACTGGGTGATCTGGGCGATACCGAGGGCGATGAGCTCCTTGGTCTTGCCCGGGATGGCGCCGTCCTTGAATGCGACCTTGTCGAAGTCGAGGAAGGCGCGGTATGCCTCCGGCACCAGCTCGCGCATGCGCCTGAACTGCGTGGTCACGTCCACGCCGTGGAACTCCATGCTCGTGGTCTCCTGGGCGCCGGGCGCCCGATCGTGAGGTTACCGTCCCCGGAACAGAGGCTTGCGCTTCTCGCGCCAGGCCCGGTGGCCCTCGATCTTGTCGTCGGTCAGCTCCAGGGCGGCGAACCGGTAGAGATCGACGAGCGAGGCGTCGGCCAGGTTCGGGATGTCGAGGCCGCGAACGATCGACTCCTTCGTCAGCCGCGCGGCCAGCGGCGGCAGCGCCGCCACGTGGGCGGCGATCTCGAGGGTCTTGTCCATGAGCTTGGCGTGGGGCACGACCCACTGCGCCAGACCGATCCGGTAGGCCTCGTCGGCCGGGATCGGGATGCCCAGCGCCATGCGCATGGCGTGGCCGCGACCGACCAGACGGGCCAGCCGCACGCCGCCGCCGTAGGCGGGCAGGATGCCGAGCGCGACCTGGGGCAGCCGCCACTCCGCCCGCTCGGAGGCGACCAGCAGGTCGCAGCAGAACGTCACGATGCAGCCGATGCCGACCGCGTAGCCGTTGACCGCCCCGATGAGCGGCTTGGGGAAGTTGCCAAGCACCTCGAACGCGCGATGCTTGCGCCTGGGGATGCTCTTAACCAGCTCCGCCGTCGAGCCCAGGGTGTGGGTCTTCGGGTCCTTGAGGTTCGCGCCGGCCGAGAAGGCGCCGCCGCTCTCGTCGCCGGTGAGGATCGCGCAGCGGACGTCGTCGTCGTCCTCCATCGCCTCGACGTGGCGCTGCAGCCCCTCGTTGAAGTCGGCGCCCCACGCGTTGCGCGCGGTCGGACGGCTGAGGGTGACGATGCCGATGTGGTCGCGCTTCTCGTAGAGGACGGGCATCAGTGCACCGTCCCCGCTGCCTCGCGGGCGGCGCGCCCGATGCCGATCCGCCGGGCCATGCTCACGCGCTGGATGTCGGCGGTGCCGCCGGGGTGGACGGCCACGATGCCGTTGCGCTGCTGCAGCTCCAGGAAACCGTCGGGCGAGCCCCACGTGGGGTCGGTCGTGAGCGCGGCCGGCCCCACCGCCTCGAGGATCGCGCCGGTCATCCACAGTCCGGCCATCTTCCGGTAGTAGGAGAGCTGGGGACCCTCGTAGGAGCGCGGCCGCCTGGCGTAGGTGAGCCAGAAGTTGCGCAGGCCGAACAGCCGCTGGACCTCGGTCTTGATGTAGACGTCGGCCAGCAGGTCGCGGGTGTCGGGGTGCTGGGCGAGCGGGACGCCGTCGCGCTTGGTCTGCTGACAGTGGGCGAGCAGACGGTCCCACACCCGGTGGCGACCGATGCGGCCGCCGGCCCCGTGCTCCAGCTCCAGGTGGGTGCTGGCGGCCTTCCAGCCGTTGTTCTCGCCGCCCACGAGCGAGAAGGCCGGCACGCGCACCTGGTCGAAGAACACCGTGTTCTTCTGCACGGGGTCGGTGCCCCCCTCGCCGCCGGTGCCCATCAGCTCCATCGGCTGGACGGTGATACCGGGCAGGTCGGCGTCGATCATGAACCACGAGAGGTTCTCGTGGCGGGCGCCGCCCGGCTTCGTGCACGCGATCATCCAGATGCGGTCGGCGCCGTGGTCGCTGCCGACGAAGATCTTCTGTCCGGTGATGACGTACTCGTCGCCGTCGCGGATGGCTGCCGTCGTCACGCCGGCCAGGTCGGAGCCGGCGCCGGGCTCGGTGAGGAGCTGCCAGGTGCGGACCTCGCCGCGATAGATCGGCGGCAGGAACGCGCGACGCTGCTCCTCGCTGCCCCACACGAGGATGGTCGCCGAGCCCAGTCGCCCGCCGCTGTCGTAGTACGGCGGCAGCGACAGGCCCAGGCGGTCGGCCTCTTCCTCGAGGATGATGCTGTGATCCACGTCGAGTCCGCCGCCGCCGTACTGCGCCGGCGCCCGCGCGTACAGCCACCCCCTGTCGCCGAGCCGCCGGCCCAGGTCGCGCAGCTCGCGGTACCGCCGCAGGCTGTCCTCCGGCGAGGAGGGCACCCGCGTGATCCCCGGCGGCACGTTCGCCTCGAACCACGCGCGCACCTCCTGCCGGAACCGCTGCTGCGCCTCGGAGTACGTGACCTCGAAGTCCATGTCCGTCCTTTCAGGACTCACATGGGGGCCTCGACATGGCCCCCAAACCCCCACTCGTCGCAGCCCGGCGGAGCCGGGCCGCGCCTCGAGCATCTTCAGATTGGGGGCCTCGAGCTGACACGACCGGGATGATCCCCGTCCCCCTCTTCGCTGCCGCCCGCGATGGCGCGGGTCGGCATGCTCTCAACGCATAGCCCGAACAGCGATTCCCGGCGACTCCGGTCGGGCACCTCGACCACGTCCTTGGGCTCGGCCAGCAGATGCACCATCCGCTGGCAGAAGTCGTCGTCGCGAGGCCCGAACCCCGGCAGGACGTCCGTGCCACTGCGCCCCAGGCCGCCTCGGAGGGCCCCATCGTACCTGGAAATCCCAGCGAAGAGCCAGGCACCGGACCTTGTTCATCCACGAGCCGGACGCCTTTCTCGGTTGAATGCGGTAGATCCTGATTATCGCAGCCTGACCGCCTGCGGGGAACGGCGTGGCTGCGTCTCGGCCCGGCGTCTTACGGCGCGCTACCGATCCCGGCACGTAGCCTACGTCGATGTCCGTCGGGCGCTTTGCGGCTCGTTTCGCCGCTCGGTCAACCTCGCGCGTAACCGGCGTGCTCTTCCCGCGAATCCACGCCAAATCTACGCGGACACCGGCCCGGGCCCTCGCGCGCTCTCTCAAGAATCGACGCCACAGGTCGGCGTTTTCGACTGGTCGTCCGGCATCGGTTGTCCGATCTCCTTCTCGCCAGTAGGGCGCTCGTTTCGCGTTCTCGTACACGTAAATCGAGTCCGTGATCAAGATGGCGCGGCTGATTCCAAGCGCGCGCGCTTGGTGCCCGATGTAGACGAGCGCCTCGATGCACGCGCGCACCTCCATCCGATTGTTAGTCGTGCTCTTGTCGCCGCGACTGAAGATCGTCTCGTTCTCACGATTTAGCCGATCCGGATATTCCGCGACTCCCGCGATCCCACCCGGGCCGCCGGGGTTCTTGAGGGCTGAACCGTCGGTGTAGATCTTCAACGCATGAGGATCAAACGACGCCGCTGCCACGACACGACTCAGTTTATGCTCGGTTGATCGCTTCCCACGCCGCTCGCTGCACCGCCCGCCGCGGCGTCGGCTCCCACGCCAAGCCGACGACGATCATCGCCCTTCGGCCCGCACGGGTTTTCGAGGTCGGGAAGACTCATCGGCAGGACTTGAGTCGCACCCACTCGCCCCGGGTTCGCGCCTCTTTGTCAGGCTTTGCTTGCCACCTACCTCTCACCTGCGGATGCAGTTGGGTCGTCGGCGGGATTCACATAGATGGTTCGCCATGGCCCAGTTCCGTGAGCCTGGACGACGGTGTCCTCGGTCGTCTGCTCGAAGTGAGGTGATCCAGCGCCGATCATGATGAAGCTTCCAGCCGGCATCGTTCGCAACTGGTTGGCCTCGAACCTCTCGCCCATCCCCCAATGTGCCGACCCCGAGATGACAGTGACGTGCTCGACACCAGGATGGAAGTGAGGCGCCACGCGGGTCCCAGCCGGAAACCACAGCCGCATCGTGAATGGCCCGGCCTCGCGCGGATCGCCCTCGATCACGAACATTCTCACGCCAACTGGAAGGGTCGGCGGTCCGGCAACCCACTTCATTTCGTTCAAGGTGAGCAGCGCGTTTCCACGCTCGTCTATTGGCATACTCAACCTTTCTTGTGGTTTGATCGGCCGGTCTCAGCGCCACCCGCGCCGCCTTCTGCACTGCCCGCCACGGCGTCGGCTCCCACGCCAAGCCGCCGACGATTGCGTCATGTCTGCGAGTGGCTTCGCTTCGGAACACCTCAACGCTCGTGGAACTCCGATCGGACGGGCTTCCAGTCGATGTACTCGCCGCCGCCGCTCCGATCGCGCTTCAGTTCCCCGCGCCACACCTGACCCGTGTTGTCGGCTCCGATGAAGCGCCCCGTAGCGTCATTCGAGATGCTGATGAGAGTCGGCATCGCGGTGTCCTCCTCGCCTGGAGCCTAGCGTAGCGTCCCTACGTCTGCGAGAAGATCGAAGCTCCCTCCGGTGCGGCGCCGTCGCCTTGTCGCCCACAAGCGCCGCGGCGAGAGCGGCGCGGAAGCGGCGGCCGCGGGCGTCGAGTTCGATCGCGAGCGTCATCCGTGTCGACGGTCACGCGTGGAGGTCAGCGGCGCGCGGCGGCCTCATCAGCATAGACGAGCCTGCCGTGATGCACCACGTGGCGGACGCGCGCGAGGGAGCGGATGTCGGCGCGGGGATCGCCGTCGAAGGCGACGAGGTCGGCGTCCAGACCCACCGCGATCCGCCCCGTCCGCGTGTCTTGTTTGAACCGCTCCGCAGGGGCCGTCGTGAGCGCCGCCAAGATTTGCGCAAATGACAGGCCCGCGCCAGCCAGGTAGGCATACTCGTCGGCCGGGTCGTACTCCCGCATGTAGCCGACGTCCGTGCCGAACAGGATGGGCCCGCCGAGAGCCACGAAGGCCCGCACCTAGTCTTGCGCCACCTGGATCCATCGCTCGATCATCGCGCGATCCTGGCCGGCTCTTCGCAGCTCGTACTCCCACAGCTTCATCGTAGGGATCAGCGCCATGCCCGCCTGCTGCATGCGCGGGATCAGCGATCGGTCCCACGGCCCGTCGCGCTCCAATGGAAACGTATGCGCCAAGATGTCGACACCGCCCTCGATGGCTGCGCGGGCACCGGCGCTGTTCGCCGGATGCGCGACCACGAACGCGCCTCGCTCGCGCGCCGCCGTCGTCGCGGCCCGGACGATGTCAGTGTCCATGACGACCACCGAGCCCGGCGCCGCCATTCCCCCGGTGAAGAGCTTGATCCCGTCGGCCCCGGCGTCGAGCGTCCGGAGCACTCTCTCGCGCGCCTCGGCCGCCGTCTTCAGCGCGGGGAGCCGAATGGGCCACACGTAGTACGGACTGCCAGCCGGCGCGACGAAGCTTCCACTCGCGATGCGGATATCGGGACCCGGGAGTAATCCCTGCGCCATGCGTTCGCGCAGACGCGCGGTGCTCCCGAGCCACGAGCCGGTATCGAGGACGTGCACGAACCCATAGCGGGTGAGCATGTCGCGGATCTCACCTGCGGAGACGAACTCGGGAAGCCACCCGGCCGCCGCGAGGCGCCACGGCATGAAGTGCACGTGGCTGTTCCAGAAGCCGGCCGTCAGGAACAGGCCGGCGCAGTCGAGCACCTCCGCCCCCGCAGGAAGGGGAACGTCGTCCTTCGTGCCGACCGCCGCGATCCCGCCGTCTCTCACGACAACGACACCGTTTGAGATTTCTGGCGCCCCGGGGCTTGGATAGATCGTGGCGCCCACCAGCGCAAGCTCGCGGGCGATTGAGACCTTCCGCTCCAGTCGCCGGTCGTTGACCATCATCCACGTCCAGTATCCGAGTCCGATGATGACGACGAGCATAAACAGCGCGACGATTAGAAGGAATGCGAGCCGGAGCACTCGTCCGATCACATCAAAGCCCGCTCATTGCCAAGCGACAGTCCCTTTCACGGTCCCCCACGCCGCTCGCTGCACCGCCCGCCCCGGCGTCGGCTCCCACGCCGAGCCGCCGACGATGGAGTGAGCGATGCCGACCGGGAAGAAGGTCGCCCGCCAGTCGCGAGCGGTGGGATCATGCGGTCGAAGCCTCTGCCACTCATTAAGGTGATTAATGACTTCTGCATAACTAATGTCCTATTATGCTCTGGGGGAGGTGTTCATGCGCCCACAGGGCAGTCCGATCGAACTCGAGCGACGGCGGGTGCCGCGATCGAGCTGCTCCAGCGTGATGTCCCCGTGCATGTGGTGGCCGAGCGCCTGGGGGTGGATCGCCGCTCCGTGCGGCGGTGGAAGCGCGCGCATCGGGGCCAGGGCCGGGCGGGCCTGCGCGCCCGGCCGGCGTCGGGGCGTCCGTCGAAGCTGACGGCGGCGCAGCGACGGCGGCTGGCGCGCCTGGTCGTGGCGGGGCCGGAAGCCGCGGGCTACGCCACGAGCCTCTGGACGTGCCGGCGGATCGTGGACGTCATCCGCCACCACTTCAAGGTCGTCTACCATCCGGACCACGTCGGCCGCTTGCTGCGCGCCTGTGGCTTCAGTCCGCAGCGGCCTCAGCCGCGTGCGAAAGAGCGCGACGATCGCCGCGTGCGCGAGTGGATCCAGCAGGACTGGGCCCGGGTAAAAAAAACTCGCGCGCCTGGGCGGCCACCTGATTTGCCTCGATGAGACCGGCTTCCTGATGATGCCCGTCCTCCGGCGCACGTGGGCGCCGTGCGGGACCACGCCGACGTTCGGGGTCCGCGCGCGCTCCCACGAAAAGGTCTCGGGGATTGGCGCGCTGGTCGTCTCTCCGCGCCGCCGTCAGATCACGCTGGCCTGGGCGCTCTATCCGCGGCTCAACATCCGCGGGCCTCAGGTGCGGCGGTTTCTCCGTCACCTCGCGCGGCATGTGCGCGGCCCCGTCGTCCTCGTCTGGGACCGCGGTAATCCCCACAAGCACGCCGTCGTCCGGGCGTGGCTGGCCCGGCACCCGCGCTGGACCACCGTCTGGTGCCCGCCCTACGCCCCGGACCTCAATCCCGTCGAGCTGCTCTGGAGTTACCTCAAGTACGGCCGGTTGGCGAACTTCGCGCCGGACACCGTCGACGACATCCGCGCCCACGTCGGCCGCGAGCGGCGGCGCCTGGCCCGACGACCGCAGGTCCTGAAAGGCTTCTTTCGCCACTCGGCCTTGCCTTTTCGCGTCTAAGATAGGACATTATTTACGCATCTATCATTAGCTCGCGACACCCCAGGTTGAGAATGATTCTTACCGTTAGGGAACGATCTTCGCGGGCTCCGCCGTATGTGTGTAATCCGCATTCGGGCATTTCACGTTGGCGTTAAACGGTTTGAACAGGCCAACGGGATTGGGCTTGAAAAGCCAAACGTGAAGATCGTAGTGGTGGAGGGAGGCCGGCTGCGTTGGTGCATGACCCTCCATCGGCCCATCGAATGGCTGGCCAAAGAGCGACGGCCGTTCCTTCACGCCCGTTGCCAGCGGAATGAACCATTCTGCCCCGACGAGCTGCACCTTATCGCCGACGGGCTCATAGAGGAGAATCTGCGGCCGCATCGGGTCGGCAACCGGACCCATCAGCGCGCGGTTCACGAAGTGAATGCCCATACCAGAACCGGCGTCGTCCCTAACACAGAAGACCCCAGAGAGGTAACCTTCGCGAACCGCGACGACAACATCCTGATATTTCTCGAGCGCTTTACGGACATTCTGCCAGTCCGCTGACAACGAGACGTCGGGCGACTGAGCCGACGTGGAGCTGACTCCGACCCAGCATCCCAACGGAATCGCGAGTATCACTGAGAACAGGTATCTACTCCCTGTGTTCATACCCTTTCTCCTCCCTTGCAGACAGCCGTTGCTCTTCGTGCAGCTGACGTCCCGGCTTACGAGAGTCTGAATTC
>Ga0075420_100000716_pt1 | contig 27165 bp, 19 predicted proteins | sample SoiMetdeltSBSDD4_FD_75296 | JGI IMG/M metagenome (GOLD analysis project Ga0075420, IMG submission 75296) | Bulk soil microbial communities from a Populus tree surrounding site in Tennessee, USA - Soil MetaG P. deltoides SBSDD4 | ecosystem: Environmental > Terrestrial > Soil > Tree plantation...
GCCGTGGTCGGGATCTACGGCGTCATGGCGTACATGGTCGGCCTGCGGCGCACGGAGCTGGGCGTGCGCGCGGCGATGGGCGCCACCGCAGCCCAACTCGTGCGAATCGTCATCACCGAGGGGATGCAGATGACGCTCGCCGGCATTGCGATCGGGTTAGTACTCGCCGGCGCGTTGTCCCGATTGCTCGTCGCGCAACTCTTCCAGATCGAGGCAATCGATCCGCTTCTTTATGCCACCGCCACGACGCTCATCGTCGGCGTCGCGGGGCTCGCATGCAGCGTGCCGGTCTATCGGGCCGTGCGAATCAACCCGGCCACCGTGCTGCGGGGGGAATGAAACCAGAAAGTCTAAAGTTCAAAGTTTAAACGTCTCACTTTCTGGTTACTGAGTACATGATCCCCGTGTACTGCATCTCTTCCCATGTCTGATCGCCCCATTTCACGTCGATGGTCGGATCAGGATTCGACCGGTTCGCCGAAGAGTTGTCGTACCAAGCCGTCGATCGAATGCGGGCTCCCTTGGGAATCTGCAGCGGTTCCTGGAACATGTAGTACGTCTGCCAGTTGAAGTCATAGCGCGGCACCGAAAGGATGGTCTTGCTCGAGCCGTCGGGAAGTTCGAGGGTGTAGTTCCACCGCTTGCCGCGGACGTGGGTGTGCGGGAAGAGTCCCACGAGCGTGGCGTCCTGCGCAAAGCTCACGTCGGTGCTGACCTCGTGATTCGAAGCGCCGGCCGGGATTGTGAATCGCCCGTTGATGAATTGCGACACGCGCATCTCCTGCTCGGGCGGCTCCTTCGCGAAGATCATTCCGACCGTCGTTCTGTCGGTTCCCGCCGTTCCGTTCGCGGTGTAGTGAAGCTGCAGATGCAGCACGCCACCCGGCGGAAGACGAAGCGCGCTTCCCAGCGGGAAGACCTGCGGATTGGTTCCTGGTGCGTAGGTCGCCAGGAGGCGACTGACACCATCCGTTCGCCGCTCGGGACGGTTGCCCTGAGCAGGCTGTGTCGAAGTGATCCGGCTGTCTTCTCGGTTGGGCTGCAATACCGGCGTTGGGCGCGGGCCGTCTGCCGGTGTCTCGTAGAACACGAGCACATGGTGCACCAGCTTGCGATTCCCCGGACGGGCCTCGATCGCCTGCAGCCACTTCTCCTCGGTGAAATTCGTGGGGATGTAGAAGTGCTCGTACTCGATCGTGCCTTTCGCCGGAACGGCGTAGTCCTCCTGCATTGCGAAGATCGCATCGGGCTGGCCGATGCGCCAGCCTGTGGCGAAGGTCGGAAGCGCCGGAAGATCGGATGGATTGCCTTCGGGCGCGCCCGCCGCCGCCCACTGCTCGAACACATCCTTTTGCGCCTGCGTCAGGCTGCGTTCGTTGCGAAACGTCCCGTGAGGCGCGTCGGCATGCCACGGCGGCATGACGCCATTTCCGACCTGGCGCACGATCGCCTTCGCCCACGGACGGACTTCGGCGTAGGTGATGAGCGACATCGGCGCGATCTCGCCAGCGCGATGGCATTCAACGCAGTTGGCGTAAAGGATGGGCGCGACGTCATGCGTGAACGTCGGCCCCGTGGCGGCCGGCGGCGTTTGCGCGCGCGGGCTCATCCCGATCGCGCCCACCAGGACGATGAGGCCGGCTATGAAGGCAAACCGATGCTTATGGGTGTGCGATGGCATACAGGTACTTGTACCCTCTCAGATAGATCTCGTTATCGACCAGCGCCGGGGACGCGTCGAAGCCATCGTCCAGCGTGTTCTTCGCCAGCACTTCGAACGTCGGCCCCGACTTGATGACAAGCGTGGTTCCCTCCCGCCCCGGGAAGTAGATGCGACCGCGTGCCGCAACGGGCGAAGCGAACATGTTCGGGACGTCCTCGAGCCGCTGGTTCTGATAGTGCGGCGTCCCGGTCCTGGCGTCAACTGCTGTCAGGATTCCGGAGTTGCTCTTGAGGAAATACAGAACGCCGTCGAGCAGCACCGGTGATGGGACGTAGGGCGTATCGCGATTGAGCGTCCAGACAATGGCGCTGGTTCCATCGATGTTGCCCTTTGCGTCAGCCACGCGGACGGCCTTGAGGTCATTGCCGGCGAACCCGCTCATCAGGAAGACCAGCCCGTCGCCGTAAACGGGGGAGGGGATGGCATTCATGGTGAGGCCGTCGCTTTCCCAGACGATGGCGCCGCTCTCGAGGTCGTAGCTTCTCACGCGCTCCATGGCCGGGACGATGACCTGGGCGCGTCCGTTCACCTCCAGAATAAGAGGCGTGGCCCACGTGTCGATCTCTTTGCGCGGCACGCGCCACAACTCCTTGCCATCCCGTTTGTCGAGCGCGACGATGAACGATTCGCCGCCGATGTGGTCCCAGACCACGACCAGCGTGTTGCCATGGATGGCTGGCGTCGAGCCTTCGCCAAACTGATTTCGCATGCGCTTGTCACCGAGGTCCTTCTCCCAGAGCAGCATGCCGTTGAGGTCGTACGCATACAAACCAAAGGACTCGAAGTAGGCGAACAGGCGCTCGCCGTCAGTGATGGGTGAACCAGAGGCCCAGGTGCCGTTATCCACATGAGACCGTTCGTGCGGTTCCTGCTCACGCGCCACGCGTTCCCAGATGGTCTTGCCGGTCTTGCGATCGAGCGCCATCACCACGAAACGATGGACACCGCGCGGCGTGAGCGAGCCGCGCGGAGCGTGCTGCGCGTCGCCCGCAATCCCGCTCGGTACGGCAGTCAACACGAACACGCGATCACCCCAGACGATGGGCGAGGCCGAGCCGCGGCCGGGGATTTCTACCTTCCACCGGATGTTCTTGCTTTCGTTCCACTCGAGCGGTGGATTGGCGGTGGGCGACACACCGGACGCGTGCGGACCTCTCCATTGGGCCCAGTAGCGACTGGTGTCCGATGCCTGTGCGAGCAACGTCGACGTCAGTATGAAGGTCGAGATGAGTGCGGTTGCGATCGTTGTCACTGTTCGCGCCGATATCACGAAGCCCTCCTTTCTTCGTGAGCATAGCATCCTGTCGCGCGCGGAAGAGGCAGAGAGCGCAGAGTTTCAGCGCAGGGAACGCAGGGGAGCGGGGACACGCAGAGGCTGTCTCGCGTGAGCCACGGGTGAGCCGCGCGCAGCGCGGCGTGGGTCGGGCGACGCTCAGGGATCACAAGCGTCCCACATTCCGAACAACGCTTGTGTCCCGAGCGCCGCTCGACCGACGGCCCGGTCTAACCGGGCCTCACCCGTGGTTGAGTGTCGCTGCTTCTTTGCGTACCTCTGCGCCTCTGCGGTCTCTGCGCTAACGCTTTCCCCGCGCCCTCTGCTCCCACTGCGCACGTGTTTCCCGGAAGACCACCAAAGGCTTATCATCGCGACGTTAATAACGGGCTACGACTCATTTACCAGAGGTCCTATGGCTATTCTTCGAATCGCATTCATCCTCGCGTTGATCGCAGGTACAACTATCAGCGCCGCTGACTGGCCGCAGTGGCGAGGCCCCAGTGGCACGGGGGTGACGGATGAGACCAACCTTCCCGTGCGGTGGAGTGCATCGGAGAACGTCGTGTGGAAAGCGCCGATTGGTGGGCTCGGTGTCTCGACGCCCATCGTCGCAGGCGATCGCGTGTTCGTCACCTCCCAGCTTGGTACCGGTGTTCGGCGCGAGGGGAATCACCCGCGTCTCGTGCAAGGAGGCAACGCGGCGGACGCCGGTGAACGTGAGCTCGGTGCGTCGCGCACGACGGCGCCGGCAGAGGAGCGGACGGTCTTCCTCGTGGAGAGCTTCAATCGAACCAATGGTGCACGCCTGTGGCAGTACCGCCTCGCTGCGACCGGCACGCTGCCGGGTGTGCACGACAAGCACAACCTGGCGTCGCCCAGCCCGGTGACCGACGGTCAGATGGTGTACGCGTGGTTTGGCACCGGGCAGATCGTGGCGCTCGATCTGAACGGCAAGATGGTCTGGCAGCGACATCTTGGGCAGGAAATTTCACCGTTCGATGTGATCTGGGGACACAGTAGTTCGCCGACGCTGTTTGGCGACCTGTTGATCCTGTTGTGCGATCACGAGCCCGCGTCGTACCTCCTTGCCGTCGACAAGCGCACAGGCAAGGAGCGCTGGCGTGCCGACCGTGGCAAAGGTCGCATGTCCTACAGCACGCCGCTCGTCGTCAATACGCCCGGCGGCCCGGAGCTGATCGTCAATTCAAGTGAGCGCGTCGACGCCTACGATCCGAGGACGGGCACGCATCTGTGGTTCACGGGAGGAACCAACAGGTTTCCGATTCCCATGCCCGTATTCCACGACGGCCTGATCTACATGAGTCGTGGCTACAGGAGCGGACCGTATATGGCGGTCCGGCCCGGTGGGCGCGGTGATGTCTCGCAGTCGCACGTCGTGTGGGAATCGGCAACGGGCGCGCCATACATCTCGTCCCTCGTCTACGACGCCGGCCTGATTTACATGGCCACTGACGTCGGCGCGGTTACGGTCGTCGACGCGAAGACAGGGCAGCGTGTATCGCAGCAACGCGTCGACGGGATCTTTTCGGCTTCGCCAGTTGCGGCAGACGGCAAGATCTATTTCGTGAGCGAGACCGGTGAGACGATCGTCATGCAATCCGGCCGCGCGCCGACGGTCCTGTCGAGGAACGACCTCGGGGAGCGCGCAGTCGCATCCCCCGCCATTTCGAACGGCCAGATCTTCATTCGCACCGACGATCACGTGTTCTGTATCGGTTTGCGTTCATGAGATATCGACCCGTCCTCATCGTCGGGGCGCTGGTGTTCGCTGTAGACGCCGCGCACGCTCAGTCTCCACCGTTGAACGTCGTCCTCGAGCGCCTGGCCGCGTATCTGTTGGACTACGAGACGAAGGCATTCGAGCTCGTGGCCGAGGAGGAGTACTCCCAATGGATCAGGCGACGCCCCGGCTACGGACAGGAGACCGTCGCTCGCCGCAAACTCAACTCGACATACTTCCTGGTGCGCCTGCCGGACGGTCAGGCCTGGTATGGCTTCCGTGATGTCGGGCGGGTTGACGGCAAGACGATCGCCAGGGACGGCCGGCCGATGGCCGACCTTCTCAGCGAGCGAACGATCGATGCGGTCGAGGAAGCCCTCGCCATGACCCGCGCGAACGCGAAATACAACATCGGCAGCGTTTACCGCACGCTCAATGTCCCCCTTCAGTCACTCGAGTTGTTTTCGCACCGTTTCCAGAACCGATTCGACTTTCACGACGCCGGTCGTGAGAGAGTGAACGGCCTGGCGGCCGTCGTGCTCGGCTTCCGCGAGAGGTCGGCGCCGAGTGTGATCAGCGACGGGTTCGGCGGCGACGTTCTGTCGCAGGGCCGGGTCTGGGTCGATCCTGCGACCGGCGCCGTCCTGCGGACCGAGCTGGGTTTTTACGGACCTGCCACGGCGTACTTGAAGGAGAATCTCATTCGCGTGGATTTCGAGCGCGACAGCCGGCTGCAGTTATTGCTGCCGCGTGAAATGGAGGAGACGTACGGCCTCGATATCGAGGTCGTGCATGGCCGTGCAAGTTACCGGAATTACCGCCGATTCGAGACTGGCGGGCGGCTCGTGGCCCAACCACCGTAAGCCGGTCATGTAGAGCCGGCGGCTTCCTGTCCAATCAGGCCGTATACTCTAGTCTCAAGGAGAAGAAGAGATGCGTGGTGTGTTTCTTACCGTCGTCGCCGCTGTGCTGTTGACCGCCGCCGGTGCCTACGCGCACCATTCGTACGGCGCCACCTACGACACGAGCAAAGAGATCAAGCTCGAAGGCAAGCTCGTGCAGTTCGTGTACAGAAACCCGCACTCCTTCGTGCACGTGCAGGCTCCGGACAGTAGCGGCGTCATGCAGCGGTGGTCGGTCGAATGGGCCGGCACGGCGCAACTCGATAACCAGGGCATCAAGCGCGAATCGCTCAAGGTCGGCGACGAGGTCGTCATCATGGGACGCCCCTCGCGCGTGACGGGCGAGTATCGCGCGCTGATGGTCAGCCTGAAGCGGCCCCTCGATGGATTCGCGTGGGGAGCGCGTCAAGGCGAAGTGGTGGATTGAGGCCTGACGCGGCGGGGTGGAATCCGACGCTCTGTTCCGCCTCGTGAAATATTGTTGATTTGATGATCTTTGATTGGTGATTAGCGATTGTTGATTGGTGCCCGGTCCGTGGGCAATCCACGATCAACATTCTTCAATCACAAACGAATCATTAATCAAAGATCCCCAAATCAAGAATGCTCTACAGACCACCATCCGCCCAAGGTCCGGTCACGGCAAACGTGATCCCTGGCGTCTGTGCGTTGAAGAACAGCCACTTGCCATCAGGGCTGTAGGTGGCGCCGGCAAACTCGCGCCGGCTGAAATCTCCCGTCAACCCGTTGCGCGGCTCGTCGATCTTGATATTGTTGCGCGCGAAACGGAAGATGCGGCCCTCGCGCGTCAGGCCGTGCACGCACGGGGTCATCGTCCCATCCTCGCAGACCACGAGTCCGCCGCGCGGACTGAGCATGAGGTTGTCGGGCATGTTGAGCACGGGCGCGCCGGGTGACTCGAACACCAGCCGTAAACGGTCGCGCCGAGGATCGATCTCCCACACCTGCCCCATCTTCGCGTTGCCGCCATCGGTCGCCGTCACGTAGAGGCGCCCGTCGCCGAAGGTCGCTCCCTCGAGGCGAGAGAACATGGCGCCACCAGCAATGAGCCCCTGCTGGAACACACCGAGCCCATAGCCCTCAGTCGCGGTGACATGCGGGCGATCGGGCTCCGGGATATCGACCCAATGAATGTCATACGCTGCGCCCGAGCGTTGGCCGCGCGCCGTGTCGAACGCGCGCCGCCCGTCGATCGCGAGCATCTGTAATCGTCCACCCTCGGCCAGCTGCCCACGCGTCTTCGGCACGAAGCGATACAGGCCGGCCTGGGCACGATCCTGCGTCTCGTAGACGATGCCAGTCCGTGGATCGACGGCGATCGCCTCGTGGACGAAGCAGCCCATCGCCTTGAGCGGCTTGGCTTCGGAGACGCCGTCGTGCGGGACCTCGAAGATGTAGCCGTGCTGGAGGGGAAGCGCGTTCTGCTGATCCGTCGGTCCGAGGACGCTCTCCTCACAGGTCAACCACGATCCCCATGGCGTCGGTCCTCCGGCACAATTTCGGACAGTGCCCGCGAGGCTGACGCGTGTGCTCACAACTTTCTCAGCAGCCGGATCGAAGATCGTCGTCGTCGTCCCGCCGCCCGCCTGTGAGTCGTATGACCGCTCGTCGAGCGCCGCGCCCGGGCCGATTTCGTGATTGCGCACGAGGACGACCAGTCCGTTCTCACCCGGGAAGGCGGCCATGCCGTCGTGCAACGGGGGGACGCGTCGACCGTCGTCCATGGGATCGCCGGCCCACCCGAACGTCATGTACCTGAAGCCTTCAGGCAATTCGAGAAGAGGGAGGCCGGTGGTCGCGTCGTCCACTCGATGAAGCGGACCATAACCGAGCTCCGAGGGGGCGAGGGCGCCGGCCGCGAGCCGTGAGCGAAGCGCATCGAGGGGGGTGGCAAACGCCGCGGCACCAGTCGTGAGCAGAAATGATCGTCTAGTTAGCGACATGAATGGACCGCTATGCGGCTCGTCATGTGAATTCTATATCGTTGTGACCCGCATAGCGGTCCTAGGCGCGCGCAGCGCGCCAAAAAGATACTGGTAACCAGCCAAGGGCTCTTCGGGACACTTTACCGAGCCCTTGGCTGGTTATCCCAGACTGCCGTGAACGACTCGTCCAGCGACCATCGTCATCGAGGAGCGGATCTGTTTGATTTGAACGTCCGGCACCGTAAAGTAGTCGCGATCGAGCACGACGAGATCGGCGAGCTTCCCACTTTCGATTGATCCAATTCTATCCTCCATCCGAAGGAACCAACTGTTTCCCCGCGTGAACAGCCGCAGCGCCTCCTCGCGCGTGAGCAGCTGTTTGCCGTTCACCGGCGCCCCGAACGAATTGATGCCCGTAACTGCAAAATAAATGTGCTGCCAGGGGTTCAGTGGCGCGATGTGAACGCCGTCTCCATGGATGCCCACCTGGATCCCGTGATCGACGATCGTGCGGAATGGCGGGCCGACGATGACTTTGGGGTCGTTCGACGTGACCCACCGGAATGCGCCCATTTGCACACCGCAGCCAAGGGCTTTGAGCCGCGTGAGCAGATCGGGCGTGACTTCGGGCACGTGGTGGACCATCCATCTCAGTTTGGTGATGTCGAACTCCTTGTTCACTGCCTCGTATGCTTCGACGACCTGGGTGAGCCCGGCCAGGTTCTGGACGCTGTTCTCGTTGCGCCAGCCGGCTTCGGCAACCAGCCGTTGCGCCTCTCGCCACACCGCGCCGCTCGCGAGCGGTGCGGCCCATTCGCCAATCGATCCCGTCATCAACAGGTCATCGCCGAAGAACTGGAATTGATTGCGAAGACGCTCTTTCAATTCCGGTAACGCCGGGTCGCTCTGGTTCTGCAGGAAGTTCATCTGCATCCGGACGAGCGCGCGCCCTTCGCGATGCAGGGCGATCCACGAGTCGTACATCCGGTACTGATCGAGGTTCGAGAGGATTTGATTCGGATGCAATGGCCCGGGAGTGGGGAACAGCACCTCGTCGAGATGCGCCGTCAGACCAAGAGCGGCTGAATAGGTCATCGCATCGAGCGTGCTGCGTTTCTTGTCGTCGAAAGTCTGCATGCGCCGGAGATGAAACAGCGCGCTGGCCGACGGTCCGCCGCCGGCGAATCCGGCCGCAGCGATGACACCGTTGTCCGCGACGGCCACCTTCTTGACTTCGGGATGTACCGGCGCGGCCGCGTCGATCGCGTCGAATATCTTCTTGCCGGCACTGTTGGTCACTGCCGGTCCGGTGAAACGCTCGTAAAGCAGGACGGGCCGATCGGGAACGGCTTCGTCAAGTTCCTTGAGCGTCGGATGCCGATGTTCGGCCCACTGGTTTGGATGCCAGCCGCCCATCGACGTGATCCACTGGCCTTCGGGCACGCTCTTACGACGCGCGGCGAGCGTTTCCTGGATCTCACGGATCGACGTCGTGTTCTCGAGAATCGTGTGATAACCCGGTCGGTTCGCCAGGCTGACGATGTGCACGTGGCCCTCGATGAGACCGGGCACCGCCGTGCGGCCGCGCAGATCGACGGCCTTCAGTCCCGAAGGCGGATTCCCGCCAACGGCGGCGATCCGGCCGTTACGGATCGTGACCGACGACGCGACGCTGTTCTTCGCATCCATCGTGTGAATGCGACCGTTGGTCAACACGACATCCGACAGCGGCGCGCCCGCCGGTGGTGTAGCCTGCGTCGCTTGCGTGAATTGCGCGGCCTCTGCGTTTTGCCCTCCGGAGGCAAACGCGATGCTCGCGCTGGCGGCAGTCTCCAGGAATTGTCGGCGGCTAGGTTTCGTCGGTTTCATTTTGGATCTTTGATTTAGTGATTATCGAATCGTTGTTGATTGAAGATTGCTGATCGGCGATTTCGAACGATCAGTTGGCTTCCAAATTTCCAATCAAGAATCAACAATCAAAAACGATTCAACAATCAGCAATCGCGAAATCAAAAATTCTCCTAGTCGGGTAGATCAGCCTGTTTCGGCTCCGGCAGCCAGAAACTCGCGATCAGGTTGATGACGTACGCGATGGTTCCCACGAGAGCGCACGCGTACGCGAGTCGGATCGGTACCGTACCCCCCGGCATCACGTTTACGAGCTGCACCGTCACGAGCGCAGCGAACGTGCCGATCATGCGGCCGCCGACGTTGGCCGCAAAGCTTTCGCCCGTGCCGCGCAGATGCGTCGGATAGACGCGCGGAAGGTAATTGCCCCAGAAGCTCATTTGCGCGATCGTGGTCAGGCCAACGATGAAGATGCCCCATTGCGCGAGCGGCAGGCCAACGGACGGCACGAGGAGGAACACCAAAGGCAGGAGCACGATCCCAGGAAATTGGAAGACGTGAAGCAGCTTGCGCCGGCTGATGATGACAGCGGCAAGATAGGCGAGGGCGACGCGTCCGACCAGTCCACCCATCTCCTGATAGGTCTGCACCCCGCTAATCGTCTGCTCCTGTGCGGTGGGCGGCATGGTGCGTACCTGTTCGAGGCCCGGCACAACGCGCGGCATCTGCTGGATCGCACCAAATGCTGTGGCGTACACAGCCGCCATCATGATCGTCGTGACGACCGTGGTACGCCGAAACTCCGGTGTGAACAGGGCGGCGAAGCTGGGACGGCGAAGGGTGCCAGCCCGTTTCTTTTCCTGCCAGGCCGGTGACTCGGGGAGAAACGGGCGAATGATGATGAGCGGGATGGCCGGAATGACGCCCGAGATGAACGTGTAGCGCCAAGCCTCGTGGCCCCCGCGCACTTCGGGAAAGAGATGACCGTAGGTCACGGCCAGGTAGTAGGCGCCCGCCGCCATCACGCCGCCAAGAGATCCGAAGGCCTGCGTGTAACCGAGGACGCGCTCGCGCTGTGCAGGATCGCTGAAGATCTCCGACAGCCAGGCAACCGCTGCAACGAATTCCACGCAGACGCCGACGAAGCAGCAACAGCGCCAGAACAGGAGCCATTCAACCGACGTGGTGTAGCCTGCCGCGAAGGCCCCAAAAGCGTAGATGAGAATGCTCCACACGAGGACACGGCGTCGTCCGAAGAGGTCGGTGAGATAGCCGCCAATCAACCCGAAGACGCCTCCCGCGACTGCGGGGACGTACTGCAGTGTGCCGACCCACGAATTGACGGCGAGGCTATTGGGTTCGGCGGCGAGCAGTTCGGCCAGGGCGGGACGGACGATGAGCGGCAGCACGAGCAGCGTGTAAGTGTCGAACGCGAAGCCAAGAGCGGCCGTGGCGCAGATCGTCCACTGCAACGGTGTCAGTGCCCGCGGTGCCGAGACAGTTACCGTCTTGTTCATGCCACCTCGATACGACATCGCCCATACCGGCATTACAGAACGAGAACCCGGCAGTCGAGAGCCGGGAGCCCAGCGCCTACTTAACTCGCGGCTCGGGCCAAGACTATACTGCGAGTCTTATGCACGGTACTCAGCCTTCATCGATCTCGGTCGCACCGACACAGGTTCAATCCGCCCGCGACGCGCTCGACGCATGGGTGCGCGAGGTCGTGGCATGGCACTTCGACCCGGCGACCGGCAGTCCCTTCTGGCTCGACTACGCGAAGAAACTCGGGTGGGACCCGCGCGACCGCATCACGGGATTCGAGGATCTTCAGCAGCTCGATCTCTTCGAAGACGAATGGCTCCGAGGCGGCCCGGTACAGCGATGGGTGCCGCGTGGGCTCACGGGCAAGCCGGTCTTCGTGTTCGAGACCGGGGGCACGACCGGCATTCCGAAGACGCGCATCAACTGCGAGGACTTCCGGATCGACTACGAGATCTTCAGCACGACTCTGCCCGACGAATACTTCCCGAAGGGCGCCAACTGGCTGATGCTCGGGCCTTCTGGTCCACGCCGGCTGCGCCTTGCGGTGGAGCATCTCACGCAGCACAGGGGCGGCATCGCGTTCTGCGTGGATCTCGATCCGCGATGGGTCATCAAGTTGATCAAGAAGGGGTGGATGGAGCACCTCCAGGCCTACAAGGACCACGTCATCGATCAGGCCGTCACGATTCTCGAGGCTGGTCACGACATCAAGTGTGCGTTCGCAACGCCCAAGCTGCTCGAGGCGCTCGCCCTCCGGCTCGAGTCAATGGGCACGACCATCCGTAAAGCGGGGATCACCGGGATCTTCTCCGGGGGGACCGAGTTCACGCCGCAGTGGAACCGCTTCGCGCAGGAAGAACTGCTCGATGGCGCATACATGACACCGACCTATGGGAACACGCTGATGGGGTTGGCGCCGAGCGCGCCGTCGGGGCCGCACAACAACTACAAAATTGCGTACTACGCGCCGCAACCGCGCGCCGTCGTCGAGGTCGTGGACTTCGACGACCCTCGCAAGCTGGTCGAGTACGGTCAGACCGGTCGCATCAAGCTGACGACACTGACGAAGGAATTCTTCATGCCCGGTTTCCTGGAGCGCGACGAAGGCGAGCGCGAACCGCCCTACGAGCGCTATCCCTGGGATGGGGTCAGTGGGGTTCGACCGTTTCACGGCTTTGCCGCCACCACTACTGTTGGCGTTTATTAACGATGCGCTCGAATTGTTGATTTCCAGATCTTTGGTTGTTGAATCGTTGTTGATTAGTGATTGTTGATATTTTGCTTTGATTGGTGATTTCCAGCCGTAATCAACAATCACCAATCGACAATCAACAAGGAATCAAGAATCAAGGATCGCACATTCACAAATTCAGGAAGCCATGTTGCACCTACCAGTTCTGCGTTGGGGCGAACCCTACATCAGCATGGAAGTCGACGATGTCGTGCATTTCTCGACGGGCGAGCCGATCGCTCGCGTCAGCCGCGCGAACGGCGGGCTGATTCAACGGGACGCCCGCAAGGCGCAGCACGCTCGCGACGCGTTGCGGGACATTCCCGTCGACGATCTGATCGCGCGCGTGGGCCGAGCCGGGGAGCTCTACATGAAAGCGACCCTCCCGATGGGCGACGGCACGCAGACCCCCGACGAATTCGTGCACGCGCAGTCGGCCAGCACGGGCCTGCCCGAGCACATGTGCCGCGCGAACATGAAGAAGAACGCCTTCGTGCTGGGCGAGATGCGCAACATCCTCGAGTCGCTGACCCGAGGGCTGTCGCTCGATGTGCTCACGACCGGGCACGGCGAGGAACGTGGCGTTCCAATCAGCTATCAGATCCAGAGCCCAGTGCTCGGCCTGGTCCTGCCGTCGAACTCGCCCGGCGTGCACGCGCTGTGGTTGCCCATCATACCGATGCAGGTCGGCCTGGTGTTGAAACCGGGACCGCAGGAGCCGTGGACGCCTTACCGAATGACGGCCGCCTTCATCGAAGCGGGCATTCCGAAACGCGCCGTCTCCATCTACCCGGGCGGCGGTGATGTCGGCGCCGCTGTCCTCGACGCCTGCGCCCGCAGCGTCGTCTTTGGCGGAACGCCGACGGTCGATCGGTATCGCGGCAATCCGAAGGTGCAGGCGCACGGGCCCGGCTTTTCGAAGATTCTTCTTGCCGACGATCAGGTGGATCGCTGGCAGGACTTTCTCGACCTGATGGTCGAAAGCGTGTTGATCAACAGCGGCCGAAGCTGCATCAACTGTTCCGGCATCTGGGCGAGCCGCCACACGCGTGACATCGCCGAGGCGATCGCGCAGCGGCTGGCGGCGGTTCGTCCGCTCCCGCCGGAGCATCCCGAGGCGCCGCTGGCGGCCTTCACGGTCCCAGGCGTCGCTGAGGCGATCTCCCAGTCGATCGACGCCGACCTGCAGGGTCCCGGGGTCGTCGACATGACGGCAAGGCATCGAGAGGGAAGCCGGCTCGTCAAGAACGGGAAGTCCGACTATCTGTTGCCGACCGTCATTCACGTCGACTCACCAGAACCGGCAGTGGCCAAAAAGGAATTCATGTTCCCGTTCGTGACGGTCGTCGAATGTCCCGAGTCGAAAATGATCGACGCGATCGGCCCGACGCTCGTGTGCACCGCCATTACATGCAACGAGACGTTCAAGCGACGCCTGCTGGACGCGGTGCACGTTGATCGCCTGAACTTCGGCCCTGTCCCGACGACACAGCTCAACTGGCGGCAGCCGCACGAAGGCAATATCGTCGAGTTTCTGTTCCGAGCGCGCGCGTTTCAGAGCGCAGGTTTGTAACGGGGTCGGGAGTCATTTGTTGAGGACACTCCGCGCGGGTGCATGAGAATCCTATCGATCACGGCGGGCGCTGCGGGCATGTACTGCGGCAGCTGTTTTCGCGACAACGGATTGGCCGCCGAGTTGATCGCGCGCGGGCACGACGTCACGCTCATTCCCGTCTACACGCCAACGCGGACCGACGAAGCCAACGTGAGCCGCCCCGACGTCCTGTTCGGTGGCATCAGCGTGTACCTGCAGCAGTACTCCGCGTTGTTTCGGAAGACACCGCGCTTTCTCGATCGCCTATGGGATTCGCCTCGCGTCATCGAAGCCTTCGCGGGCCGTGGGATCTCGCCTGATGCCCGTGTGCTCGGCGAGCTGACGATCTCGACGCTGAACGGGGAGCAGGGCCTCCTCCACAAAGAATTTGACAAGCTGATCGAGTGGACGAAGGATGAGGCCGCGCCGGATGTCATCAATATCCCGAACTCGCTGCTGATCGCCCTGGCTACGCCGCTCAAGCGCGCTTTTCGGCGACCGGTGCTTTGCACACTGCAGGGAGAGGAACTGTTCCTGAGCGAGCTGGCTGCGCCGTACCGGGATCAAGCCGTGGCCTTGATTCGGGATCATGTCCGCGACGTCGACCAATTCATTGCCGTCAGCGATTACTGCGCGGAGTTCATGACGCGCTACCTGAAGATTCCTCCGGAGCGAATGTCTGTCGTGCCGCTGGGCATCAAGATGGATGGTTACTCGCGGCGCCCGGCTGGCGAGCGGGGCCACGAGTATCGAGTGGGATACTTCGCGCGGATCGCCCCGGAGAAGGGACTTCAGAAGCTGGCCGACGCGTACGTTCGCTTCAGGCGGCGTGTCGGAGACGCCCCAGTGCGCCTTCACGCTGCCGGATACATGGCCCCGAACCACCGCGAGTATCTCGATCAGGCGCGCGGTATCGTTGAGCGCGCCGGCCTGGCCGGGGAATTCTTCTATCACGGTGAGCTCGATCGTGAAGGCAAGCTCACGTTTCTGCGCAGCCTGGATGTTCTCTCCGTCCCCGCGACCTACGATGAGCCGAAGGGAATGTTCCTCCTCGAGTCGATGGCTGCCGGCGTGCCCGTGGTGCAGCCGAGACGTGGCGCGTTCACCGAGGTGGTGGAGAAGACCGGTGGCGGTTTGCTGGTCGCACCCGACGACATCGATGGGCTCGCCGAAGGGCTGCACACGATGTGGGCCGATCGCGGCTTGTCGGCGCAGCTGGCGAACAATGCTTTCGAGGGCGTTCGCACTCACTATACGATCGCCGCATCGGCAACGCGGCAGCTCGAGGTCTACGAAGCCGCGAGCCGTCGCGCAAGCACAGGTCAGCCGTGTTGAACGTCTCCCAGGTCAGCAAACAATATCCGACGCCGCGTGGCCCACTGACGGTGCTTTCGGACGTGAACTTTGCGTTGTCGCCGGGCGATGCTGCCGCGATCACGGGGCCCTCGGGCAGCGGGAAGAGCTCGCTGTTGTACATGCTGGGAGCACTCGAGCCGCCGTCACACGGCACCATCACTCTCGACGGGCAGAATCCGTTCAATCTCGCCGCCTCCGCGTTGGCCGATTTCCGCAACACCAGTATCGGGTTCGTATTCCAGGATCATTGCCTGCTGCCGCAGTGCACTGTCCTTGAAAACGTACTCGTTCCGACGCTGGTGGCAAGAAAGAATGGCGGCGATGACGCCGCGCGCGCCCGAGCGTGCCTCGCGCAGGTCGGGCTGGGTGAGAGGCTCGAACATCGGCCGGGCGAGTTGTCCGGTGGTGAGAAGCAGCGCGCCGCGATCGCGCGCGCGCTCGTGCTGCAACCGCGGCTGGTGCTGTGCGATGAGCCAACGGGCAATCTCGATCAGGCCTCGGCCGCAACCGTTGCATCGATGCTGCTCGATCTCCATAAGCGGCAGCGCAATATCCTGATCGTCGTCACGCACAGCGAACGTCTCGCGGCACAGTTTCCGGTTCGCTTCGAGATCGCGGACGGTCGACTCCGGCGGGTTGTTTAGCATGAGCCAATCCAACTCTTCGGCTCTCATCGCTCCGGAAACGCGGGAGCGCGTGTACTACGGATGGGTGGTTCTTGGGGTGGCCGCGTTGGCCATGGTCGGCACATTGCCTGGGCGTACGCAGGGTCTCGGGCTGATTACCGAGCCGCTGCTGCGAGATCTCGGATTGGGTCGCGTCGCGTTTGCGCAGATCAATCTGGTGGCGACGCTCGTCGGTGCGTTGTTCTGCCTTGGTGTCGGCCGGCTGATCGATCGGATCGGCAGCCGCGTCGTGCTCACGGTGACCGCCGCCGCTCTTGGCCTCACGGTGCTCGCGATGAGTCGCACCGGCACCATGGTTGGCGTTCTCGTGCTGGTAACGTTGACACGCGGCTTTGGCCAGAGCGCGCTGTCGGTGATCAGCCTGGCGATGGTGGGCAAGTGGTTTCGCCGGCGCCTGACCGTGGCGATGGCCGTCTACGCGCTGGTCATGAGCATCGGGTTCATGGCGGCATTCCCGTTGGTCGGGGCCGTTGTGCAATCCTCCGGCTGGCGCGTGGCGTGGGCGTCAATCGGGGCCGCTCTGCTCGTCGGTCTCGCGCCGCTGGCCTGGTGGCTCGATCGCTCTTCACCGGAAGCAGTCGGTCTGCACGTCGACGGCGAGTCTTCCTCTGATGTTGCCGTCGATGTCACAGACGACCGATCGGAGGCGACACATGCAACGCTGGGGCAGGCGCTCCGTTCGCCGGCATTCTGGGTGTTTGGGCTGGCCAGTTCCGTGTACGGCCTCGTCGCGTCGGGAATCGGCCTGCTGAACGAATCGATTCTCGCGGAGCGTGGATTTGCGCCTGACGTGTACTACACGGCGCTGGCGGTGACCGCCATTACCGGGCTTGGTGGCAACTTCGCTGCCGGCGCGCTGGCTCCGCGACTGTCACTGCGCGTGATTCTCGTGAGCGCGATGGCCGTACTGGCGGTTGGGCTGATGGCGCTCGCACACGTATCCACGATGCCGCAGGTCATGGTGCAGGCGGTGGCCATGGGCATTGCCGGTGGATTCATCACCGTCGTGTTCTTCAGTTTCTGGGGGAGCGCTTACGGCCGGCGGCACCTGGGGAGGATTCAAGGCGCTGCGCAGGCGATGACGGTGGTGGCGTCCGCAGTGGGCCCGCTCTTCCTTGCCGTGTGGGTGGAGCAGACCGGCTCGTATGCCGTCGCGTTCTACGTGCTCGCCGTCATCGTGGCTGTTCTGGGAGTGGCCGCCGTGCTCGTCTCGATACCAGCCGGCGCGCAACCGGTGAAGCGCGATCGCGCGGAGATCGCCGCGGTGACGTTGCTGGAGCAGATCCAGACAAAAACAGCGCCGACGATCATCGACGTGCGTACGCCGGACGAGTTCGCGCAAGGGCACGTCCCCGGGGCGCTCAATATTCCCTTTCACCGGCTAGGCGAACACCTCGACACGATACCGGGCTCGAGGCTGGACCCTGTCATCGTGTACTGCGGCCACGGTCCTCGCGCCTGGATGGCCGGCGGCACGCTGCGGCGGCACGGCTTCACGAACGTGAAGTATCTCGCCGGGCATTTCAGCAAATGGCGGGCGGCTGGCCTGCAAGAAGAGCAATAGGAGAGCGAATGCGAAAGATCGACATCTTCACCCACATCTTCCCCGCGCGCTACGTCGAGCGGATGATGGAGCTGGCCTCGACGATGAAGGATGTGGGGAAGCGCGTGCGGGGTGTGCCGATGCTGGCGAATCTCGACGTCCGCTTCGAGATCATGGATCTTCATCCCGGTTATCAGCAGATCCTCTCGATCGCCACGCCGCCTGTCGACGCGTTTGCGAGTCCAAGCGAGGCTGTGGATCTTGCCCAGCGCGCGAACGACGGGATGGCGGAGTTGGTGGACAAGTATCCAGACAGATTTCCCGGTTTCATCGCCTGGCTGCCGATGAACGATGTCGATGCGACGATGCGCGAGCTCGAGCGTTCAATGGGCGCGCTCAACGCACGGGGGATTCAGATTTGCTCGAACGTGCAGGGCCGGCCGCTCGACTTGCCGGAATACCAGCCGCTCTTTGCCGCGATGGCTGCTCGCGATCTTCCGATCTGGCTGCATCCATATCGCAGCGCCGACATCGCCGACTATCCCACCGAGGAGCGCTCGCTGTACGAGATCTGGTGGACGCTCGGCTGGCCGTACGAATCCAGCGTCGCCATGTCCAGGCTGGTGTTCTCAGGTCTCTTCGACCGCTATCCAAACCTGAAGATCATCACGCATCACATGGGGGGCATGATTCCGTACTTCGAGGGCCGCGTCGGGCCCGGTTGGGATCAGCTCGGCACGCGCACATCCGACTGCGACTACACCAAGCTACTCAAGGAACTGAAGAAACGGCCGCTCGACTACTTCAAGATGTTTTACGCCGACACGGCGACCTTCGGCGCGTATGATCCAACGGTCTGCGGCCTGCGTTTCTTTGGCGTGGACCGGGTGCTCTTTGCGTCTGACGCTCCATTCGACCCGGAAGGCGGACGTCAATACATTCGCGAGACGATCAAGGTGATCGATCGCCTTCCCATCACGGACGCGGAGCGAGAGCAGATCTACTGGCGCAATGCCGCTCGTCTCTTGAAACTCGATTAGCGCGGAGCCATGGTGACACTGCACACGGCGATCGCCCTCGTCTTGATGTCATGGACCGGGTTCGCCGCCGACGCGCAGGACTCCGTCACGCGGAGGCTGGACCGGATCGACCGCCTGCAACAATGGCTCGACGCCGTCGGGCAGCACGAGTTCGGCAGCGCAGACGATGCGCTGTTACGCGTGGCCTCGTGGGATCGCAACACGCTTTGGCTCGTGTGGCAGGATGTCAGCTCGGTCGTCAGCCTCGTTCGCGAACCAAGCACTGGCGTCTTCTACACGCCGATCGAGCCTGAGCCCTTTAGCGGTGTTTTCCGTCTGCCACAGCCCAGGCCGCGCACGCGGGTGATTCCGTACGGCCGCGACGATATCAACCGTCTCAGGCTGATCGCGAAACAAGTTACTGATCGCGGCGGAGAGGATCGAATTCTCAAGCGGGGCGCCACGCTTCATGCAGAGATCGCCGTCCTTGGGCCTGTTTTGCCGGTGCCCGATTCCTCGCGGCGACCACGCTCCGATTCCATCATGTTGTACCTCGCCGACGGTCAACAGACGGGCGTCGATGATGCCAGTGTGCAGTGGGAGATGGGCAGGCGGCTCCTCGATAAGGTCAAGCCGAAGGAGTCGCGAAAACTCGGGGCCGACCCCGGGGCGGACGAGACGGTTCGCCTCTGGTATCTGGCGTCCAATCTCTACATGCAGTCGGTCGAACAGACCGACGCGTGGCACGTCGAGCGGTCGGTGCAGCTCTTTCCGCAGGATCCTGAGGTCTTGTTCGTGGCGGCGTGCGCGCGCGAGATATTCAGCGGGCCGCAGATTCAGAGTGTGCTGCTCTCGACAACGCTTTCTCGCGACCTGTTCAAATTGTACGGCGACGAGGGCGAGGAACTGCGACGGGCAGAGAAGCTTTACCGGGAGTCGCTCGAGCGGGATCCGAACCGGGCAGAGGCACGTATCCGCCTGGGTCGCGTGCTCAACCGCAGGGGCCGGCATCAGGACGCGATTGTCGAATTGCGACGCGCGACGACGGGGACGAAGAATCGCCTGTTGCTGTATTACGGCAACCTGTTTCTCGGCGACGCGGCAGACGCCCTCGGTCTTGCTGAAGAAGCGCGACGGGCTTACCAGCGCGCGAGCGAGCTATTCGAGCTTGCGCAGTCACCGCGCCTCGCGCTCAGCGCCATGGCCGCTCGAGCGGGGGATCGGTCAGGAGCGCTGGCCGCGATCGAGGAGGTGCTCGCCAGAGACCAGCCAGCGCGCGCCGACGACCCATGGTGGAGCTACTACATTGCCCAGACGCGTGACCTCGAAGGTGTGTGGACAGCGCTGCGTGTTGCCGTGACCGCGGAGCGGCCGCGCCGATGAAGGCTCCTTTCGGACTGGCGCTGTTGCTGGGCACCGGCCTCACTGCTGGTCCGCAGCAGCCGACGTTCTCGTCGCGGGTGGAAGCCGTTCGCGTCGACGTCCTCGTCACGGATCGCGGTCAGGTCGTCACGAAGCTCCGCCCCGAGGACTTCGAAGTCAAGGACGAAGGGGTGCTGCAGGACGTCGACCTCGTCCGGCTCGAGCAGCTCCCGTTGAACATCATTCTCGGCCTCGATGTCAGCGAAAGTGTGAACGGTGAACGGCTCGAACACCTCCAGAGCGCCGGTGCTTCGCTGCTTCGCGGACTCAAGAAGGACGACCGAGCGGCGTTGCTGACTTTCAGCCACGCCGTCCGCCTGCGCCAGGAGTTGACGTCTGATATTCCTCTCGTCCAGGAGACGCTTGCTGCCGTCGTGCCTTCTGGCCAGACATCTCTCGTGGACGGCACGTATGGTGCGATCGCCTTGTCCGGGTCCGATGTTGGCCGCAGCCTGCTGATCGTATTCAGCGACGGTGTCGACACGGCAAGCTTCCTGACACCCGACGTCGTGCTTCAATCGGCGCGGCGATCCGATGTCGTGGTGTACGGGGTCGCGATGCGCGGCCGCATCAATCCGACGTTCCTGAAAAATATCGGTGAGGTCACGGGTGGAAGCGTATTCGAGATCGAGTCGACGAAAGATCTCTCGCAGACCTTCCTGCGAATCCTCGAGGAGTTTCGCCAGCGTTATCTTCTGAGCTTCACGCCTCGCGGCGTCGCGGCCACCGGATGGCATAAGCTCGACGTTCGCGTCAAAGGACGACGAGGGACGGTGCGTGCCCGGGCCGGGTATCAGGCCGGGGGCTGAGCGAAGGGCAAAAGTTCAAAGGGCAAAAGTCAGACATTTGACCTTTGACCTGGAGTGCTTTGGCGCGGTAGGGTCAGAAGGAGTGCACGTCCGACAGATCGTCTTTCGCAGCCTCACCTACTACTGGCGCACGAATGTAGCCGTCGTGCTCGGTGTGGCGACGGCCGTCTCCGTGCTCGCCGGGGCGCTGCTCGTGGGCGATTCGGTCCGCGGCAGTCTTCGCGACCTCCTCCTTGGCCGCCTTGGTCGAACCGACCAAGTCGTTGTGGCGACGAGTCTTTTCCGCGAACAGCTGGCCCAGGATCTCGCGACGCAGCCGGAGTTCCGCGCAGGCTTTTCCGGTGTCACACCTCTGCTCATCGTTCAGGGAACTGTTACCGCACAGAACGAGGGCCGTCGCGTAGCGCAGGCGCGTGTCTACGGTGTGGACGATCGGTTCTGGCGTTTCCATGGCGTCAGCGGCGTCACCGGTCCGGAGAACCGGGAAGCGCTCCTCAGTCCGGCGCTCGCCCGGCAGATCGCTGTAAGCGCTGGCGAGTCGATTCTCGTGCGCGTGCAACGTCCCACGGATATTCCACTCGAGTCACTCCATGGGCAGCGCGACAACCTGGGACGTTCGCTGCGCCTGACGGTCGCGACCGTGCTGCCGGCTGATTCGCTCGGCGAGTTCTCTCTCGAGGCGCAACAGGGCGAAGTATCAGCGGTGTTCGTGCCGCTCTCCAGGCTGCAACAAGACCTGGACGTCGCGGCCCGCGTTAATACCTTGCTGGTGTCCAGCGGGCTGAGTCCACCTGCTGATGCGCCCGCTGCCTTGCGCGAGCTCGTACGACGCGAAGCCCAGCTCGAGGATCTGGGCTATCTGGTGGAGACAGTCGATGCACCAGGCGTGCTCGTGATAGGTTCCGCGACCGGCCTCCTTGACGATGCGCACGCGAAGGCGGCAATGAGCGCACTCGAAGGAACCGCGATGCAGGCGGGCGCGTTGTTCACGTATCTGGCGAACAGCCTCCGGGTTGGCCAGCGTGAAGTTCCTTACTCCCTCGTCACCGCTCTCGACCTCAGCACCATTCAACCCACCGATCAATCCAATCCGCCAGATTCTGACGGATCAATCGTATTGAACGATTGGGCCGCGACCGAGTTGCAGGCACGCGCCGGCGACGCGGTCTCGTTGGAGTACTACGCGTGGGAGGAACCGGGCCGGCTGGTGACGAAGTCGACGACACTCAACGTGTCTGGCGTTGTGCCAATCGATCGAGGCGATCGGAAGATGGCGCCGACGTATCCGGGCATCACGGATTCGCCGACGCTCGATGATTGGGACCCGCCGTTCCCTGTCGACCTTCGCCGCATTCGAAAGGTTGATGAGGCGTACTGGGAAAAGTACCGCACGACACCGAAAGCCTTCGTCACGCTGGAAACAGGCCAGAGGCTCTGGCAGACGCGCTATGGAGCGATAACCTCGATCCGAGCAACTCCTCAAGCGGGGCAATCGCTGACCGAGGCGCGCGACCTCTATGTCCAGCGTCTCCGTGCGGCCGTTGATCCGTTTGCTGTTGGCCTGGCCGTGATCGACGTGCGCGCCCAGGGTCTCCAGGCCTCGCGCGGCGCCACCGACTTTGGCGAGTACTTCGTCTACTTCAGCTTCTTCATCGTCGTCTCTGCGCTGTTGCTCGTGGTGCTGTTCTTCAAGCTCGGTATCGAGCAGCGCGTGCGCGAAGTTGGTCTGCTGCGAGCTGTGGGGTTCGGGCCTGCGCGCGTCAGGGGGCTGTTCCTGCAGGAAGGTGCGCTGCTCGCCGTCATCGGGAGCGTCCTCGGCATTGCAGGCGCGCTGGGCTATGCGTGGCTGATGATGTACGGGCTCCGATCGTGGTGGGTCGACGCCGTTGGCACGACGGCGCTCACGCTGCACGCTTCGCCGGGATCACTGATTGGTGGGGCCGTCGGAGGAGTGCTGGTGGCGGTGGCCTGCATCTGGTGGACGTTGCGCGCGCTGAGCCGCATCTCGGAGCGGAGCCTGCTCATGGGGACTCTCGATGGCTCCGAGATAGTCAACTCACAACTCTCCAACTCCCAACTCCCAAGAACCGTTCGCGAGTGGAAGTGGCCAATTGCGACGGCAACCCTGTCGTTTCTTGCGGTGCTTTTGGTGGCAGGTGCTGCGACGGGCGCTGTCGACCGGGTTGGCGCCTTCTTCGGTGCCGGCGCGGCCTTGCTTCTCGCCTGGCTGTGTGGAGCAGCATGGTTGCTGCGACGCCGGTCACGCAGCGGTATCAGCGGTCATGGCTGGTTGTCGGTGTCGAGGCTCGGGATGCGAACCGCAACATATCGGCCGGGCCGCAGCGTGCTGTCCATTGCCGTGATCGCCTCGGCAACTTTCATCCTGATCTCGGTCGAGGCGTTTCGGCGCGGCGATCGCGTCGCCGATACCGGTCCGGGATCTGGCATTGGTGGCTACGACCTCATCGTCGAAACGTTGTTGCCCGTCGTGCGCGACCCGAATACACGAGAGGGTCGAGAAGCGCTCAACCTGTTCGATCTCGATCAATCCGTGACCTTCGAACCGCTGCGGCTGCTGCCGGGCGATGATGCGAGTTGTCTGAACCTGTACGAGCCGCGGAACCCTCGAATCGTTGCCGCGAGCGAGAGCTTCCTGCGCGAGCGGCGGTTTGCATTTCACAGCAGCCTGGCAACCTCCGAAGCCGAGCGCGCCAATCCCTGGCTGCTGCTCCAGAGAGTCGAGCCCGACGGCGCGGTGCCAGTCATTGCCGATGCCAACTCGATGACCTACGTGCTGCACAAGAAACTCGGCGAGGATGTCGTCCTGCCGCGCGGCGATCGCGAGATACGGCTGCGCGTCGTCGCGGCGCTGAGCGACAGCATCTTCCAGGGAGAGCTGCTGATGGCAGAGCAGCCCTTCTCACAGTTCTTTCCAGATCAGCAGGGATACCAGGTGCTCCTCGTGAGCACCGGGCACGAGCCGGCGGGGAAAGTCAGGACGGCGCTCGAAGAAGGGATGTCCGATCTCGGCGCTCGGGTGACGCCCACGGCGGAACGGCTGGCTCAGTTTCATCGTGTCGAAAACACATACCTCTCGACCTTCCAGACACTTGGCGGCCTCGGGCTGCTACTTGGCACATTCGGACTCGCGACCGTGCTCCTTCGGAACGTACTGGAGCGGAAACGAGAATTGGCCCTGCTCGGAGCAGTAGGTTTTCGTCGCGCACATGTGATGACGATGGTCGTGGCGGAGAACGTGCTGCTGCTGGTCGCGGGGCTGGCGGCTGGCGCAGTGTCGGCGGCGCTGGCGATCGCGCCGGCAGTCGCCGAGCGCGGCAGCAGCCTTCCGTTCACCACGGGGAGTGGGCTCCTCATGATCGCCGTACTCATAACCGGTTTGTTATCCTCGGTAATCGCGATGCGGGCAGCCACGCGCATGCCACTGCTGGCATCTCTACGCTCGGAGTAACTGAATGCGGCACCTGTTGGCGTTCGGGCATTTTGTCGTGCACGTCGGGATGGCGCTATCGATGCCGATGCTCGCGATCGCTTCGATTGCCGCAGAGGACTGGCCACAGTGGCGGGGGCCGATGCTCAACGGCACCAGCTCGGAGAAAAATCTTCCAATCCGCTGGTCCACCACGGAGAACGTGACGTGGAAGCTCGCCATGCCGGAGCGCTCGGGATCGACGCCCATCGTGTGGGGCGACCACGTGTTCCTCAACGTCGGAGAAGGATCGAATCTCGCGCTGTGGGCCGTGGATCGAACGAGCGGCGCCGTTCGTTGGAAACGGCCACTCGGCGGCGGCAACCGCCGCATGATGAAACAGCAGATGTCGTCACCGTCACCGGTGACCGACGGCCGATGGGTCTGGATCATGACCGGCACCGGAGTGCTTAAGGCGTTCGACTTCGGCGGCAAGGAGCTGTGGGGCCGCGATATTCAGGCGGACTACGGTCGATTCGGTCTGCAGTGGGGATATGCCTCGTCGCCACTCCTGTTCGAGGATTCACTCTACGTGCAGGTCCTGCACGGGATGCACACCGATGATCCGTCCTATCTGCTGCGCATCGACAAGGCGACGGGCAAGACGATGTGGCGCGTGCTGCGCACGACACGGGCGCGCTTCGAGTCGCCGGACGCGTACACGACGCCCGCACTCTTGCGGCACGGCAATTCGACCGAGATCGTCATCACCGGCGGCGATGTCGTCACGGGCCACGATCCGGCGACCGGCCAGGAACTTTGGCGCGCGGATGGACTCAATCCGTCCAACGACGGCAGCTACCGTATCGTCGCGTCGCCCGTCGTGCACGGTGATCTGCTGTTCGCGCCGTCGCGAGAGCGGCCGCTGCTCGCGCTCAAGCCCGGTGGCCGAGGTGACGTCACCAAATCTCACGTGCTCTGGTCGTTCAATAACGGTCCCGACGTGCCAACGCCGGTGACCGACGGCACGTATCTCTACTCGATTAACGATCGCGGGATCCTGTACTGCCTGGATGCCCGAACCGGAAAGGTCGTCTACGGTCCGCAGCGTCTTCGCAACGCAACCTACAGCGGATCGGCGGTGCTGGCCGACGGCAAGATCTACATCACGGATGAAGACGGCGTGACTACCGTGATCCGATCCGGGCCGAAGTTCGAGCTGCTGTCTGAAAACGATCTGCAGGACTACACGCTGAGTTCGCCGGCGGTATCCGATGGACAGATCTTCGTCCGGACGGCTTCGTTCATTTATGCGATCGGGCGCAGGCAGGCGGCGGCGAGAAGCACCCAGTAGCCGTGGAGATCGAGGAGAGATGGTTCGCACGATTCTGAAGGTCATAGGCGGAGTGCTGGTCGCGCTGGTGCTCGTCGTTGGGGTGCTGTACCAGTTTTTCGGTCTTCGCTTCGTGATGGACGGCGGCGGGACACCATACCCACGCTTCGTCGGTTCGAGTCAACTGCAGGCGGAGCGGATCGAGCGTCATCGCGAAGCCCAACGCGCAGCGGCAGAGGCTACGCCTTCTCCGGCGGTGACCGAACCGGCACCGGCAGCGGCACCGATCGCGCCAGCACAACCGTCCGTTCCAGGACCCGTCGAGAAACCGGCGCCGGTCCCTGCGGCTGGCCCGGCTCCGTACTGGACCGATTTCCGTGGACCGAGGCGCGACGGAAATTACGAGGAAGTGCCGGTTCTTGCCGATTGGCCGGCCACCGGGCTGACACCTCTCTGGAAACAACCGGTGGGTGGCGGCTACGCGTCGTTTGTCGTCGCCAGGGGCCGCGCATTCACGATTGAGCAACGTGGCCCCCAAGAAGTCGTCGCTGCGTATGACGTCCAGACGGGTCGCGAGTTGTGGACCAACGCGTGGTCAGCCGAGTTCCGGGAATCGATGGGTGGCGACGGTCCGAGGGCGACGCCGACTTGGTCTGACGGGCGCGTCTACGCGCTTGGCGCGACCGGTGAATTGCGCGCGCTCGACGACGCCGGTGGAAAGCTGATCTGGCGCACCAACATCCTGAACGACAGCGACGCACGAAACCTGGATTGGGGCATGGCAGCCGCGCCGCTCGTTGTCGACGACACGGTGATCGTGCTGCCCGGTGGATCAAATGGAAAGTCGATCGTCGGGTACGACCGCGCCTCCGGCAAGCGCGTCTGGTCAGCGTTGGGCGATAAACAAGCGTACTGTTCGCCCATGCTCGTAACACTCAACGGTGTACGACAGTTGCTCGTCGTGAGTGCGACGCGAATGATGGGTGTCGTCCCCGGTGATGGGAAGGTCTTGTGGGAGTACCCGTTCCCAACCTTCAACGGCATCAATGCGGCGCAGCCTCTGGTGATCGGCGACAACCGCGTATTCGTATCGGCAAGCTACGGCGCGGGCGCGGCCATGATCGAGTTGAGCGGAAGCGGTGACCGTTTCTCGGTACGAGAGGTATGGCGCAACAACCGGATGAAGAATCGATTCTCTGGATCAGTGCTGCATGACGGCGTGATCTACGGGCTCGATGAAGGGATCCTTGCCGCCATCGATGCCGGAACTGGTGAATTGAGGTGGAAGGGCGGGCGATACGGCTACGGTCAGGTTCTCCTCGCCGGCGGCAACCTCATCGTGCTGACTGAAGAAGGAGACCTCGCGCTCGTACGCGCGAATCCCGAGCGTCATCAGGAAATCACGCGCTTCCCGGTGCTCGAAGGTAAGACATGGAACGTCCCAGCACTTTCCGGTGGCTATCTCCTCGTCCGAAACCTCGCGGAGATGGCGGCATTTGACCTCCGAGTCAGCAAATGAACGGCCGGCATATGGTCTCGATCGGACGATTCGTGTTTCTTGCCGCGGCTGCGGCGCTGATGCTCCTTCCGCCGTTGCATCTCGAGGGACAACAGCCTCCGCCAGCGGTGCAGATGGTCGGCGACACCGGGGAAGGTGCGAAGTACTGGGCGCGCTGGCGTGGTCCTTCCGGACAGGGTGTTGTGAGCGGCACCGGATATCCAGATAGCTGGTCCGGCACCGAGAACGTGAAGTGGAAGGTCCCA
>Ga0075420_100000722_pt1 | contig 27056 bp, 22 predicted proteins | sample SoiMetdeltSBSDD4_FD_75296 | JGI IMG/M metagenome (GOLD analysis project Ga0075420, IMG submission 75296) | Bulk soil microbial communities from a Populus tree surrounding site in Tennessee, USA - Soil MetaG P. deltoides SBSDD4 | ecosystem: Environmental > Terrestrial > Soil > Tree plantation...
AAACGGCGAATTGTGGGCGCGCGGCAATGGCTGGGCGCTGATGGGATTGATCGATACGCTCATTCTCTTGCCACGCACGCATTCCGCATGGGCAGAGCTGCACCAGCGCACCGTCGCACTCGTCGATGCACTCGCGCTGGCGCAAGGCCCGAACGGGCTCTGGCACACCGTGATCAACGATCCGGCCACGTATCTCGAATCGACGCTGGCGACGATGGCCGCGTACGCGCTGCATGAAGGCATTGCGCGCGGCGTGATCGAAGCGTCGCGTCACGGCGCGATGGAGCGCAAGGCACGAGCCGCAATGCATGAGCAGATCGCGTCCGACGGCCGGCTGCAACTCGTCAGCGATGCAACGCCGGTCGGCGCACGCGCCGTGTATGCAACGCGTCCGTTCGGCACGTTCCCCTGGGGCCAGGGTCCGCTGCTGCTCGCACTCTGCCAGGAGGTCGCATGAGGATCGTCAAGGTCGAAGCGTTCGCGATCCAGGCACAGCCGATCGACACGCGCGCGTACTGGGGCAGCCGTGCGTGGGGCACCGAGCGCGCGGCCGGCCAGGCCGAGTTGTCGACAGAGTATCCGGTGCCGCTGCGCCGCCGCTTCGTCTACTCGCGCACGATCGATACCGTCATCGTGCGCATCGAGACGGATACGGGACTCGTCGGCTGGGGCGAATGCAAAGCGCCCGTCGCGCCCCAGGCGACCGCGAAGATCGTCGAGCTGCTGCTCACTGACATTCTGATCGGTGCCGACCCGCGCGATGTGCTCGTGCTGTGGGAACGCATGTATGCAGGGATGCGCGTGCGGGGCCACCGCGCCGGCTTCTATATCGAGGCGATCGCCGGCGTCGACATCGCACTGTGGGATATCGCGGGACAAGCTGCGGGTGCACCGATCTCCACGTTGCTCGGCGGCAAGATGCGCGAGAGCGTGCGCGTCTATGCTTCCGGCATTCCGTCGCTGCCACTCGATGCACCTGACGATGCTCTCGCCGAGCTGGTCGAAGAAGCGCGCTCGCTGCGCGAGGCCGGGTATGGCGGCGTGAAGATGGCAATCGGCCGCGGCATCTGGGGCGACTTGCGTGCTATTCGCGCGATCCGCGACGCGCTCGGCGACGACTTCGCGATCTACGCCGACGCGGCGGGCGTCTACTCGCGTGCCGACGCTCTGCGACTCGGCGAAGCGATGGAAGAACTCGGCGTCGGCTTCTTCGAGATGCCGATTCCGCCGGAAGATGTCGAGGGCTATGGCGAGCTGGCGCGGCGGCTCACCATCCCGATCGCGCTCGATTCGATCATGACGCGGCACGAGACCGTCGAGCTGATCCGCAATCGCGCGATCGATATCGTGCAGCCGGACGTCTGCCGCGCCGGCGGCATCACCGAGTGTCGGCGCATCGCCGAGCTCGCCGACTGCTTCGGCCTGGCATTCCAGCCACACGTCAGCATCGGGTCGGCGGTACACGTCGCTGCAAGCGCGCATCTCGCCGTCGCCATGCCAAACAGCATCGTGTGCGAGTACTGGATCGGTAAGAACCCGATCGGCGGAACCATTGCGGCAACTCCGGCCGAAGTGAAGAACGGTTACTTGTTTGCGCCGACGGGCGCAGGTCTCGGCATCGGCCTGGATGAGCAGGCGCTGCTGCGTCACGCCGTCGACTAAGAGGATGAGGATGAAGCTTGCTCGCGATCTGACCTGCGCCGCTGCCCTGTTGTTCGTCGCATTCGCGAGCTGCGCGAGCGCGCAGCAGCCATCGACGCCGCCGTACCGACTCAGCGGTGCGTCGAATGGCGCAGTTACCGTCGAGCGCGGCGGCAAGCGCGCCATCTATCAACCGGTGTTCACGGTCATCCGTGCCGAAGCCGATCCGCAGCTCGGCCTGTCGGGCTTCGCTTCGACGCCGGGCGAAAGCCTCGAAGGCGTGAACGTCGAGAACTATCCGTTGCCGCGCTGGCGCGCCGTGAACGGCAACGGCATGACTGACGTGCTCTACGACGCCGGATCGGTCACGGAAATTCGCGCCACTGGCTCGCGTGCCCTGCCCGACGGCGCCGTGGCCTGGACGTTCGAGCCGAATCAGCACTTCACACTGGAAGCTGAGATTCATCCCGTTACGAATGAACCGCCGCGCATCACCTGGAAGTTCACGGCACGCACCCCGGGCTGGTACTCCGTCGGCTACACCGGCGCCCCGGCGAGCAATCCAGCGAGCGCTGCAGGATTTCTGCAGCCGCTGATCTGGCAGGAGAAGCGCTTTCCGCGCGCACCGCTGCTGAGTGCCGAAAGCATGGGCGGCTTGCCGTTGACGCTAGTCACTCGCGACGGTGTCACTCAGGGGCTGAGCGTCGACCCGCGCGAAAGCCCGTATCGCCTGCCGACGATTGCCAACGCGCGCTTCGGCGTGATGCTGCGTAATCCCAAGGGCCAGGCGCAGCCCTCCGCGTTCGCCCCGCTCCTCGGCCAGAACGATTCACGATTCACCGTGGGACAGAGCGCGACATTCGCTGTACGGCCGCTGCTCGTCGTCGGCGATTGGTACCAGGCATTCACGGAAGCTGCACGCGGGCTGTTCGGCTTCAACGACTACCGGCGCAACGCCAGCCAGTCGCTCAACGCGACGCTCGACACCATGACCGAATTCGCGATGGACGATGCGCATTCGGGCTGGGACGCCGACCTCAAGGGCTTCGACTACAACACCGACGTGAAAGGCACCGTGAAGGTCGTCTCCGCCCTGCATCCACTCGCCGCGTCGCTGATCCAGGACGATCCGGAGATCTATCGGCTGCGTGCGCTGCCGATCACCGAATTCCTGATGTCGCGCACGAAGTACCTTTACAACACGGCCACGGGCGAAAGCGGTCAGAACGCTGCTCGCGACATGCAGGGACCGGCCGCTGAAGTTTCGGAGCTCGCCGAGCTCTACCAGATGTCGCACGAGCAAAGCCCGGTGTTCCGCCACTACGCGCTGCAGCTCGCGGGCAAGCCGCGCAAGCTCAATCTGCTGATGGTCAGCGACGGTGCCACCTTCTGGGACGAGCTTGCGCTGTATCGATTGACGGGCGACAAGGCGCGGCTCGCGAAAGCGCGCTCGCTGGCGGATGCGTATATCAAGGCGCGGATCGATACGCCCCAGCGCGACTTCAACGACGTCCGCCTCGATGCCGGCGGACAGTTCTGGTCGGACTTCGCACCGAAGTTCGTCGAGCTGTTCGAGCTGTGGCAGGAGACCAAGGAGCCGCGCTATCTCGCAGCCGCGCAGAAGGGCGCGCGCGCCTATGCGAGCTTCGCATGGTATTTCCCGCGCGTTCCCGCGGGCGAAGTCACGGTCGACCGCGGCGGCGTTGCACCCGTTGGCCTGTTCACAGCGAAGCCCGATGCGCAGGGCATCCGCACGCCCGAGGTCACGCTGCCGGCGTGGCAGGTGTCGCAGATCGGCCTGACGCCCGAAGCCCAGACGACCTATGCTTTGAATCCGAGCACGTTCCTCGCGCATCACGCAGCGTATGAGCTGCGCATCGCGGCGGCGGCAAAGGACGATTTCCTGCACGACGTGGCCCGCTCCGCGATCGTCGGTCGCTACAAGACCTTCCCCGGCTACGACATCAACGTCGCGTTCTCGGATGTCTACGCGCGCAGCGATTACCACTATCGGCCCTTCTCGCACCTCAACTACAACGAGGTCTACTACAACCACGTCTGGCCGCACATCGCGCTGCTGACCGACTACCTGCTCTCCGATTTCGAGACGCGCTCGCAGGGCGCCATCGCATTCCCCGCTCGCTACGCGCAGGGTTATGCATATCTGCGCAGCAAGGTGTATGGCGACCGCCCCGGGACGTTCATGGGCGACAACGACGTCCGGCTGTGGATGCCGCGACGCCTGGTCGCGACCGACGACAGCCAGGCGAACCATCTCACCGGCTACGGCAACGGTCGCTTCTATCTCGCGCTCAGCAACGAGTCGAGCGAGGCTCGGTCGGTCACGGTGACGCTCGACCGCGAGCGCATTCCTTACGCGATCGATCGCAGCTATTCGGCGCGTCTGTGGACAGACGGCAAGCCGGCGGGCACGACAGCGGTGCTGAATGGCAAAGTAAAGTTGCAGTTGTCGCCGAAGGGACTGACCGCGATCGCAGTCGACGGGCTGCCTGTGTTCACGCGTTTGCACGCCGACTACTTCGACAGCAACCAGCAGGCAGCTCCCGCCGACAGCGGCTTTCGCACCGACCAGACCTCGGTCGGCAATGCGACGGCGATGTTCCTGTCATTCGCCGGCCGTCACGAGTTCTATCTCTGGACTTCCGCGTCCGACAGCGAAGTCCGCGCGGCGCGGATCACGTTCAACGATGGCGGGACGGAGCGCACGCTCACCGACGAGCGACATCCGTTCGAATTCAGCGTGCCGACCGGCGCGCGTACGGTCGACTATCAGCTTCAGTTCGTTCGCACTGATGGCACGCTGGTCGACGCCGGCCGGCATTCGTTGACGCGCTGAGTATGAGTGGCGGCGGGACAGCCGCAGCCACTAATATCCCGCGCCGTGTCGCCTGAAATTGCATGCATCGTCGGGCTGATCGTCCTGTTCGTCGTTGGCACGGCATTGCCGGTCAACATGGGTGCGCTGGCGTTCGTCCTGGCCTTCATCGTCGGAGGTCTGTACGTCGACATGCCGGCAGCCGCCGTCCTGGCAGGCTTTCCGGGTGACTTGTTCGTCACGCTGGTCGGCATCACCTACCTGTTCGCGATCGCGCAGAACAACGGCACGATCGACTGGCTCGTGCGTCAGGCAGTCCGCTCGGTGCGCGGCCGAACGGCGGCTATTCCATGGATGATGTTCCTGGTCACGGCGCTGCTCACGAGTATCGGCGCCGTAAGTCCCGGTGCGGTAGCCATCATCGCGCCCGTAGCCTTGCGGTGCGCGCAACGTTATCGCATCAATCCGCTGCTGATGGGGCTGATGGTGATTCACGGAGCGCAAGGCGGCGGCTTCTCGCCCATGAGTATCTACGGCGGCATCACGAATCAGGTCGTGGAGCGTGCGCAACTGGCCGGTAGCGACCTGCACCTGTTCCTCGCCAGCCTGGGGTTCAACCTGCTCGTGGCAGTCATCGTCTTCTTCGTGTTCGGCGGACGGAGTTTGCTCGCGCAACCGGCAGCCGGCGCTGATCCTGCGCAAGCCGGCGCGCCGGCGGATGATTTTGCGAGCGGCAGGCGACTCGCCTACCCGCAAGTCCTGACTCTCATCGGTCTGATCGCCCTCGGCGTCGGCGCGCTGGTGTTCGAGCTCAACGTCGGGCTCGTGGCGATCACGATCGCAGTGGCACTGACGATCCTGTTCCCCAAGGACCAGGCACGCGCGGTCGAGCAGATCCATTGGTCGACCGTGTTGCTGATCTGCGGTGTCGTCACCTACGTCGCCGTGCTGCAGAAAGGCGGCGCAGTGACTTACGTCGGGAACGCTGTGTCGAGCTCCGGCGCACCGCTCATGGGCGCCCTGCTGCTGTGCTATGTGGGCGGAGTCGTTTCGGCGTTCGCGTCGACGGTCGGGGTGCTCGGCGCGATCATCCCGCTGGCTGTCCCGCTGCTGTTGCTTGGACGAATCGACACTGCGGGTGTCGTCGCCGCGCTGGCGATCTCGTCTTCCATCGTGGATGTGAGTCCCTTCTCTACGAACGGCGCGCTGGTCCTCGCGAGCGCACACGGCATCGATCGGGAAGCGCTGTATCGCCAGCTCCTCGCCTATAGCGCAGTCGTAGTGGTGTCGGCCCCGCTGTTAGCGTGGGCAGTGCTGGTGCTAGCGACGTCCTGACCCTCTCACTGCGCGAGCGCTGCACCCAACGTTTGATGGAAATGCACGATGGCGCTCTCGTAGCGACCGAAGATAAAGCTCTCGTTCGCGTCGCTGCGCACGCCGCGCTGAATCGCACTGACCATGGCGCGATCTTCGCTGGCACCGATCTCTGTGAAATTCGAATCCTTCGTCGCGGCTTCCAGCGCCTGGGCCGGGTCACCGGTCCAATTCGTCAGCGAGTAGGCAACGACGTTGGTCCGATCGACGCTCAACGGCTCGAGCACCAGCAGGTTGGTGTGATTCGAGAGCATCGTGATCAGTGCATTGGGAAAGATGTGGTAGACGAAGGTCACGAAGCCCATGACGCGCCGTTCGCTCGGCGGCACGGCGGCGAGCTTCTGGATGCGACGGAACGGATATGTCACACGGCTGTGCGGACCGAAGTGCTCGATGACGTTGAGGTTGTCGAAGCCGTACGGGAAAAACGTCTCCGGGTGCGTCGCCCGGATGTGGTAACCCTCGAGGAAGCCCTCGAGCACGATCTTCCAGTTGGCCTCCGTCACGCGCTCGCTCGTCGCGTATAGCCGCTGCTCCTGGCTGACGAGCTCGGGCAGCCCCGGGAAATCGAGCTCCGTTGCGGTCGGAGCCTGCGAAACAAACACCAGCCCCTGGCGTTCCACCGCATGGAGCTGCGCGAGACCATGCTGCTGCTTGTCGATCCCCGGGAAACCCTCGGCATGCGGGATGTGCCGCAAGCGTCCGTTCAACTCGTACGTCCACCCGTGATACGGACAAACGAACGCATTGGCACAGCCGCTGTCAGACACGATGCGCATGCCGCGATGGCGACAGACGTTCTGAAAAGCCCGCACCACGCCATCCTGGCCGCGGACCGCCACGATCGGCAGGCCGGCCGCTTCGCGCGCGATGAAGGATCCGGGCCCGGGCAATGCCGCGGAGGGACAGAACGCAGCGTACGAGCGCCGCAGCACGCGCTCCATCTCGGCCTCGAAGCGTTGCTGCGAGCGATAGTTCTCAACCGGCTCGCGCCACAGCTCATCGCCGACGTCCGTGCTGCGGTTGGCGATATGCGACAGGACACGCTCGGTGATTTCGTGATCGGTAAGTAGCGCAGCCATGGCGGACATTGTGCGCGGGCCAGATACTATCGTGCAATGGAGGCGCCGCTGCGTCTTTGGTTGTATTGCTCCTCGGAATTCAGGTGGAGGACGAGCTCATGAGTGAAGAACGCGCTGTTCTTGCAGGCGGTTGTTTCTGGGGCGTGCAGGATCTGTTTCGCCGCTACGACGGCGTGCTTTCCACGCGCGTCGGCTATACCGGCGGCACCACACCCAATGCGACCTATCGCAATCATGGCCGGCATGCGGAGGCCGTGGAGATCGTCTTCGATCCCGCGCGGATCAGCTATCGGCAGCTCCTGGAATTCTTCTTCCAGATTCACGATCCCACCACGCGCAACCGCCAGGGCAACGACATCGGCACCAGCTATCGATCGGCGATCTTCTACACGACCGAGGAACAGCGGCGCGTTGCCGAGGACACGATTGCCGACGTCGACGAGTCCGGGCTGTGGCCCGGCAAAGTCGTCACCGAGGTCGTGCCGGCGAGCGATTTCTGGGAAGCCGAGCCCGAGCACCAGGACTATCTCCTGAACAATCCCGGCGGCTACACGTGCCACTTCATCCGGCCGGGCTGGAAGCTGCCTGTTCGCAAGAGCAAGGTAGCGAGCTGAACCCTCGGAATCGCGCGCGCCGTCCACGCACCGGTTCGCCTGAAAGGCGCAGTCGCGGGAATCGTTGCACCGCGCGAGCGATTGCGACGCGCCCTTCGAGGCGCGCAACCGCCATGCCCGCGCAGGCGTGTGCGCCGGCGGCGAAGGCGAGATGTCGGTTCGGTTGCCGCGCGATGTCGAAGCGGTCCGGATCGGCGAATTCGTCCGGATCGCGGTTCGCCGCGCCGATGCAGAGCGTGAGATACGTGCCCGCCTCCAGCACGACGTCGCGCACGACGGTGCGCTCCACGACGAGCCGGTTACCGAACTGATTCGAGCTCTCGAAGCGCAGGCACTCTTCGACCATCGTCGCGATCAGGTTCGGCTGCTCGCGCAAGCGCTGCAGCGAATCGGCATGCGTAAGCAGCAAGTGCAGGCCGTTGCCTATGAGATTGGTGGTCGTCTCATGACCGGCATTGAGCAGGAACACGCAGTTCTGCGCGAGCTCGGCTTCGGTTAGCTGGTCGTCGCTGAGCAGACGCGTGAGCAGATCGTCGTCGCCGCCGGGGCGTCGTCGCCTGTCCGCGATCAGCTCGCGCAGATAAGCGCAGAATTCGGTCACCGCACGATTGCCAGCCGTCAACTGCGCAGCCGTCGGCGCCGGTTCCAGCGCGCCGAGGATTGCGAGTGACCAGCCTCGCAGCGGCCCGCGATCCGCGCGCGGCACTCGCAATAGATTGCCGATCACCTCGACCGGCACTGCAGCCGCGTAGTCGGAGATGAGATCGACGTCGCGCTGTGCCTCCATGCGATCCAGGAGTGCATCGACGAGCGTGACCACGTCGGGCTCCATCGCCTTGAGCACGTGAGGCGTGAGCGCGCCGACGATCTGTCGCCGCACGCGAGTGTGGTAAGGCGCATCGTTGAACACGAGGCTCGTCGTGTGGTGCTCGTAGAGCGGCGAACCGACGCCGAACTTCGGCGCAAACGCCTGCTTCTTGTCGGAGCTGAACGCCGTGCGGTCGCGATAGATGCGATCGAGATCGGCATAGCGGCTGAGAAAGTACGTGCCGTCCGGACAGCGATGCACGGGATCGAAGCTGCGCAATGCCGCGTAGACGGGATACGGATTATCGTAGAACGCCGGATCGAGACGGTTCGGATCGAAGGTCTCAGCCAGCGCCCGCTGCTCGTCTGAGCTCATATCAGGCTCTGCAAGAGGTCGACGATGACGTCCGGCTTCTCCACGTGCACGTTGTGTCCGCTGCCTGCGATGTCGATCGCTTGCGACGCATGTGCGCGCAGCTCGGCCATCGACACCATGTGATCGCGCTCACCACGCGCCAGGATCGCGCGTGCTCGTGCACTCGCAACCAGCGAATCGAACGGCGCGCCGGCGACTGCAAAGGTCCGCGGGTCCTGTGCGAGCTGCCAGCCTTCCTCGCGTTGCACGACACCGCGCGCGAGCCACTCGTCGCTCGGCGCGACGCCGGCATCGAGGCCGGACACGCGTCGATAGCGTGTCCATGCTTCCTCTGACGTCGCATGCGAGCGCGCTGGTCGAGCCGCGAGCTCGCGCGAGCCCTGCAGGTCTGCTTCCGACCATGTGATCTTCGGTCCGATGCCGAGAACGCCTGCGACCTCGACGCCGAACCAGCGGCTCGCGATCGCGAGCGCAATGTAGGCACCGAGGGAATGGCCGATCACAAACAGCTCTTGCGAGCCACGGACGAGTGTCGCGACTTCGGCAGCGTAGCCGCCGACCGTGTAATGACTTTGCCAGGCTGAGCCGCCATGACCGCCGAGGTCGGGCGCGAGCCACCGGCCGATCGTGCGCTGCTCGATGACTCGCCGCACGCCGTTCCAGACAGCTGCCGTCGCGCCGAGGCCGTGCAGGAGCAGGATGGCTCGCGAGCCCCTCCCACCGCTTTCGCACCAGGTCATCGCGTTGCTCCTCTCGTCCATCGCGCTGGCTGATGGTGCTCAGCCTGCACGCATTTCGTGCGTGGCGCCAGACGACACTCTCATTATTATTGGCAGATGCGTATCGCAAGCGTGAGTCATGCAGTCTTCGCCGCGACCTTGATCGGCCTCGGCATCCTGGGCCTGATCAACGGCGACTTCACGGCGATCTGGCAACCGGTCCCGAAAGGCATGCCCGCACGCGAGGCACTCGCGTATCTCAGCGCCCTCATCTTTCTTGCAGCGGGCATCGGACTTCTCTGGCAACGAACTGCAGCCCTCGCTGCGCGCGTGTTGCTCGCATCGCTTCTGCTTTGGTTGCTGCTGCTGAGAGTGCCGGGCGTCGTCCTCTCGTTCACTGTCGATTACTGGTGGTCGGCCAGCAAGACGGCAGTGATGGTGGCGGGCGCCTGGATGCTGTACGTCTGGTTCGCGACCGATTGGGATCGGCAGCGGCTCGGTTTCGCTGCGGGCGCCCAAGGTCTGCGCATCGCGCGAGCGCTCTACGGCTTGGCACTGATCCCGTTCGGCATCGCCCATTTCCTGTATCTCGACGCGACCACTGTGCTGGTGCCCGGCTGGCTGCCAGCATCTCCGGTGGCGTGGGCATATTTCACCGGCGCTGCGTACATCGCGGCAGGCGTCGCGGTGATCATCGGTGTGTATGGCAAGCTCGCAGCCGCGCTTTCAGCGTTGGAGACGGGCATGATCACGTTGCTGGTATGGGTGCCCATTGCAGTGGCAGGCCATCCCACCGAGTTCCAATGGGCGGAGATCGTGGTCTCGGTGGCACTGACGGCCGGCTCCTGGGTGGTCGCGGACTCCTATCGAGGGAGACCAACGTGACAAGCATCGCCTTCGTCGGACTGGGAAACATGGGCAGCGGCATGGCGCGCCGCCTGCTGCAAGCCGGGCATCAACTGCGCGTCTACAACCGCACGAAGTCGAAGGCGGCCGAGCTCGAGCGCGCGGGCGCACGGAGCTGCGCCACGCCTCGCGAAGCATGCACCGACGTCGACGCAGTATTCGCGATGACCGCGGACGACACGTCATCGCGTTCAGTGTGGTTGGGATCGGACGGCATACTGGCTGCGCGACTGGCGCCGCGAGCGTTCGCGATCGAGTGCTCGACACTTTCGCACGCGTGGGTGATGGAGCTCGCGTCGCAGGCCCGAGCGCGCAATCTTCGATATATCGATGCGCCCGTGACCGGACTCCCCGACAGCGCAGCAGCGGGTACGTTGACGTTGCTGGTCGGCGCCGATGGATCGGACCTGGAATCGGCTCGCCCGATGCTGAATGCGATCAGCGATCGAATCCTGCACTTCGGCGCCGTCGGCACGGGAACGGCGTACAAGCTGATCGTCAATCTCATCGGTGCAATTCAGATCGCCTCGCTGGCCGAAGGCCTTGCGCTTGCCGAGAAGGCCGGTCTTGATCTAGCGACCGTGGAGAACGCCATCACGACCGGTCAGGCCGCCAGTCCACAGGTCGTGCGCAACGCGCGGCGGATGGTCGCCGACGATCACGAGCAGAACGTCGCGTTCACGCCGGTCTTGCGCTTGAAGGACACCGATTACGCTCTCGAACTTGCACGAGGGCTGGGAATGACTGCGCCGTTCGGCCGTGTCGCGGCGGGACAGGTCCGACGGTTGATCGAGCTGGGCTACTCGCAGGTCAACGAAAGCAAGATCATCGAAGTCGCACGGCTGCAGAAAGGAGCAGCCCGAAGCAGCGATGCCCGGGCTAAGTAATCTGCCGCACCAGCAGCGCACCGATCGCGAGTTTCAGCGCTCCATCGATCGCCCAAATCGTTCGCAACGAGTAGTCGCTCCAGCGCACTGCGAGCAGCACGTTCGCGGCGCAAAGCAGGCCCAATAAAACCAGCGGCGGACCGAATGCAGGCGCCATCGGAAGGAAGTGCAGCGCGACGATTCCCAGGATCGTCAGCACGACAGCGCGCTCGCCGCGCGGCCAGACGCGGCGAATGAAAACGGCAAGGAACGCGATTTCGGCAATCACTGCCGCTGCCAGCCAGACGATCTGAGCGAGGGTCGGAACGCCAGCTCGTGCTGTGAGGCTCGGAGCAATCAGTGCCGTAACGACCGCGGCGAGCGCTCCGCCAACGGCGAGCACGACGTTGCGAGACTGAAACCGCAGCGCTCCGAGCAGGATCGCCAGGCCCGCGATCGCGAGAAACACACCGCCGCTGGCTGCCAGAGGATAGGAGCTGGGATGCGCGGCTAGCAGGTCCACTGCGCTACTTTAATCCCTGTGACGGTGAATCCGTGAAGCGCCGCGACACTCCATAACGCGGCGCTCTGACTTAACACCTGCACGTTTCGCTTGCGGGAAACGCTGGACCGCTTCATGACATTTTTTACGGTCGAAAAATGTGTGACGTGGGTCCGGCTGCGTCGAAGCGCTCACTGCGTAGATTGTCAACGTCTCGCGGCGCAGTTCGCGCCGCGCCCGACTCTGCATTGCGACAAACTGGGAGATGACGCATGACCAATCCGTACGACACGGCAAGCGAGCGCATGTCGGTCCTGCCGCCGAGCCTGAAGTTCAAGGGTGAGCTCTCCGCCGAGGAGGACCTGCTGATTCAGGGAACGATCGAGGGAACCATTCATCACACGCAGCGCGTGACCGTGTGCGAAGAAGGCAAAGTGAAGGCGAACATTCGCGCGCAGGTGATCAAAGTCGAAGGCCTGGTCGAAGGCGACCTGCACGCGGACCGTTCGGTGTTCCTGGCCGAGTCGGGCAACCTGCGCGGCAACATCCATGCGCCTTCCGTCTGCCTGGTCGAAGGCTCGCACTTCAACGGCGCCATCGACATGGACAGCAAGAAAGGCGCGCAGCAGGCACCGCGCACCGACGGCAAAGCGTCGCGTGCAGCGAAATAGAAACACTAGTGGACAATGAAATGGAGATCTCTCATGCGCAACTTCGGATTTGAGGAGCGCCAGGAACCCGCCCCGGTGCGGACCTTCGGCACCGCTCCCAGCACTGCCCCTGCACAACCAGCCGTCGCGCCGGCTCGCAACGTCGCCGTGCTCGGCCCCACCTTGCGGTTCAAGGGCGAGCTGAGTGCCGACGAAGATTTCGTCCTGCAAGGCCGCATCGAAGGCTCGATCAATCACACGCAGAGCGTGACGATCGGCACCGAGGGCCAGGTCCAGGGCAACATTCACGCGCGCGTCATCGTGATAGACGGCCTGGTCGAAGGTGATCTGCACGGCCTCGAGTCCGTCGTCGTCCATGCGACCGGCCGCGTGAATGGAAATATCTTCGCGCCCCGCGTCGGGCTCGTGGACGGTGCGCTGTTCAACGGTCGCATCGACATGGGTGCGCGCGAAACCGCCGCAAGTCGGACGCCTGCAGTGCCGGAGCAGCCGGGAGTCGCACTGTCTGCCGAGCAGACTGAGCGGATACTCGGCTCAAAACAGTAATCGGACGTCAGGTAATCCTGAGCCGGGAGGTCCTACTCCCGGCTCACCTGCGCGCTCTCGATCTCTCGCCACATTTCCTGCAAGCGCGCGTGCGGACGTGCGACTGCGCGCGTATTGATGTCGAAGATCATCGCGACGCGCTGATCAGGTTCCCACTCCGGCCACTCTGGTAGCGCGGGATTGTTCGGGTTGCCCGTCTTCGCGAACGCGACCCATGCCGAAGCGAACCGGTCCGCCATCAAGCGTGCCTCCATGCCTGCGCCGCCTTCGAGCGGCCCGCGCGCATTGTGGAAGGAGAACTGCACGTCCACGCCGTGCACGGCGCCGAACTTGCCGTCCATGCCGACCGACTTCCATTCCCAGATGTACTGGTAGCACGGTGCGCCGTCGGGCTGCGCTGCCTTCAACTCGAGCTGCTTGATCACAGACTTTGCGTTACGCGAGTCGGTGGCAATGCGCGCGTTGATCAGATAGTCCGAGACGTCCGGATACTCGGCGCGATACGCATTGAAGATTCGCTCCGCCTTCGCCGCGCCGTGCGTCTTCGCCAGCTCTTCTTTCACGCCCGCTGCATCGACTTTGAAGTTCGTCAGGCGCAGGGCTGCATCGTCGGCCGTGTAGGAAACGATCAGCGGCACGTCCTTCGAGCTCGGCGGCGCATCCGGATCGAACGGATGACGACCGAACGCCGTGCCTTCGACGACCACCGGCGAGAACGCCGATCCCTGTCCCTGCACGGTCTGTTGTGCCGCCAGCAACTTCGTCCACGGAACGTCGACAAGTCGCTCTGCCTTCGTAACGCCCAGCTCTTTCATCAGCGCCTGCGCTGCCTTCGCACCCGTCTCGCGCGTCTGACCGCGCAGCGCGGAGCCGGATTGCACAGCCGCGCGACTGAACAGGCCTTTCGCTGCAGGCATCGAGTAGACGGCGGATGTCTTCGCACCGCCGCCTGACTGGCCGAAGATGAAGACGCGCGTCGGATCGCCGCCGAAGTTCTCGATGTTTTCCTGCACCCATTTGAGCGAGGCCACCAGATCGAGCAACCCGGCACAGCTGGCGTCGGCGAATTCTTTCGATGCACCGGCACCGACGAGATCCAGGTAGCCGAAGGCCCCGAGTCGATGATTGACCGTCACAACAACGACGTCTTCGAAGCGCGCCAGCGGATCGCCGTCGTAGCCCGGTGCGTTGCCCGAGCCGGTCGTGTAGCCGCCGCCGTGGAAGGATACGAACACCGGCCGCTTGCCGCCGTCCGCCTTCGCGACGCGCGACCAGACGTTCAGCGTGAGCATGTCTTCGCCCATGCCGCCGACGTGCCGGTCCCACATGATCAGAGTGGAATATTCGGAGCGGCGATCGGTGGTCACCTGCGGCGAGATCACGCCGTAGTCGAAGCACTCGCGCTCGCCGCGCCAGCTCGCGGGCGATTGCGGTGCCTTCCAGCGATTCCTGCCTGCAGTCGATGCGCCGTACGGCACACCTTTGAATGCATGGACACCGGACCAGGTGATGCCCTTGATCTTGCCGTAGCGCGTCGTCGCCACGGGAAACATCTCGGCCTCGGTGATTGCGAGAGCGGGCGCTGCCCACATGCCGGCGCACAACAGCCCTGCTCCGCGAACGAATGCCCGTCGGTCCAGCTTCGGGTTCGAGCTCATGGGTCCCCCTGTCGTTATTGCGTTCGCGATCCGCGCGAAAGCGTCCGCCCGAGGGATTGACTGGTCAACCTTCCTTACACTTTTTGACAGCCTGCCTGATGAGACTCGGCGAGCCTCGTGTGTTCCATCACGTAGTTCGTCTCCCAGGTGCGTCCGCCGTCGGCGGAAAATGCCTGGTCCCATTGCATCGTGCGCGGCGTGAGCAGCTTGAAGGTGCCACGGACGCGGATCGGCTTGCCCTCGAACGTGTCGTCGGCGAAGAAGGTGCCGACGCCGTTTGCGAACTGGCCGACGCCGTCGACCGTGATCCGGGTCGGATCGCGGCCGTTCAGCGACCAATCGGTCCATACGTTCGTCTTCGCGTCGAACGCACGCAGACCCAGCGATTGGTAGGTCGCGCCGGCTCGATGCGTCACGGTCTCGTTGCAGTTGGCCATGCCGCCGAGGAGCGGCTGCCAATGCGAAGTGCCGTCGTATTCTTCCCAGTCGTTGCTACCGGCCAGACGTTGCTTGAGGCGCCGATGGCGTACCTGCCACTTGCCCATGAAGCCGTCGAAGTCGTGAACGGCAGTTGCCTGGGCCAGCGCCACCGGCGTCGCAAGTCCCGAGAACGCAGCGAGCAACGAGAGCTGCATCAGTCGGCGGCGTTGAGTATCGATCATTCGCGAAGCGTGCTCGCCTCGCGCAGGACGTGGAAGAGCCATTCACGCTGTGCGTGCTGTGCCATTCATGCAATACTGACCCTCGCATGCATTGCCTCGCCCTCAACCTGATTCTGATTCGCCGCCCGGCATCCGCGGATGCCGGGCGTCGCTGCGAATTCGAATCCAATCAGGTACGAGGCATCCTGCCATGCTCAAAGCTATCGTCGAAGCCGATCCTGGCGCTCTGATCCGCCTGCTGCAGCTCTTCCAGGTCCGCAACATCGTTCCCAGCGCCGTACGCGCACGGCGGCTGGGTCTCGAATACATCGAGGCCGAGATCGAGTTCGATGGTGTGGAGCTCACAGCCGAGACATTGCAACTGATCACCGCGAAGGCGCAGGAGCTGCCGATCACTTTGGCGGCTGTGTCGCTCGATCGGTAGCGCTCCCGCGGCAGCCGCGCTCGACCTCTTCCCGCACGATTTCGGCGAGCCGCACGGTGCCCGGGCCGGCCGCATCGCGGTCGGCGAACATCAGGTAGAGCTGTGCCGTGCGCACACGGCCGCCTCGTAACGGCAGGATCTTGAGCGATCCGTCTTCGAGCTCTGTGCGGATCTTGTCCTGCGGCAGCCACGCGAAGCCGTGCCCGCGCGAGACCGCGCCGATCGACGTGCTCATGTTGGTGACCGTCCAGCGCTGCTCGACTTCGAGCACCTCGGACTTCTTGTCGCGCTGAGCTCCCGAATCGCGCACCACCAGGTGCCGATGCTTGCGCAGATCGCGCGTGGTGATTTCGCGGCCCAGCTTGTGCAGCGGATGATTCGGATGCGCCACGGGGACGAACTGCACCGCCATCAGTGGCTCGCCGCTGAGCCCGGTCGGCACGCGCGCCGCGATGGCGAGATCGGCAGCGCCACCCTGCAACGCTTCCGCGGTCCCGCCGATCACGGTCTCCAGCCACTCGATGCGCGTTTGCGGGCTCTCCTGACCGAAGCGACTGAGGCACTCGAACATCAACCACGTCGGAAACAGCACTTCGACGGCCAGCCCGATTTCCGCTTCCCACCCTGCGGAGGCCTTGCGCGCAGCACGCTCGAGCTCGCCGGCATCGTCGAGCAATGCCCGTGCTCGGCGATAAAGCATCTGGCCGACGCCGGTGAGCACTGCCTTGCGCCCCTGGATTTCGAACGCGCGCACTTTGAGCATCCGCTCCAGCTTCTGCACGGCATACGTCACCGAAGACTGGCTCTTGTGCAGCCGTGCAGCCGCCTGCGCATAGCCGCCCGCTTCCACGACTGCCGCGAGGCAACGCCACTGTTCCAGGGAAATCCGCGGGGAAGAGGCCATCTATCTATTTCATCGATAGGTTCGAGCGAAAATTTGCGCTTTTTTATCGACGGATTCAATAGTTGAATGTGTGCCATCGAAAGGAAACCCGAAATGGGAGGCTTCAGATGAGCACACTTCTATATGTACGGACGAGCCTGTACGGCACGCAGGGTGCGTCGTCGCAGCTTGCGGAGCGCTTCATTGCCGAATGGCGGACACGCAATCCCGGCGGACACGTGATCGTGCGCGATCTCGCGGCCGATCCGGTGCCGCATCTCACCGCCGAGCGCTTCCAGGCGTTCAACACTCAGCCCGCGGATCGCACGTCTGAGCAGCAGGCAATCGTCGCGTACTCCGACACGCTGATCGACGAGCTGCGCAGCGCTGACACGATCGTGCTCGGTGTGCCGATGTACAACTTCAGCGTACCTTCGACGCTGCGAACGTACTTCGATCACATCGCGCGAGCGGGAGTCACGTTCCGCTACACCAGCGCCGGTCCGGAGGGATTGCTCGCGGGTCGTCGTGCGTACGTGTTCGTGACTCGCGGCGGTGTCTACGACGGCGGCGCGGATTCGCAGGTGCCGTATCTGCGGCAGTTCCTGCGCTTCATCGGCATCGAATCCGAGTTCGTGTTTGCCGAAGGCCTCGCTTACGGCGAAGAAGCACGGCAGAAGAGCCTGGCGGGCGCACGCGAACAGATCGCCGGCTTGATGTCAGTCGACCTCGCTGCTTGAGGCTCTTACTTCGCGCCGTCGATTCGGGGCGCGATCTCCGCCAGGTAGTCGAGCAGAGGCTGGAGATCGTCGTCCCCGATGACGGCGCCGCGGTCGATCATGAGTCCGGTGACCTCGGCCCATTCCGATCGCGTCCTGCCATGTGCAAGCACCACGCTGACGTCGTGACAACCCAAGCAACTACGCACCAACGTATCTCGGCCGGCACCCGGAGGCAGATCGTCCACAGTGTGCGCGGCGTCGGGTAACGCGAACGCTACGATCGAATCGCCGGCAACGGGGCTGCCGAGAAAACTACCGCCGGTAGCAGTCACCGCCACGAACTGTTTGCCGCTCTTGCCCAAGTAGGTGATCGGTGTCGCGTGCGCGGCGGCATCCAGCTTCGCGACCCACAGCTCGCGCCCCGTGTTGGCATCGAATGCACGAAAGCGGCTGTCGTCCGTCGCTCCGATGAACACCAGTCCCGCGGCGGTGGCGATCGAGCCGCCGACGTTTGGACGCCCCGTGCGTTGAATGTGCTCCGGAAGGGTGTCACTCACGCCGAGCACGCTTTGCCAGGCGATCTCGCCGGTGTGCACGTCGACAGCCGTCAATCTTCCCCACGGCGGCTGCTGACACATGAGTCGACTCGAGGGCTCGTAGAACCGCCCGCTCACCGGTCCACGGGCGACCGGCAGCGGGCCATCGCTGTCGACCAGCGAAGTGACCTGGCCCATGTCAAGCGTGTTCACGAACAAGTACCCGCGCGTCGGATCGAATGAAGCGCCACCCCAATTCGCACCGCCCTGCAAGCCGGGAAAGTTGATCGTCACCACGTTGTAGCCGACGGGCAGATACGGACCGCCCGAGCGCATGCGGTTCTTCGCGACGAGGTTTTCGCAGAACGCGCGCAGTTCCGGCGTCAGCGTCGCGATCTCATCGGGATGAAAGCTGTTGCGAGCGAGCGGCGGCGGCCGCACGGGAAACGGTTGCGTCGGCCAGGTCCGCTCGTTCGGCACGTCGCTCGCGGGCACGGCGCGTTCCTCGACCGGGTAGACCGGCTCACCGGTGCGACGATCGAGCATGAACAGCAGGCCGTTCTTCGAAACGATCGCCACGGCGGGCACGCTGCGGCCTTGCTGGCGCACGTCGAACAATAGCGGCGGTGCCTGCAGGTCGTTGTCCCAGATGTCGTGATGCACGACCTGGAAGTGCCAGAGATACCTTCCCGTGAGCGCATCGACGGCGACCAGCGACGAGCCGAACAGGTTGGCACCCTTGCGGTCACCGCCATAGCGATCCCACGTCGGCGCTGCGAACGGCAGATAGACGATACCTCGCTCGTTGTCGACGGTCATGAAGCCCCAGACATTCACGCCAGAGCGGCCGCGTGCGCTGTCGTCTTCCCAGGTCTCGTGTCCCGCTTGTCCCGGCAGCGGAACGGAATGAAACGTCCACCGCAGCGCTCCCGTGATTGCGTCCCAGGCGCGCACGGCGCCGGACACGCCGCGCGGCGGAAATTCCTGGGTCGCCGAGCCGGTGATGATCACGTCGCGATAGACGATCGGCGGCGAAGTCAGGCCGTAGCTCGGATAGCTCTCGGAACCTTGCCCAGCGCCTTCGCCCATCACCGCCGGCGTTTTGAGATCGACGACGCCGTCGACGCCGAAGCCCGTTGCCGGTCTGCCGGTGCGCGCATCGAGAGCGATCAGTCGACCATCGCGCGTGCCGAAAAAGATTCGCGCAGAAGTCGTGCGGGCGCCTGGCCAGTACTCGACGCCCCTTAACGAAGGCTGACCGGGGCCTGGAACTGCGTACGTCCACACCTCGCGGCCAGTGTCAGGATCGAGTGCGAGCACGCGGCGATACGGCGTCGTGACGTACATCAAGCCATCGACGACGAGCGGAGTGACTTCGGAGCCGGCGAATCTGCCGCCGCCTTCCGTCGTCGCTGCGGGCCGCATGTGATAGATCCATGCGACCCGCAGTGTCGCCACATTGGCCGGCGTGATCTGCGCGAGCGGCGAAAAGCGCTGCCCGCCCGGATCGTGGCCGTAAGTCGGCCAGTCCGTCGCGGGCTGCGATGCGCACGAGGCGAGCACGCCCGCTGCCGCGAGCGTGCGCCAGCGTGCTACCACTTCTTGCTCACACCCACTGTCAGCAGGCGCCCGATCGGGTTCGCATTGAACGGATCGAAGCCGATGGTCGCGTTGACGAACGGCGGGTCCTCGTCGAGCACGTTGCTCGCGTCGAGATACACCTGCATGCCCTCGAACGCTCCGCTGGTGCCGAACATGTAGCTGAGGTGCAGGTCGACCGTCATGTAGTCTTCGACCTTCTGCCCGCCGCCGATCGGCGAGAAGCTCGCGTTGCGCACGACCGGGAACGGCGCCGAGCCGTTCCAGTTGAGGTACGAGTCGTTGTAGTTCACGAACACGTCGGCGCTCAGCCCGTTGAGACTCCAGCCGAAGTTGGCGCGGCCCGCGGTGCGATTCGACGGGAAGGTCGTGTTGATGCCGATCGTGTTCAGCACGCTGAACGTCTCACCGCCAGTGCCGAATTGCTGATCCATTTTCAGCTTGTGCGATACCGCGACGCCCATCGCGAAGTTGCCGACGTCCGTCTGGAAGCGGTACGAGAGGTCGCCGTCGATGCCGGTCGCCTCGAGATTGAAAGCGTTGCGCTGCTGGAAGCTGTAGATGAAATACGAGATCGGCGCCAGCGGCGAAGTCTGCGGCAAACCGCGCGTCGCGGCCGCCAGAACATCCGCCGGCACGCCGCCCGGGTACAACTGCAGCAGGCTGCTGAGATCGGGCGAGCCGATTGCGAAAGCCGCCTGCGGCGCCGTGATCGCGCCCTGGTATTTCGTGTTCCACCACGTCGCGCTGAAGCGCAATCCCGGCAGCGGCTCAGGCTCGATGTCGATGCCGACCGAATACGTCTCGCCCTCTTGCGCGACGAGATCCTTGTTGCCGCCAGCCAGGAACACGCCAGGCACGCTCGAAGTGTTGATGAGACACGTAGGCGTCGCAGCCGTGCAGCCGGGCAGGCCGATCGCACCCGGATATGTGTTCGGGATCGCGAAATTCGCATTCACGCCGGAAGCCGTCGCGCCGAGCAGGCCGCCGAACGAGGATTCCGCGGTCACGCCATCGGCATTGCCGCGGCTGGTCAGCGCGGGTGCGGTGAACGATTCGGCGTAGTTCGCGCGGACGCGCAGGCCGTTCACGATCGTCCAGTTCAGCGCGTACTTCGGGTTCGTGGTGTCGCCGAAGTCGCTGTAGTCGTCGTAGCGGCCGGAGACGTTCAGATCGAGACCGCGCATGCCCGGGAACGAGTTGCCCTCGCCGACCACCGGCACCAGCAGCTCGAGGAATCCCGACTGCACGTCGCGGCCGAGGTCGATGAAGGTGGTCTGCGAATTCGAGCTGGCCGGCCCGGTGCCGCGCTCGCGCGTGACTTCCTCACGCATCGTGTACTTGATGTATTCGGCGCCCACTGCCGCGCGCACCGCCCCGCCGGGCAGGTCGAACAGCGGTCCATCGAACTTCAGCGTGAAATCCTTGATGGTCTGATGCGCGATCTGCAACTGCATCGAGTCGACCAACTGACTGCGCAACGCCGCAGAGGTACGGTTCGAGCTCGCCGGGGACCACACATCGAGAGCGTTCGACGCGGTGAGCGGGAAGCCGAGCACGGCCGTGGTCGTGCCAGGAACGGATGGCGTCGTGGGATTGCCGCCCGTGTTGGTCGTGCCGTTCAACGCGAGCAGCGCGCAACTCACGCAGAGCGCGCCTTCGCGCTTCTGCCGGCTGTCGTCTTGACCGATCGTGGAGCCGAACACCACTCGCCAGTCCGCGCCCAGGTTGTAGTCGAGCGAAAACGTCCCGAACAACGATTCGGCGCCGCCCACGAACTGCGCACCCGGGCCAAGCAGCTCGTCGGCCTGGAAGCGCACGGTCTCGACATTGGCGCCCGCGGGGCCGGCGAAGAACGGATTGATCTGCCCCGCGCCGCCGGTCGGCGCGCTGCCCGGCCCGAACACGGTCGCTGTCACCGAGCCGCGGTTGATCTGCGTGATGTTGCGCTGTCGTGCGTAGATGAAATCTGCAGTCAGCGTGAGCGAGTCGTTGATATCCCGCTCCAGCTTCAGCATCAGATTGTGCCGATCGTCCTCGGGAATGATGTCCGCGGCGCCGGTGAAATCGCAGAAGCTGTTCGCCGCGACATTGGCAACGCCGGCATCTGTGTAGGGATGAGCAAAGATCAACCCTGCCCCGGGTTGACCAGTGGCCGGGCTGACGCTTGCGGGCGCGCAGTTGAAGTTCGCGAAATTGCCGCCGCCCTGCGGGATGTGGTTCGCGGCCGTGTACGGACGCTCGCTGCCCGTGAGGTTGCCGCGCGTCGAGTAGTTGTACGTGAACATCGCCGAGCCGAGCTCGCCACTCAGGCCGGTGATGAAGCCCGCGCTCTGCGTGTCGTAGCCGTCACCGAACGACGCCTGCAGGTTGCCTTCGAAGCCGTCGTACTTGCGGCGCGTGATGAAGTTCAACACGCCCGCCACCGCATCGGAGCCGTACACCGCCGATGCACCGTCGGGCAGGATCTCGACGCGCTCGATCGCGAGCGGCGCGATCACGCTCGGATCCGCCAGTGTGTGATTGATTCCGGACAGCGGCAGGCGATGACCGTCGATGAGGATCAGCGTGCCGTTACTGGCACTGGCGCCGAGGCCATGAATGGTCGGCGTGTAGCTGCCCGCGCCGTCGAAGCTCTGAAATCCGCCCGCACCGCCGCCGCCCTGACCGACTGCGCCTGCGCCCGAACTGCCGAAGCCCGTCACTGCCGGCACACTGCGCAAGATCTGGGCGAGCGTCTGTGCGCCGCTCTCTTCGATTTCTTCGCGGCCGACTGTGATCAGATTCGAACCGACCGGCGCCGCGCCGCGGATGCTGGTGCCGGTGACGACGACTTCCTCGAGCGTGGTCTGATTCGCCGGCGTGGATTGCTCCTGGCCGAAACCGATCGTGGGAAATCCAGCGAGGACACCCAGCAGGGCGCCCGGACCGATGATCTTGTAATCGCGCATAGCTGCCCCCTGACTGCTCGCGCCCGCGTGCGACTACCTCAGCCGCCGCAGTGCTGTTTGGATCGAGTGTTAACGATCTAGTACGTACATGTCAATCGCACAGTTCACCTGCAAGGATCTCGGCATCCGGAATCGATCAGTGCGCCGGACGCAGTGTGGCGTCGAAGAATTCGATCGTGGCGCGCAGCGCGCGCAGGCTCGCGTCGCGTGTCAGCTCGGGTGTGCTGCCGACGAAGCTGTGGTCGACGTCGGGCAGGATGAGCAACTGCGATTTCACGGCGCTGGCCTGAAGCGCCGCATGGAACTTCTCCGATTGGCTCGCGGCCACGGTCTTGTCGAGCGCGCCGTGGATGAGCAGGAACGGCGGGTCGGTCCGATCGACGTAGCTCACAGCACTAGCGAGTGCGATCATGTCGTCCGAGCAAGCGCCGGCGTCGCAGCCCAGATAGCGCGCAACGGGTGGCGGCGCGACGGCATTCTTCGCGAGCGGTGCGAAGTCGAAGACTCCGTACCAGGTTACGACTGCTTGCACGCAGTCTGATTCGACAGGCGCTTTCGCATCCGCAGCCGGCGGCTCCAACGCCGAGACTCCGCAACTCGTGCCCGCGAGCGCAGCGAGTTGGCCGCCTGCCGAGCCGCCCCAGATTCCAATGCGGCGCTTGTCGACGCTGAAGCGAGCGGCGTTGGCGCGCAGCCAACGCACCGCGGACTTGATGTCTTGCTCAGCCGCGGGAGATGGCGCCTCGGCACTCAAACGATAGTTGAGAGAAGCCACGACGTAGCCCCTGCCGGCAAGCGATGCCAGCACGCCGGGCCAGTTCTCGAATGCTCCGGAGTGCCGTGTATGGCCGCTGGTCCAGCCGCCGCCATGCACGTAGATGATCACAGGTGCACCGCCGCTTGGCGGGCTGGCCGGCAAGTACAGGTCCAGCGTCAGCGGCCTGAATCCGCTCAGCGTCGAATACGTGAGATCGGGAAGACCCGTGACGCCGCCCGGAAATGCAATGCGCCGCTCCGGATAGCGATCCTCGATCACGGCTTTCGTACCGATCGCCGGCTCCTCGCTCGCTGGCGGCGCGTCGGCGAACGCAATGCCGCTTGCAAATCCCAACGCGACGAGCATCGAAACGATTTTCATCAGGCCTCTCCGATACACGGCTAGTCTCGATTGCGCGGTCTTGCGCCCTCACCCATCACCGGCTCGCGCGGCGGATGCGCCGCAAGGAAGTCGATTTTCGAGCTGTTCGGCAATGACGTGACTCGTATCGAGTCGCCGAGCTCGACGACGCGTTCGTCCTTGCTGCGATAGGCAGGCCAGTCGGTCCCGCTCAAAACCGGCTTTCCCGTACGCGCGAAGCTCACGATGACGTCCGACATGCGCGTCGCGAGCTCACGGTCGTACTGCGTCCAGTTTCGCGTCGTGCGAAACAGATTGAGACTGTCGAGCGTCTGCAGCCAGTACGGCACGTCGCCGGTGTGATACGCGCCGATGATCGCCGGATCGTGATCGGCAAATTTCACGCCCGGGGCGTACGGATGCACGCGGGAGAACAAGTACATGTGAACCGGCGCCTTGCCGTTGGTCGTCTGCGCGCGGGCCCAGGTGCGCATCTGCAATCCGAGCGTCGCATCACGAGCGATGTCCAGTGCAGCGCGCCGCGCCTCGGCATCGGTATTCGCCGGATACATCCGCAGCAGCTCGCTGGCGTGCTCGCCCCAGCGCTCCGCTTGCGCGCGATATTCGGCCACCGTCATGACCTGATTGAACGGGTCGAATCCCTCGTCGCGCGTGTAGCCGATCAGAATCGGCACATCGTTCTGCTTACCCGCCGCGAAGATCGCGTTGGGATCGTCGGGCAGCAGCCAACCGTCGACGAGCGGCCCATAGCGCCCCGTCGTGCCCTGCATTGCGAGGATGCGATCAGCCGGCAACTGTCGGAGCGCCGCGAGCGATGTCGCCTTCAGTATCGTCTGTAACTCGCGCCCCCACTGCTCGGCGACGTTCAGCGGCCGAGCCCGGCCCATGTTCGCGCCAAGAGCGCCGCCGCTCATACCAACAGCGCGGTGAAACAACCCGCGACTGAGCGGACTCGCCTGCAGTATCGACACGCTTGCCGACCCCGCGGACTGTCCCATGATCGTGACGTTGCGCGGGTCGCCGCCGAAGCGCGCGATGTTCCGCTGGATCCACTGCAGCGCTGCGATTTGGTCCAGGAATCCATAGTTGCCCGACGCATGCTGCGGCGACTCGGCACTCAGCTCCGGATGCGCAAGAAAGCCCAGCGCTCCGACCCGGTAAGCCAGCGCAACGTAGACGACGCCCTTCGTCGCGAGTTGCTCGCCGCTGTAGTTGGCCATCGACGCCGAGCCGATCGTGAAGCCACCGCCGTAGATCCAGACCACGACCGGTGCGGCCTGCGCGGCCGCATCGCGCGGCGGCGCCCAGATGTTCAGGTAGAGGCAATCCTCGCTGGTCGCTTCTTCGCCGAAGTAGTGATTGATGTCGTGTGCGCGCAGCGTCTGAATGCACTCCGGCGCCGTGCGATCAGCGTGATACGTGCCCTGCCAGGGCGTCACCGGCTGAGGCGGCCGCCAGCGCAGCTCGCGCACCGGCGGGGCCGCGAACGGCACGCCTAGATAGGCGCGGACTCCGGACGCAAGCTCAGTCCCGGCGAGGCTGCCAGACTCGGTGGCGACGGGATCGCCGCGAATCTCCTGGGTCGCGCCCAAGGCGCCGCCGCCGGGGATCGCGACAGCGAACGCCGCGCACAGTGCTGCAACTCCGCCGTGCCGCTTTATCATGCTGGAGGCTCCGCACAAGTTGATTTACTATGCACGTACCAGTTCGTTAACACAATCACCAGCGCCAATCTCGTGCACGCAAGCTCGCAGCTCGACACTCCCGCCAGCACCGCGCTGGCCACCGCCACACGGACCCGTGCGCGCTTCGCGATCCTCGCACTGCTGACCGTCGGCACGTTGATCAACTATCTCGATCGCACGGTCATCAGCGTCGCCGCACCGCTACTCAGCCACGACCTCGGTCTCAGCGCCGTAGCAATGGGTGTCGTGTTCTCCGCCTTCTCATGGACCTATGCGGCCGCGCAGATTCCCGGCGGCATCCTGCTGGATCGCATCGGCGTGCGACTCACGTACTTCCTGTCGGTCACGATCTGGTCCGGATTCACGCTGCTGCAGGGCCTGACGACGAATCTCTGGTCGTTGATCGCGTGCCGGATGGGCCTGGGCATCGCCGAGGCGCCGGCCTTCCCCTCCAACAGTCGCATCCTGGGGACGTGGTTTCCGCAAGCCGAGCGCGCGACCGCGACTGGGATCTATTCGATTGGCCAATACTTCGGCCTCGCCTTTCTGAGCCCGGTGTTGTTCTGGATTGCAGCCACTTTCGGCTGGCGCGCGCTGCTGATCATCGTCGGCGCCGCGGGCATCGGGTTCGGCGTGCTGTGGTATGCGATCTACCGCGATCCGCACGAGAGCAGTGCAAATCAGGCGGAGCTCGATCACATCGCGACGGGCGGCGGCCTCGGACAGAGCACGCGCGTCCATTTCAAATGGCGGCACATCGCCTTCCTGCTCAAGCAGCGCCAGATCCTCGGCGCTTCGATCGGGCAGTTCGCCAGCAATTCCACGCTGGTGTTCTTCCTCACCTGGTTCCCCACGTACCTGGCAACCGAGCGGCAGATGGGCTGGATCAAGGTCGGCTTCTTCACGGTGCTGCCGTTCATCGCCGCGTGCGTCGGCGTCCTCAGCGGCGGCGTCTGCTCCGACCTGCTCCTGCGTCGCACCGGCTCCGCGAACGTCGCGCGCAAGGCACCGATAATCACGGGGCTGCTGCTGGCTTCGACCATCGTCATCGCCAACTTCGTCACGCAAGACGCGGTGGTGATCGCGATCATGTCGGCCGCGTTCTTCGGCCAGGGCATGTGCAACCTCGGCTGGACGCTGCTCACCGACGTCGCGCCGAAGCAGCTCATGGGACTGAGCGGCGGCGTCTTCAACCTGTGCGCCAATCTCGCCGGCATCGTCACGCCGCTGGTCGTCGGCTTCGTCGTCGGGGCGACCGGCTCCTTCGTCTGGGCACTCGCCTTCATAGGCGCGCTGGCGCTGGTCGGCGTGGTTTCCTACGTGTTCGTGGTCGGCGACGTGCGCCGTGTCGAGTTCGTGGACGAATCGCCCGGCGCTTGACGTGATGTACCAGTTAGTACAACGATTGCCCCTGCATGCGAGCTGAAAGCGCCAATCGCACGTACCTGGTCGGCCTGGTCGGTGCCGGCATCCAGCATTCCTCGAGCCCGTCGATGCACATGGACGAGGGGCAGTCGCTGGGCCTGCAGATCAACTACGAGCTGCTCGATTTCGACCTGATGCCGGAGGGCCCGGCGCGGCTCGCGGCAGTGCTGGACCAGGCTGAGCAGCGCGGCTTCACCGGCCTGAACGTCACCTACCCTTCGAAGCAGGCAGTCATTCCACTGCTGCACGAGCTATCGCCGGAAGCACGCGCACTGCATTCGGTGAACACCGTGCTGTTTCGTGGCGGCCGCCGTATCGGTCACAACACGGACTGGTGGGGTTTTGCCGAAAGCTTCCGGCGCGAGATGGCCGACGTGAACCCACGACGCGTGGTGCTCGTCGGTGCCGGCGGCGCCGGCGCTGCCGTCGGCTA
>Ga0075420_100000723_pt1 | contig 26984 bp, 25 predicted proteins | sample SoiMetdeltSBSDD4_FD_75296 | JGI IMG/M metagenome (GOLD analysis project Ga0075420, IMG submission 75296) | Bulk soil microbial communities from a Populus tree surrounding site in Tennessee, USA - Soil MetaG P. deltoides SBSDD4 | ecosystem: Environmental > Terrestrial > Soil > Tree plantation...
CACGCCTCGGACTGGACCGCTCGAGCGAGGGCGAAGCCCGTCGCCGTGAGGCTGAGGTCCAGCGTGTCGTACCAGGCGTCGAACATCCGAACGAGACACGCGGCCGAGGCGTTGAACTCCTGACGCGAGGCGCTCAGATCGTCCTCCCTCGCGCGGAGTTCCTCCCGGACCTCGCCGAGAAGGGCGTCGAGCTCATCGGCCTCTGCTCGAGCCTCCTCCAGATCCTCCCGCGCCGACCGAAGGTCGCCGCGTACGTCCGCGTAGAGGAGTCCTGCGACGACAAGGATGAGCACGGCGATGGCAACGGCGACGATCAGCGGGCGCCTGTTCGGGCCACGCGCCATCTCATGGTGTCCGTGCGCCTCATGGAGCCCGTGACCGCTGGTCTCGGTCCCGTCCGAAAGCCTCGTTCCACACACGCTGCAGAAGTGTGCCCCGACCGGATTCTCGGAACCGCAATTGCCGCACTTCACCTGAAACTCACCTCCCAGCCGGGCATCGTCAAGCGGTGACGCCTTCGGTCAGCTCGACCAGCGACCGCTCGACGCCTTCGGCAAGCTCGGGGAGCTCCTCGATCGCGTCGCCGTCGGCGCACAGGCCGATCGCCATCCGACCGCCGAACGAGATCGCGCTCACCCGGAGCGCGTGGTGGGGAGCGATCTCGGCGAGCGAGTAGACCTCCCGGATCTCCCCTCCCGCGAGGTAGTGCGTGCCCGCGGGGCCGCGCACGTTCGAGACGGAGAGGGCGAAGAAGTGCGGGTTGGCCGCGATGCGGTGCGCCAGCCCGAACAGGTGCTTCGACACCTGCCCCACGTCCGCGAACACCGTGTACAGCTGCTCGGCGTCGTGGTCCTGTTTGCGGGCCCGCATCTGCGCGTTGACGGCGAGCACGCGCCGGACCGCGTCGGCCTCCTGAACGGGCAGGTCGATGTTGACGAAGGAATCCCGGTTCGGGATCGCGCCGGGCGCCTCACCTTCTCGATGCATGCTCACCGGCACCTGGGCACGCAACGGCTCGACCGATCCGTGCTCTGCCTCGAGCCATCGGCGCAGCCCGCCGGCGATCACGCCGAGGAGGACATCGTTGATCGTCACCCCTTCGCCCAGCGCGCGCGACGCGCGATGCACGGCGTCGAGCGGATGGTCGACGAACGCCACCTGGCGCCGCCGCCCGGCCGGCGCGTTCAGCGGCGAGGTCGCAGGTTCGGGAACCAGCTCGCGCCGGAACGCGTTCGGGGCGCCGCGGAGCTCGTCGATGCTCTCCTGCAGACGACTGCGCGAGGCAACCCGGCGTCCGATCCGACGGGCCGTGGTGCGGGCGGCGTGGCCCCGGTCCGAGAGGGCGCCGGCGATCAGTTCGTTCGGGGTCGGCAGCGGCCCGGCGGGGGGAAGCGGCGGAGGGTCGGGCTCCTCGTCGGTCGAGTCGCTCCAGAGCAGCGCCGAGCCGATCGCCATCGCCGCCTGCCCGTCGGCCATCGCGTGGTGGATGCGCCAGATCACGGCCCTCGTGCCGTCGTCGAGCGGTTCGACGACGTCGATCGACCACAGCGGCCGATCCCGCGGCAGGCGTTCGGCCATGAGGCCGGCGACGATCTCGTGGAGCTCCACACGCCCGACGGGACCCGTGACGGGGACCGCGTGGACGTGGCGGCTGACATCGAAGTCCGGGTCGTCCGCCCAGACCGGCGCGTCGAGGCGATACGGGGTGACGACGATCCGACGCCGGCAGCTCGGGGCGAGCGCGATCCGACGCGCGATCCGGTCGCGCAGGTATGCGACGCCGTCGCCGGTCCGCTCGGCGATCAGGACCTTGCAGGTGTGACCGACGATCGACTTGGACTCGAGCGCGAGGATACGGGAGTCCTCGGGCGACAGCCGCTCCGCCATCACGTCGGTTGTATCACGACGCGGAACGGCACCGGCCCGCCCGGCTACCGCTTGGCCGGAAGGGAGCGCGCGTACGTGGTGCCGAGCTTCACCCACTTCGCGAGCTGTCGCTTGGTGCGCACGTCCTCCGACGCGACCCGGAGCCACCCCTGCAGCTCCCGGCCCCGCATCTCCATCGGGCGGGCGCTCGTCGAGGCCACGATCGAGTCCGACTCCTCGGGGTCGACCCTGACCAGCGCCCCTCCCTGCCCGCTTGCGGCGACGGCCATGTTGCCCCCGATCAGGAACGCGAGTCCCCCGAACATCTTCTGTTCGGTGAGGCCGGGCTCTCCGGCGACGAGTTCGCGGATGCGCTCGGCGAGGGCCTCGTCGTACGCCATCCGAGCGATGGTACGCCAGGGTGCTCGGTCAAGGCCGCCGACCTACGCGGGGGTCGCGCTCCGGAACGCCTCCACCTGCCGGATCACGCCTGCCGTGTCGAACCAGGCCTGCTCGCGGCTGATGAGGCCGTCGCGGATGTCGAACACGTGGAGGATGCGGAAGCGCACCGGCGCGCCGCCTCCCTCGATGCCGATGAACTCGCCGCGGATGTGACCCGTCGCGACCGATTCGTCGACGACGTGGTCGCCGGAGGCGAAGCGCGCCACCGACTCCAAGTGCAGGTCCGGGATCGCGTCGATGATGCCCTCGTAGATCTCCCCCGCGGCCGGCTTGCCGTAGACGGGGCAAAGGGGATTGCCGACGTCGTCCCAGACGAGATCGTCGGTGTACGTCGCGAGCGTGCCCGCGACGTCGTGGGCGTTCTCGGCGGCGAAGTGCCGATCGATGATGTCCATGCTCCCTCCCCTTCGTCGAGCAGGACCGGCAGCATAGGGTCGACGCGCGCGAGCGCGACCGGACGAGGCCGGCTCCTCGGTGAGAGACCGGCGACCCGAGAGGCTCGGCCTCAGCCGAGCTCGGCCATCACCGATTCCGGGATGTCGAAGTTCGCGTAGACGTTCTGGACGTCGTCGAGCTCCTCGAGCGCCTCGAGCAGCGAGAGCACCTGGCGCGCCTGCCCGCCCTCGACCGGGACGGTGCTCTGCGGCAGCATCGTGAGCTCGGCGGAGAGCATCGTGATCCCGGCCGCCTCGATCGCATCGCGGACGGCCGTGAACGCGGACGGGTCCGTCGTGATCTCCCACGTGCTCTCGGCGTCGTTCAGGTCCTCCGCGCCGGCCTCGAGCGAGATCTCGAGAAGCTGCTCCTCGTCGGGCGCCGATGTCTTCTCGATCTGGATCGACCCCTTGCGCGCGAACATCCACGCGGTGCTCCCGCCCTCGCCGAGGTTGCCGCCGTTTCGCGTGAACGCGTGGCGCACGTCCTGGCTCGTCCGGTTGCGGTTGTCCGTCAGCGTCTCGAGGAACATAGCGACGCCGCCCGGGCCGTAGCCCTCGTAGGAGACCTCCTCGTACCTCGCTCCGCCGGCGAGCTCACCCGTCCCCCGCTTGATCGCGCGTTCGATGTTGTCCGTAGGGACCGAGGCCTCGCGGGCCTTCTCGACCGCGGACGCGAGCGTCATGTTCCCGTCGATGCTGCCCCCGCCTTCTCGGGCGGCGACCTCCACCGCGCGCAGCAGCTTGGCGAACAGGTTGCTGCGCTTGGCGTCCGCCGCGCCCTTCTTGCGCTTGATCGTCGACCACTTCGAGTGACCGGACATCAGGCCTTCCCCAGCAGGTAGCCGTGGAGCCCGGTCTCCCCGACGAGCTCGGGGTGGAAGGACGCGAGCAGGAGGTTCCCCTGCTCGAGCACCACGGGCCGTCCCTCGAGCGACGCGAGCACCCGGACGTCCTCGCCGACCGACTCCACGACGGGCGCCCGGATGAACACGCCGCGGACCGGATGCTCGATGCCGTCGACCTCGAGATCCGCCTCGAACGAGTCCACCTGGCGTCCGTACGCGTTCCGGCGGACGGTGACGTCCACGAGACCGAGCAGCGGCTCCCCGTCCTCGACGCGTTCGGCCATCACGATCATCCCCGCGCAGGTCCCGAGGACCGGCATCCCCGTCCGCGCGCGCTCGACGATCGGTCCGACGAGCCCCGCGCTCCGTGCGAGCTTGGAGATCGTCGTCGATTCGCCGCCGGGGATCGCGAGCGCGTCGACGCCGGCCAGATCCGCGGGGGTCCGCACCTCCACCGGGGACGCGCCGAGCTCCGCGAACACGCGGGCGTGTTCCCGGAAGTCACCCTGCAGGGCGAGGACGCCGGCCTTCACGCCACCATGATAGGCAATGCCCCATGGGTGACCGTCCGGTTGGCATCACGATCCGGGGTCCGAGGCTTCTGCTCCGCCCGCTCACGGCGCCGGAGATCGACGACGAGTGGCGCGAGATGCTCGAGGCCGATCCGATGTCGATCGTCGAGGTGCCGGACGAGGCCGTTTTCCGGGAACGGCTCGGTCGGTCGGGCCGACTCGAAGACGGGTGGCTCGACCTCGCGATCGACCTCGACGGCGCCTGCATCGGGGGGATCCAGACGTTCGTGCCGACGGAGCCGCTGCCCCCGGGCGTGTTCGAGGTCGGCATCGGCCTTCGGGCACATGCTCGTGGCAAGGGCCACGGCAGGGAGGCGCTCGCCATCTTCACCGATTGGCTGTTCGAGCACGCGGAGGCGGTGCGCGTCCAGGCCCCCACCGACCCCGACAACGCGGCCATGCGGGCGGTCTTCGACGCCGTCGGATGGAAGCACGTGGAAACCTATCGCGAGTTCGACCGCACCTGGGTGATGTACGCGATCACCCGCGAGCGATGGGGCGCCCGCAGATAGGGCGGGCTACCAGCCGCGGGTCTGGAGCAGGCCCTCCTCGCCGAGCTCCTTGATGTCGAGCCCGTGCATCGGCTCGCCGAGGCCGCGCGAGACCTTCGCGAGCGCGTCGGGGTCCTGGAAGTGCGTGGTCGCCTCGACGATCGCGCGCGCCCGCGGCGCCGGGTCCTCGGACTTGAAGATCCCGGAGCCCACGAACACCCCATCGACGCCGAGTTGCATCATGAGCGCCGCGTCGGCCGGGGTGGCGAGCCCGCCGGCGGCGAAGTTCACGACCGGCAGCCGGCCCTGCTCCGCGACCAACCGCACGAGGTCCACCGGCGCGCCGAGCTCCTTGGCCGCGGTCACGAACTGCTCGGGGCGCGCGGTCTGCAGCGCGCCGAGCTCTCGAAGGATCGTCCGCTGGTGGCGCACGGCCTCGACGACGTTGCCCGTGCCGGCCTCGCCCTTGGTCCGGATCATCGCGGCGCCCTCGGCGATCCGCCGCAGCGCTTCGCCCAGGTTCCGGGCGCCACACACGAACGGGACCGTGAACGCCCACTTGTCGATGTGGTGCTCCTCGTCGGCGGGCGTGAGCACCTCGGACTCGTCGACGTAGTCCACGCCGAGCGCCTGGAGGATCTGGGCCTCGACGAAGTGACCGATCCGCGCCTTGGCCATCACCGGGATCGAGACCGCGTTCATGATCTCCTCGACCTTGGTTGCGTCGGCCATGCGCGCGACGCCGCCCTCGGCGCGGATGTCGGCGGGGACGCGTTCGAGCGCCATGACCGCGCACGCCCCGGCGTCCTCCGCGATCTTCGCCTGGTCGGCCGTCGTGACGTCCATGATGACGCCGCCCTTGAGCATCTCGGCCAGGCCGGACTTCACCCGGAAGGTGCCGGTCTCGCGCTCCACGGTCTCCTCCTCAGAACGAGGCTCGGTGCCTGCGACTGAGTGTACCGCCAGGCCGGGACCCTCCCGAGGACCGTCAGCGCGAGAACTCGACGGCGACCCCGGTCGGGAGCAGCTGGACCCAGGTCCGGCCGGGCGCGAGCGAGATCTCGTCCCCGCCCTTGGCGACGAAGGTGGTCACCTCACCGAGGCCCGAGCGCTCCCAGCGCCCCACCACCACCCGGCCGTCCCGAAGGACGTACGCCCGTCCGGAACCCGTGAGCTGCACTTCAGGGGACGGGTTCCCCGCGGCGTCGACGATCTCGCTGTCGGTGACCTTCACGAGCTGGATCACGACGTTGCTCGCCGACACCCGTTCGCCGCCGTCGAGCATGTGGGCCACGTCGCCGTGCGAGCGGAACCACGCGTGCTTGGCCGGCCGCCAGGTCCAGACGACGTCGGAGACCGAGGAGTACGGCAGGTGGACGGTATCCGCGCGACGGGACCTGCCCTCCCACGTCTCCGAGTACGAGAACAGCGCGTCGGGCGCGCCCCTCTGCTTGCCGGCCGCCTTGCGCAGCGTCTTCGTGGTCGAGTACAGGTCGTGCGGTGCCGAACGCGTGGGGTCGCGGGTATAGGCACCCGGGGCGACCCCGGTGTTCACGTCCACGAGGTCCTCCCCGGCGAGTTCTTCCATCACGCGGGGGTTGCCGCCCGAGAAGGCGAACAGCGTTGGTCCCAGCTGGCTGAGGTAGTCGGGATCGGTCGTGCGAACGCTTCGGATCGGGCCGACCCGATTGGAGTTGCCGCAGTGGAAGATCGCGATGAACCGCGTGTAGCCGCCCTCGACCGGCTCCTCGACGACGACGTCCGCGTCGTTCAGCGACGCCTGAGGTCGCGCCTCGGGCGCGTTCTCCACCTTGACAGCGAGCGCGGGGCGATCGGGGACGTGTCCGCTCGGCACGACCTCGCCCGTCAGCGGACACGTGGCGGCCACCTCGATCTCGTCCGGTTCGGCGAGGCCGACGCTCACGAGCGTCTTCTGGACGAAGGCCGGCGCCTGCTTGGGGAACAGCACGAAGTACCCGAGCCCGGCCACGAGCGCGATCGTCACGGTGGCCGCGACGACCTTGCCCCGGCGCGACAGATGTCCGCGCCGGTGTCGGGACGAACGAGGGCGAGCGCCTTCAGGCATCGCTGAACTCCTGGGATCGGGGGTGGGTATGTCCGGGGCCTCCCGGCGACTCGCCGGGAGCGGGCAAGCGGGCGCTGATGCTACCCGCCGTCCCGGGCCGACTCAACGACCTTCGGTAAGTCCTTCCAGGTCTTCCACGTCATCCGACGCGGACCTCGAGCCGGTTCACATCTCCTCGAGGCGCCGGATGCGTTCGGCGATCGGCGGGTGGGTGCTGAACAGCTTCTCGAGCGTTCCCGTCCCCTCCCCCTCGATCCGCGACGGCTGGTTCAGCCACAGGTGCGCCGTCGCGTTGTTCGCCGAGCGCATCGGGATCGCCGACGCGGCGCCGATCTTGCGGAGCGCGCTCGCGAGCCCCGGCGGGTAGCGGGTGAGCATCGCGCCCTGCGCGTCGGCGAGGAACTCGCGCTGCCTCGACACCGCGAGCCGGATGATCTGCCCGACGATCGGTGCGAGCACCAACAGGACGAGCCCGATCGCGAAGATGATCGCCTCTGCCCCGCCGCCGCTGCGGTCGCCGCCCCGTCGGCCGCGGAAGCCGCCCCACCACCACGAGCGCATGAAGAACTCGCTGATCAGCACGATGGCGCCGACGAGCGTCGCCACGATCGTCCCGACCAGGATGTCCCGGTCGACGACGTGCGCGAGCTCGTGGCCGATCACGCCCTCGAGCTCGACCCGGTTCATCGTCTCGAGCAGCCCCTCGGTGACCGCGACCGACGAGTGCTCGGGGTTGCGGCCGGTCGCGAACGCGTTCGGCGCGCGCTCCGGGATCACGTAGACCCGGGGCTTCGGGATCCCCGCGGCGATCGAGAGCCCCTCGACGATGTTGTGCAGCCGCGGCTGTTCCTGCGGGGTGACCTGCTTGGCCCTCGTCGAGGCGAGCACGATCCGGTCGCCCGCGAAGTACGAGGTGAACGAGAGCACGATCGCGAGCGCCACCGCGCCGACGAGGCCGTACGGTCCGCTCGCGTAGAGCAGCCCCAGGACGTAGCCCACCGCACCCAGCAGGACGATCGCCCCGAAGATGAGCAGGAACGTCTTGCGCTTGTTCGCCGCGATCTGTTCGTACACGCGCTAACCCGGGAAGTCGACCACCGACGGTCCGCGCGCCGGGTCCTCGATGTCGAAGAACTCGCGGTCCCGGAAGCCGAACACCTTCGCGACGAGGTTCGACGGGAACGAACCGATCAGCGTGTTCAACCGCATCACCTGGTCGTTGTAGAACTGGCGCGCGTACGCGATCTTCGACTCGGTGCCGGTTAGCTCCTCCTGGAGCGCGAGGAAGTTCTCGTTCGCCTTCAGGTCCGGGTAGTTCTCCGCGACGGCGAGCAGCTGCCGCAGCCCGCGGGTGACCTGGTTCTCCGCCTGCGCCTGGTCCGGCACCGCGTTCGCATCCATCGCCCGCGCCCGGGCCTCGGTGACGTGCTCGAACAGCTCGCGCTCGTGGGTGGCGTAGCCCTGGACCGTCTCGACGAGATTCGGGATCAGGTCGTAGCGCCGGCGGAGCTGGACGTCGATCTGCGACCAGCCGTTGTCGACCCGGTTACGCAGCGCGACCAGCCGGTTGTAGACGAGGATGCCCCCGATGAACAGGAGGACGACGACCACGATGACGATCCACAGCCACGCCGGCACGGCGGCATCCTATCCGGCCTCCGCGGACGAGCCGTCGGGCCCCGCCACCCGCTCGTAGACGGCTTCGAGCCGCGGCAGGACGGCGTCCCAAGAGTACGCGGCGGCGCGCGCCCGGCCGGCCTCGGCCAGCGACGACGCGAGCGCCGCGTCGCCCAGGACGCGGGCGAGCGCGTCGGCGAGGGCGGCGGGGTCGTTCGGCGGGACGAGGAGCCCCTCGACGCCGTCGCGGACGACCTCGCGGTACCCGTGGATGTCGGTGCAGACCACCGGGACCCCGGCGGCCATCGCCTCCACGAGGACGATGCCGAAGCTCTCCTGTCCCACGGCGGGTGAGACGAACGCGTCCGCGACCGCGTGGTAGGCGGGCAGCAGGTCGTGGGCCACGGTGCCGAGGTGCAGGACCCGCGGCCGGATCCGTTCGGGCAGTGACCGCAGCGCCTCCCGATCCCGGCCGTCCCCCACGATCACCAGGTGGACGTCATCGAGCTCGGCCGGCAGGCGCTCGAACGCGTCGAGCATCACGCGGAACCCCTTCTGGGGGTCGAGGCGGTTCACCCACAGGACCTTTCGGCCGGCGGGGAGCCCGTGCGCCGGCGCGCCCGGGTGCGCGAACCGACCGACGTCCACCCCGTTGGGCACGATCTCGACCGGCACGGGGATCACGCGGCGGAGGAACTCGGCGGCCGCGTCCGAGACCGCGATCCCGGCGTCGATCCGCCGCGAGACCCGCCGGAGCGCCGGGCCGGCGAGCTCCATCAGGCGCGAGCGGTCGAGGTAGGCGTGGAACGTCGCCACCACCGGTGCGCTCGCGGCGAGGGCCGCGAGCATCGACGTGCTGGGCGTAAGCGGCTCGTGCACGTGGACGATCTCCGGGCCGAACGACCGCATCGCCGAGCGGACCCGCCGCCACGCGCCGGGCGAGAACGAGATCGGCGCCACGGTCCCGTTGTACGGGACCCGGACCGGACGACCGACGATCCGGATCCATGGCTCGGGTGCCGGAGCGCTCCCTGGCGCCACCACCCGCGTGTCGTGACCCCGGCGACGGAGTCCCTCGGCCAGCTGCCGCACGTGCACCTGGACGCCGCCGGGGGCTCCCCAGTCGTAGGGGCAGGCGAGCAGGACCTTCACGGCGCCGCGGCGGTCGCGTCCGTCACCGACGCTCGGCGGCCGTCGCCTCGACCGTCGCCGTCGTGCCCGAATCCTCCCACGCAGGCTGGAACATGTGCCAGTCCGTGGGGCGGGCGGCGATCGCTCGCTCGAAGCGTTCGGCCATGACCCGCGAGAGTTCGGCCACGTCGGTGCGGATGGTGCCGGTGCGTTCGATCTCGAGCGGCGCCTCGAAGCGGACCTCCCAGCCGCGGTCGAGCGTCGCGGTCGGTGCCGGCAGGATCGGCGCGCCGGAGGTGAGCGACAGCAGCGCCGGACCCGCCGGGACCTTGCGCGGCGCGCCGAACATCTCGACCTCGATGCCGCGCCCGGAGAGGTCGCGGTCGGCGACGAGCGCTACCATCCAGTTGTCGGCGAGGAGCTGCTTCAGCTGCGTTCCGACGTGCGCGTCCTTCTCGAGCCCGATCACCCGCATCCCGAGCTCCTCTCGGTGCCGGGTGAACAGCTCGTACAGGCGGCGGGGCCGGAGCTCCTCGGCGACCGCGGCGATCCGGTAGCCGTTCGCGCCGAACCAGTGCCCGCCCGCGTCCCAGTTCCCGAGGTGCGGCAGGACCGCGATGCATCCCTTCCCGGCCTCGAGCGCGCGGTCGACGTGCTCCACCCCGATCACCCTGATGCGCGCGTTGAACTCGTCCGTCGACATCGTCCGGATCAGGAAGGTGTCGAACCAGTACCGCGCGTACAGCTCGAATGCCTCCCGGGTCGCGAGCGCCACCCGTTCGTCCTCCGGGTCCATCCCCAGGACCCGGGCCTGGTTCGCGGCCACGGTCGCGCGCAGGTTCGGCAGCGAGCGGTACGCGGTCCTCCCGAGCGCCTCGAACCCCCGCCTCCCGATCCGCTCGGGCAGGGCCATCGCCACGCGCTCGAGCGAGCGGTAGCCCCAGTAGGCGGCGGATTCTTTCGGCGTCTCGCCCCTCACGACCTCAGCACCGCTCTTCCTTGAACACCTGGCTGGCTCGAACGCCACACGCGAGCAGCATGAGCACCGCGACCACCCACACCGTCCATCGCCAGCCGGCGACCAGCCCGACCCCGACGAGCCCGTACCGAAGCACGGGGGTCACGATCCCCTCCTCGATCCCGTAGCCGAGCGACCCGCCGCGAGCCCGGATGTAGGAGGCGAGGAACCCTGCCGCGAGCGCCAGCAGCGCGCCGGCCGCGACCCACCCGTCGACCGTGCGGGTCACCCACGCGAGCGCGCCGAGCACGCAGCCGTCGAACAGCCGGTCGGCGAACGAGAGCAGGACGCGCCCGAGCCGATCGGCGGGACGCAACAGGATGCCCCCGGCGACGAGCGCGGCACCCGCGGCGAGCGCCGCCCACCCGGCCACCACCGGCTCCCGCGCGAGCAGGGCCCACGTGGACGCGCCGATCGCGAGTGCGGCGGCCATGCACAGGAGCGGCACCGCCGCGCGCTCGCCGACCTGCCCGCGCGTGCTCACCTCGACCACCCGCCGGACCCTACCACCGGGTCCCTCCCCGGCCGCAGGTCACCCGTGCCTGCCGCGCTAGACTCAGCGGTCCCCGGCCCGAACGGAGCCCCGACGTGAAGACCTACGAAGCCTCGGACATCCGCAACGTCCTGCTGGTCGGCCACGGCGGGGCCGGCAAGACGACGCTCCTGGAGGGGATGCTCTTCACGGCCGGCGCAACCACGCGCATGGGCACGGTCGAGGACGGCAGCACCGCGAGCGACTTCGAGCCCGAGGAGGTCAAGAAGGGCATCAGCGTCTCGCTCGCGATGGCCCCGATCGAGTGGAATGGCGTCAAGGTCAACGTATTGGACGCGCCGGGCTACGCCGACTTCGTCGGCGACGTTCGATCGGCGATCCGGGCGGTCGACGCGGTCCTGCTGGTGGTCTCCGCGGTCGACGGCGTCGAGGTGCAGACCGAGGTGGCCTGGGAGCTCGCCGTCGAGGCCGGCCTGCCGCGGGCGATCCTGATCAACAAGCTCGACCGCGAGCGCGCGTCGTTCCAGACCACGCTCGACCAGCTCGTGCAGTCGTTCGGGACCCAGGTCGCGCCGCTCGAGCTGCCGCTCGGCGAGGAGCACGAGTTCGAGGGCGTGGCGGACCTGCTCTCCCGGAAGGCCTACCGCTACGGCTCGGGGCCGAAGGCCGAGGAGGGCGAGTGGCCCGACGACATCTCGGGCAAGGCCGATCCGTACCGGGAGAAGCTCATGGAGGCGGTGGCCGAGTCCGACGACGCGCTGATCGAGAAGTACCTCGAGGAGGGAGAGCTCTCCGAGGAAGAGGTCGTGCACGGCGTGAAGCGCGGATTCGCCTCCGCCACGATCGCGCCGGTGCTGTGCGCGGCGGCGGCCAAGCCGATCGGCGTCGACCGCGTGCTGCAGTTCATCGCCGACGAGTTCCCCTCCCCGGCCGACCGCGGCGCGGTCACCGTGGTCGGCAAGGACGGGGAGGAGCAGGAGCGGGCCTGCGATGCGAACGAGAAGCTCGCCGCGTACGTCTTCAAGACGGTGTCCGACCCTTACGTCGGGCACATCACGATGTTCCGCGTGTTCTCCGGCAAGATGCGGCCGGACGCCCCCGTGTACAACGCGACGAAGAACACGGAGGAGCGCGTCGGCCAGCTGTTCACGCTCCGCGGCAAGGAGCACGATACGGTCTCGGAAGTGCCGGCCGGGGACATCGCGGCCGTCGCCAAGCTCTCGCACACGACGACCGGCGACACGTTCTCGACGAAGGACGCCCCGGTGACGCTCCCGCCGGCCGAGATGCCCGAGCCGCTGCTCGCGTTCGCGATCGAGCCGAAGACCAAGGGCGACGAGGACAAGCTCTCGACGGCGCTCGCGCGCCTGCGTGAGGAGGACCCCACGCTGCGGATCGAGCGCTCCGACGAGACGCACCAGACCGTGATGTACGGGATGGGCGAGGCGCACCTCGACGTCCAGATCGAGCGGATGAAACGCAAGTTCGGCGTCGAGGTGGCGACGGCGCCGGCGAAGATCGCCTACCGCGAGACGATCCGCGGCCCCGGCAAGGGGCTCGGGCGGCACGTGAAGCAGACCGGCGGTCACGGCCAGTACGCGGTCTGCAACATCGAGGTCGAGCCGCTCCCGCGCGGCGAGGGGTTCGAGTACGTCGACAAGATCTTCGGCGGCGCGATCCCCAACCAGTTCATCGGCTCGGTCGAGAAAGGGATCGTGAAGACGATGTCCGGCGGCGTGATCAGCGGGAACCCGATGGTGGACATCCGGTGCACGCTCGTGGATGGCAAGTTCCACTCGGTGGACTCGTCCGACATGGCGTTCCAACTCGCTGGCTCGCTCGCGCTCAAGGACGCGGCACAGCAGGCGGGCGTTGTCCTGCTCGAGCCGATCGTCGAGGTCGAAGTGGTGGTGCCCGAGTCCCACACGGGCGACATCATGGGCGACCTGAACTCCAAGCGCGCCAAGATCCAGGGCATGGAGTCGGCCGGCGCCGGCAAGCAGCGCGTGAAGGCCCTCGTGCCGCAGGCCGAGGTGGCGCGCTACTCGATCGACCTGCGCTCCATGACCGGCGGGCGGGCGGCGTTCTCGATGAAGTTCTCGCACTACGAGGAGGTCCCGAACCACCTCGCGGAGAAGGTCATCGCGGCGGCGCAGCAGGAGAAGGAAGAAGCGAAGAAGTAGGTCAGAACCCCACGTTCTACCGTTGTTCCATCCTTACATTCCGCTGCTGTTCGAGGCCAAATATTGGCCCGTCGTCGCATCGATGAGTGTGTGGAATGGTTGCTCAACACACTCGAACTTGTTACCCGGAGGTCCCTGTCGGATGACGCACGCTCCCTCATAGGTCACTACCCATACGAGCGTCCGCTGGAATGCGTCACCCCAAGTAAAGAGAGCGAGCGTGGCCTTCACGCTCGTCGGATCTCCGGCTGCGCCTTCCTCACGCCAGGCAATCTCCACCGCGTCTTCACCCGTGACCTTCGGTTCAGCGCCATCGGGTGGGTCCAGTACGAGACCCACCTTCTGGTCGACAACTGAACTCTAGTGGAGACGGTGGCCTGACCGACGGAGGCGGGGACTATGCACATCCCAATCACCAACTCGAGTAGAAGCGGAACGGCCGAACGGACGTCGTGTCTCGTGCGGCTCATCTGCTCTCCTCGGCGAGTTCGCCAAGCGCCACCAAACCAGCGTGGAGGAATCCTGGCAAGGGCCGTCAATCAACATGACATCTGGCGTGGTGAGGGAACGCCTGCGCTCAACACTTGTTGGACAAACCAAGTCAGAGGACCTCGGCGAGGAACCTCAGCACCACCCGATCGAACTCCTCGGGCCGCCGCAGGTTGATCACGTGGTCCGTCTCGGGGATCCGAACGAGCCGGGCGTTCGGGATCCGTTCGGCGAGCGCCACCGCGATCGGCTCCATCTCGGGCGGGTCGTGATCGGCGGGTAGGACGAGCGTCGGCACCGAGATCTCTCCGAGCCGCTCGAACGCCGGCGGGTCGAGCTGCTCCTGCGCGCTCTCGTCCATCGTGAGCTCGTGCAGGTTGTCGAACGCGATGTCCCGGATCCTCCGTCCGCCCTCGTCGCCGGTGCCCAGCCGCGCCCACATCGTCGAGAGCCGGAGGTCCTGCGCCCGCTCGAGGTCGCCGGCCTCGACCGCCGCGTCGACCGGCGCGTCGTGCTCGGTCCACCACGCCTCCCAGTCGGCCTCCTGCTCCGGCGTCCCCTCGAAGCCGCTCGGGCCCGCTGCGGCGAGCACGAGCGCCGCGACCCGCTCCGGATGGACGATCGTGAAGTCGATCGCGGTCGCGCCGCCCATCGAGCAGCCGACGATCGCCGCGCGTTCGATCCCGGCGTCGTCGAACACCGCGAGCAGGTCCCGCGCGTGCGAGTAGGGGACGCCGGGCTCCGGGCGGCTCGAGCGCCCGTACCCCCGCGCGTCGAGCCGGAGCACCCGGTACCGCTCGGCGAACGTGGCGAACTGCGGGTCCCACGTCCGCGAGTCCCAGAGCCCCGGGTGCAGGAAGACCACGGCGTCGCCGGAGCCCGCCTCCTCGACGTAGAGCCGGCCGCCCTCAACATCGACGAACCGCGACCCCGTCATCGCGCCTCCTCGAACCGCGGCCGCAACCGCGCGCCGGTCTCCTCGAGCAGCTCGGGCAGCACGCGCGTCTGACCGACGACCGGCATGAAGTTCGTGTCGCCGTTCCACCGCGGCACGACGTGCCAGTGCACGTGGCCGGGGATCCCCGCGCCCGCGACGCGACCCAGGTTCATCCCGAGGTTGTAGCCGTGCGGCTGCATCTCATCGTCGAGCACCCGGATCGAACGCGCGACGAGCGCGTCGACCTCCGCGAGCTCCTCCGCCTCGAGCGCCCCGAACTCCCCGACGTGCCGGAACGGCGCCACCATCAGGTGCCCCGGGTTGTACGGGAACGAGTTCAGGATCACGAACGCGAGCTCGCCGCGCGAGAGGATCTTCGTCCGCTCGTCGTCGTCCTCGGCCGGCAGGTCGCAGAAGATGCAGCCTTCGTCGTCGGTCGCCCGCTTGGCGGCCTCGATGTACTCCATCCGCCACGGCGACCAGATGCGTTCCACCTCCGTCAGAACACCGACTGGGTGAGCCGCCGGGTGCCCGCCTCCTCGACGAGCGCCGCGGCGAACGCGTCGAACGCCACGCCCTTGGTCTCGGTCCCCTCGCGGTCTCTGACCGTGAGCTCGCCCGACTCGATCTCCCGGTCGCCGATCACGAGCACGTAGGGCGCCTTCGCGACCTGCGCCGAGCGGACCTTCTTGCCCACGGTCTCGCCGCTCTCGTCGACAAACGGACGCAGGCCCGCCTCGCGGAGGCGCGCCGCGAGCCCGCGCGCATGCTCGACGTGCCGGTCCGCGACCGGGACGAGCCGGACCTGCTCCGGCGTGAGCCAGAGCGGGAACGCACCCGCGTAGTGCTCGATCAGGACCGCGGTGAACCGCTCGAGCGAGCCGAGGATCGCACGATGGATCATCACCGGCCGGTGACGCTGGTTGTCCTCGCCCACGTACTCCATCTCGAACCGGTCCGGCAGGCCGAAGTCGCACTGCACGGTCGTGAGCTGCCACAATCGCCCGATCGCGTCGCGGAAGTGGAAGTCGACCTTCGGGCCGTAGAACGATCCCTCGCCCTCGGCCACCCGGTACTCGAGCCCGCTCCGCTCGAGGGCGTCGCGGAGCGCGCCTGTCGCCCGCTCGGCCATCTCGGGGCTCACGATCGTGTCGCCCGGCAGGGTCGAAAGCTCGACCGCGGCATCGGTAAACCCGAACGTCGCGTGCACTGCCTGCGTGAACTCGAAGACGCGCAGGATCTCGTCGACGAGCTGGTCGGGCGTGCAGACGATGTGGGCGTCGTCGATCGAGAGACCGCGGAGCCGGAGCAGGCCGTGGAGGGTCCCCACCCGCTCGTGCCGATACACCGCACCGAGCTCCGAGAGCCGCATCGGCAGATCGCGGTAGGACCGCGTCTGCGACTTGTAGACGAGCACGTGGAACGGGCAGTTCATCGGCTTCGCGTAATAGTCGCCGGTCTCGGTCTGCATCGGCGGGTACATGTTCGCCCCGTACTTGTCGAGATGGCCGCTCGTCTCCCAGAGCACCGAGCGGGCGATGTGCGGCGTCAGGACCAGGTCGTAGCCGCCGGCGACGTGGACCTCGCGCACGAAGTCCTCGAGCTGCCTCCGCAGAATCCCGCCCTTGGGGTGCCAGATCCACAGGCCGGGGCCGAGCTCGTCCGGGCTCGAGAACAGGTCGAGCTCGCGGCCGAGCCGCCGGTGGTCGCGCTTCTCGGCCTCCTCGAGGCGCTGCAGGTACCCGTCGAGATCGTCCTGCGTCGCCCATGCGGTGCCGTAGATCCTCGTCAGCATCGTGCGGGTCTCGTCGCCGCGCCAGTACGCGCCGGCGAGTTTGGTCAGCTTGAAGGCGCCGAGGCGGCCGGTCGACGGGACGTGCGGGCCGAGGCAGAGATCCGACCAGCCGTCGTTCCGGTACACGGTGACGGTCTCGCCGCCGCCGACCTCGCCCGCCTCGAGCGTGTCGACGATCTCGCGCTTGTACGGCTGGTCGGCGAATCGCTCGAGCGCCTCCGCGCGCGAGAGTTCCTCGCGGACGAACGGCTGGTCCGCGTCCACGAGCTCGCGCATCCGGTCCTCGATCTTCGGCAGGTCGGTCTCGGAGACCGGACCGGGGAGCTCGAGGTCGTAGTAGAAGCCGTCCTCGACGGGCGGGCCGATCGCGTACCTCGCGCCCGGGAACAGGTCGCACACCGCCTGCGCCATCACGTGCGCCGCCGAGTGGCGCAGCACGTGGAGCCCGTCGGCGTCGTTCGGCAGGACCGGCGCGACCTCGCCCTCGCCGGACGGGACGAACGACAGGTCCACCAGGCGCCCTTCCGCCCGCGCGGCGATCGCCTCGGGCGGCAAGACGGAGCCGACCGGCTCCCCGTCGGGGAGCTCGGTCGTGGTGCCGTCGGCACGCGTGAGCTTCGGCATGGGCGGCAATGATATCGGCCGCCCGGACGCGGGCCGACCTACTCGTACGAGATAGCGTTCAGCACGTTGAGCTTGGCCGCGCGCCGCGCTGGGAAGATCGCGAACACGACGCCGAGCACGGCCGCGAACACCACGTAGAAGACGAGCTGCCCGCCCGGGATCCCGAGCTCGCTGAACCCCTCGGGCGCGAGCGCCTGTTGGAGCGCCACCCCGAACAGGATGCCGATCACGACGCCGAGCACCGCGCCCATGATCGAGATGATCACGGCCTCCCATCGAACCATCGACCGCGTCTGCCGGCGCGTGAGCCCGACGGCCCGCAGCAGCCCGAGCTCACGGGTGCGTTCGTAGATCGAGAGGTAGAGCGTGTTCATCACGCCGAACAGCGCGATGATCACCGCGAACAGGAGCAGCGCCGTGACGAGGTTCAGCAGTTGGTTGAGGAAGTCCGCGTACATGTCGCGGAACGAGGCCTGGTCCTGCACGTCGATGTTCGGATAGGTCTCGAGCGCCGACTCGAGGTCCGACTGGACCGCGGCGATGTCGGCCCCCGGCTCGGCCTTGATGAGCACGAAGAGGTCGAGCACCTGCGCGACATTCGCGTCGTAGGTCTCGAGCGACGTCACCCAGTCGCCGACCAACCCGTTCTCCTCGTAGATCACCGCGACCTCGAGGTCCACCTCGCCGGTCGCGGGCCACTCGACCGTGACCGTGTCGCCGATCCCCCATCCCTCGTTCGCGGCGACGTCCTGGTGGACCGCGATCGCGTTCGGCGCCCCGAGGTCGCTGACCGAACCCTCGAGGACGCCCATCTCGGAGACCGAGTCGAACGTCTCCGGATCGATCCCGGTCATGAACACGGTCCCGCCGTCCACCTTGGCCTCGGCCTGGCGGACCTCCGAGACCGTCTCGACGCCCTCCACCGTCCGCAGGTCCTCGGCGGCCGAGGTGCTGAAGCCGGTGAACGTCGGCGAGGTCAGGATGAAGTCCGCCTTCAACGTGCGCTCGAGGACGACCGTGGTCGAGGCCTTCGCCGAGGCGCCGAACACCGCGACGAACACGACGAGCCCGAGCCCGATCATGAGCGCCGAGGCGGTCGCGGCCGTCCGGCGCGGGTTCCGCATCGAGTTCTCTCGGCCGAGCTTCCCGGGCACCCCGGTGCGGCGGATCGGAAGCCCCAGGGTGCCCGCCATGGGCCGGGCGAACAGCGGCGTGAGCATCGCCACGCCGACGAAGGTGAGTGCGACGCCGATGCCGACGAATTGCAAGGCGTTGTCCGGCCGCCCGAACAGGCCGTACAGCAGTGGGAGCACGCCGAGCGCCAGGACGACGGCGCCCGAGACGATCCGGAACCGCAGCGAGCGGCCTGGACGGTCCTGCGCCTCGCGCAGGGCCTCGATCGGCGCGACGCGAGCCGCCCGGCGGGCCGGCACGAGGGCGGCCACCACCGTGACGATCGTCCCGACGAGGATCGAGACGATGAAGGTCCGGGGCAGGATCGCCGTTCCCGACGACGGGATCACGAACCCGGCCGCGTTCAGCGCGGACTGCAGCAGGAACGCGATCCCGATCCCGACGAGGACCCCGATCAGCGAGGACAGGATGCCGATCACCACGGCCTCGACCAGCACGGAGGTCATCACCTGGCGCCCGCTCGCACCGAGGGCACGGAACAGCGCGAGCTCCCGGGTCCGCTGCGCGACGATGATCGCGAACGTGTTGAAGATGATGAACGCGCCGACGAACAGTGCAACGAACGCGAACACGAGGAACGCGGTCCGAAGGAACCCGAGCCCCGTGCTGATCTGGTCCTGCGCCTCCGAGGTGACGGTCGCGGCGGTCACCGCCTCGGCGCCCGGGGGCAGGACCTCCGCGATCCGGCCTTGCAACTCGATCCCGGAGACGCCCTCGTCGGCTACGACGGAGATCGAGTCGAGCTCGCCCTCCTTGCCGAGCAGCTGCTGCGCCGTCGGCAGGTCGAACAGCGCCCACGTGGCGCCGAATATGGACCCGCCGTCCCCGTAGCGCGCGATCCCCACGACGTCGAACTCACCGGGCGGGCCCTGGAACAGGATCCGTACCCGGTCGCCGACCGAGATGCCGGCGGTCTCGGCCGTGTCGGCGTCGATCACGACCTGGTCGGGACCCTGCGGCGGCGAGCCGCCCGGCTCGAGCGTGAACCCGTTCAGGTCGTTCCATCCGGAGGCCGCGGTCGGCGGCCCGAACGTCCCGATCACATCCCCGGTCGTGGGGTCGACGATCTGCGCGTAGCCGAGGACGTCGCCGACGGCCCTCCCGACACCGGGGACGGCCTCCACCTCCTGCAGCACGGACTCGGGGATCGACTCGCGCTCATCGAGGCTGCTCGTCTGCGCGGTGAACGCGTTCTCGCTGCGGACGAGCACGTCGATCTGCGAATACGTGCTCTCGAACAGGTCGTTGAACGCCCGGGTCATCGTGTCGGTGAGCACGAACGTCCCCGCCATGAACCCGACCCCGAGCACCACCGACAGGCCGGTGAGCAGCAGCCGGACCTTCCTCGCGAGGAGGCTGCGGATCGCGGCGCGGAACACGCTCAGCCCTCCAGCGACTTCAGGCGGTCGAGCACGCGTTCCGTCGTCGGCTCCAGCATCTCGTCCACGACCTTGCCGTCGCCGAGGAACACGATCCTGTCGGCGAAGCTCGCCGCCGACGCGTCGTGCGTCACCATCACGATCGTCTGATCGTGGTCCTTCACGGCCGCCCGGAGAAAGGCGAGGATCTCCTGCCCCGCCTTCGAGTCCAGGTTCCCGGTGGGCTCGTCGGCGAACACGATCTCGGGCTTGCTGACGAGGGCCCGCGCACTGGCGACCCGCTGCTGCTGTCCGCCCGAGAGCTCCATCGGCCGGTGCGAGAGGCGGTCCCGGATCCCGGTCGTGTCGACCACCTGATCGAACCAGGCCTGGTCCGGGTCCTCCCCCGCGATGTCGAGCGGGAGCGTGATGTTCTCCCGGGCAGTGAGCGTGGGCACGAGGTTGTAGGCCTGGAAGACGAAGCCGACCTTCTGCCGGCGCAGGAGCGTGAGGGCCTTCTCCGAGAGCATCGTGAGGTCCACGTCGCCGATGAAGACCTGGCCGGACGTCGGGGTGTCGAGGCCGGCCATGCAGTGCAGGAGGGTCGACTTGCCGGACCCCGACGGCCCCATGATCGCGGTGAACCTCGCGCGCTCGAAATCGACCGAGACGTCGTCGAGCGCCCGGACGGCTGCGTCACCCTCGCCGTAGACCTTGCTGAGCCCGACGGCGCGCGCCGCGATCCCGGTCCGAGCCTCGGGCGGCGCGATCTCGTTGGTTGCGGACATCTGCTCTCCCCTCGGACAGCATCGTGCTGCGGCCGGGTGGGCGCGGCAGGTTTTGAACCTGCGACCTCTCGCGTGTGAGGCGAGCGCTCTCCCGCTGAGCTACGCGCCCGGAGTTCGACAGGGTAGCAACCGAGGCTGGGGGCGACCGGATGGTAGCCCCCCGAATAGGAGACGGCGGCGCGTGCCCGCGTCGCGCCGCCGTCCATCGCCGAGCGTCGTAGCTCGGACGTCCTGGTTCGAACTATGCACCGGCGCGGGCGACCGACGCAAGCCCGGATTTCGTCAACCCATTGCGCCGGAGCGCATCCCGACCCTCAGAGCCAGCAACAGGCAGGCTGTCGACCTCAGGCGTAGGGGCGGCCGGACGGCTCGGGGCGGGGCGCCCTCGGGTCGTCGGCGATGCCGCCCGGGACGAACAGCTCCGCGCGTGTGGTCAGCCCCCAGATGATGAGGACGTCCAGCGCGATGATCAGCGTGGACCCGAGCGGGTGCGCGCCGAGCGAGGCGAACGAGATGATCACCGAGGCGCCCGCGAGGAAGATCCCGAGCGTCCGCCCGGACGTGGCGCGCCCGACGATCAGGTACGCGGCGCCGATCTGGAGGATGCCGAGGACGAGCCAGATCCAGCCCCACACCTGGAGGTTCTCGTACAGGAGCGAGCTCTCGTCGAAGTACTCCTTCTTGAAGATCGCGGCCATCCCGTGGATCGCGTTGAGGATCCCCACGAGCGTGAACAGCACCGCGGCGAAGCTGACGATCCCGCTGCTCGGTGTCCGGCTCGACATCGTTGCCCTCCTCGCTCGCGTCGTGGCGGTTCTACCACGGGCGGGTCAGCCCTCGCCGACGACCGTTCGCAGCGCCGCGTCGAACGAGTCCTCGAACGCGACCACGTCCCGGGCACCGGCCATCGTGAGGACGCCGCGGACCCGCGACCCCTCCGGGGCCACCACGGCGAGCCGCTGCTCGCGCCAGCGGAGGCGTTCGGCCATCTCGCCCAGCATGCGGATGCCGGCGCTGTCCAGGTAACTCACACTCGTCAGGTCGACGACCATCCCCGCGGCGGTGTTCGGGACCGCGTCAAGCATGGAACGCTCGAGCGTCGCCGCGTTCGACAGGTCGATCTCGCCGGTGACGCGGGCCACCACCGCGCCGTCCTGCTCCTCCACGGCCAGGCCGGCGAGCCGGCTCACGGAGCGACCTTCGTTCGGACCGGTCGACGCATCCGAACCTCCGTGCCCGAGCCGCCCCGGTCGATCTCGACCGATCCCATGCATGCCTCGATCACGAAAAGGCCTCGCCCACCGCGACCGCGGGGAGGCCGCCAGCGGCCTCGGTCGCGGACGACGACTTGGACCTCGTCGTTCGAGATCGCCGCTTCCAGCTCGACCCAGGCCTTCGACGGACCGTACGCGTGACGGATGCTGTTCGCGGCCGCCTCCGAGGAGGCGAGCACCACGTCGCCCTGCACGTCGGCGGGGACGCCGGCCGAGTCGAGCCAGCGCGCGAGGCGTCGACGCATCTCCGACAGCGCGTCGGGCTCAGCGGGGATCCTCAGGCGGAGGTCGCCGGGGGGCGTGGGCGTGAGGCAGACGGCGAGCAGGGCGATGTCGTCCGAGACGTCGCCCGACACCATCGCCCCCAGGATCCGGTCGCACAGCTCTTCCGGATCGGCGTCGCGGTTGGCCTCGGCCGCCGCGATCAGCCGTCGCAGGCCCTCGTCGATCGCGAGGTCGTGCCGGTCGATCAGCCCGTCCGTGTAGAGGAGCACCATCTCGCCCGTCTCGAGCGACGTGGTCGAGGCGCCGAACCTCGCGTGCGGCCCGAAACCGAGCGGCGGGGCGAGCTCCATGTCGAGCAGTCGAGCCCCGCCCGGGCCGAGCGCGATCGGCGGCGGGTGCCCCGCGCTCACGATCGTGGCGGCGCGGGCCTCGACGTCGAGCGCGACGAGCAGGATCGTGGCCATCTCGTCCTCGGCGACCTCGTGCATCAAGGCGTCCGTGCGCTCCGCGACCACGGTCGGCGAGTGCCCCTCGAGCGCGTACGCGCGCACGGCCGTCCGCAGCTGCCCCATCAGACTCGCGGCATCGAGCCCGTGGCCGGCGACGTCGCCGATCACCAGGACGACCCGCTCGCCCCCGAGCGCGATCACGTCGTACCAGTCGCCCCCGGCCGCGACGCCGAGCTCCGCCGGCATGTACCGGGCCGCGATGAGCACGCCGTCCATCTCCGGGAACGACGACGGGAGCAACGAACGCTGGAGGGTGTCGGCGATCCGGTGCTCGCGTTCGAACTCGTGGCGTTCGGTCACGTCCTGCACGGTGCCGAACATCCGCACGGGCGTCCCGTCGTCGGCGAGCGAGAACCGCGCCCTCGCGTGGAGGTGCTTCGTCCGTCCGTCGGGCAGCTCGATCCGGTAATCCACGTCCGGCACGTCGGCGCGGCGCTGCTCGAGCGCGACCTCGGTGGTGCGGCGGATGCGTGCCCGGTCCGCCTCCGCGACGAATCCGATCGCCTTGTCGAACGTCACCGGAAACGCGCCGGGCTCGACGCCGTGGATCCGGAACATCTCCTCCGACCACGACACCTCTCCGCTCGCGAGGTCCCATTCCCACGCCCCGATCCCCGCCACCTCGTGGGCTTCGGCGAGCTGCCGTTCGCTGCGGCGGAGCTTGGACTCGGCTTCCCGTCGCTCGGCGATCTGCGCGGCGAGCCGCTGGTTCGCGTCGGAGAGCTCCGTCGTCCGTCGTTGCACGCGGGCCTCGAGGTCCGCCGCGCCGCGTTCGAGGGCCTCCCGCGACCGGGCGCGCTCGGAGACGAGCGCGGCGAGGAAGAACGCGGTGAACGCGACGGTGGCGTTGAAGCCCAGGAGGGTGATCATCCGGTCGACGAGGTCAGTACCTTGGAATGGTCCCCGGTCCCCGACCGCCGCCCAGGTCGCCGCGCTGGAGACCAGCAGTGCGGCCGGCGCCGCCCCCGACTGCTCGAAGCGCCACGACGCCCAGCCGACGAACGGCAGCGCGACGAAGAGCAACGAGACGTCGGCCGTCACGGCGAACAGCGCGACGCCCGCGAGGACCGCGAGCACGACGAACAGCTCCAGCAGTTCGAGCCGGCGGGGCGGAAGGTAGCGGTGGTGGGCTCGGTTCCACGCCACCAGGAGGAACGGCGCGACCACCAGAACCCCCATCGAGTCGCCCGCCCACCACACGGACCACGAGGTCCAGAACTCGCCCGATGCGAGCTGATCGGACAGGACGAGCGACGCCGCCCCGATCGTCGCGCTCAGGAGCATGCTCGAGAGCGCCGCGAACAGGAGCACGACGACGTCGCGGGGCCGGTCGAGCTCGGTCCGGAACCGGGCGCGCCGGAGGATCCACACGGTGAGCAGCGGGGCGAGCGTGTTCCCGACCGCAGTGATGACGGCCGCGAACGGCGACTCTGTGATCGGGAGGTTGACGGCCAGAGCGCCGATCGCGATGCCCGGCCACCACCGGGTGCCGAAGAGCAGCAGCACGGCCACCGCGATACCCGTCGGCGGCCAGAGCGGCGTGATGTTCTCCTCGACGAGCGCGAGGCGGAGGCTGAAGAAGGCCGCCAGCCCGTAGGCGCCCGCGAGCAGCGCGAAGCCCCCGATGGTTCTGAGGGTGCGGCGTCGCGTGTCGTCCTCGGGGCGCACGTTCCCCGCCGTGCCGTTTCCCCTGTTCGTGTCCACGGTGGCGCCACCATGCCCCAGAACGGCCGGGTGCGCCAACCCTCGCGCGGCCTCACGCCTCCGATGCGGTTCAGATCGGGACGATCGTCCGAGGCCGAACGGCGCACCGCCCGACGGTAGGCTGAGGCCATCGGGGCGCCGAGGAGGAACCCATCGACCGACGGGACGAGCTCATCCGTGCCGGCGTGGAGCTCGCGTCCGAGCACGACCTCTCGGCGATCCTTCGGCGTATCGTCGAGCTCGCCGTCCAGCTGACCGACGCGCGGTACGGCGCGCTCGGCGTCCTCGGTGCCAACGGCGGGCTGTCGGATTTCATCAGCACCGGCGTGACCGACGAGCAGCGCGCCGCGATCGGCGATCCCCCGCACGGCCGGGGGATCCTCGGACTGCTCGTCAGCGAGGCGCGGCCACTGCGCCTGCGCAACATCGCCGATCATCCGAGCTCCGTCGGGTTCCCGCCGAACCACCCGCCGATGCGGTCGTTCCTCGGCGCTCCGGTGAGCGCCCGGGGCAGCGTCTTCGGCAACATCTACCTCACCGACAAGCAGGGGGCGGTCGAGTTCGACGAGGGGGACGAGGAGACCCTGGTCGTGCTGGCGACGCAAGCCGGCGTCGCGATCGAGAACGTCCGACTGCTGGAGGAGACGGAGAGAGCGCATGAGCGGCTCCGGGAACTGTCCGTCCTCGAGGACCGGGAGCGGATCGCGCGGGAGTTGCACGACGGCGTGATCCAGTCGCTGTTCGCCGCCGGCATGAGCCTCCAGGGAGCGGCCGCGATGACGGACGACGCCAACCTCGCGGGCCGGATCGAAGGCGTGGTCACGGACCTCGACCGGACGATCGGCGATCTCCGCAACTACATCTTCGGGCTCCGGCCGGGTCTGCTCGCCGACCGCGAGCTCGACCGGGCACTGCGCGACCTCGCGGAGGACTTCCAGGAGCGGACCGGGATCGTGACCGTGGTCGAGGTGCAGCCGGCGACCGCCGCCGCGATCTCTGCCGAGGCGGGCGACGTGCTCCAGATCGTCCGCGAGGCGCTCTCCAACGTCGGGCGTCACTCCGGAGCGGAGACGTGCCGGCTCGTGCTCCGGCAGGCGAACGGGATCGCCACGCTCGAGGTCGACGACGACGGCGCGGGCTTCGGCTCGGCGTCAGTGGAAGGCAGCGGCCTCCCCAACCTCCGTGCACGCGCCGAGCGCATCGGCGCGACGCTCGCGATCGACAGCTCGGGCAACGGGACCACCGTGCGCCTCGAGATCCCCCTTCTGCGCTGACCGGAAGCCCCGTCCCGGGCGGGACCAGGGGCCCTCTTCCATGTGGCCCCGGTCCGGGACGATCGACGCATGTTCGTCCGGTACTTCGTCGAGCTGCCGCTGGCGCACGAGATCGTGGCCGAGCGCCTGGAGGCCGACCCGCAGTCGTGGCTCCCGCCGATCGCCGGATCCGCGAGCGAAGACGGCGAGGCCCTGCTCGCCGAGGTCGGCTTCGGCGAGCGGCCGCGCATCGCGCGACGCGTGGTCGTCGAGACCGGGACCGTCGCCTACCTCGGCGGGACCACGGGTCCTGCCCTTCACCTGGATGGCCTCGAGCGGCGCGGCGCTCTTCCCGCGGCTCGCGGCCGACCTCGAGGTCGCGCCGATCCTGCCGACGCGGACACAGCTCGCGATCAGCGCGGTGTACGAGCCACCCCCCGGCCTCGTGTGCCGGGCGGCCGACGGCGCGCTCCTGCACCGGGTCGCCGAGGCGACCCTCAAGGACTTCCTCGAGCGGGTCGCGACCCGGCTCGCGGAACGCGCCGGCGACGAACGGCCGGCGTCAGTCTCTGGGTAGCATGGCGACGATGACGAAGGCGCCGCCGCTCCGCGTGATGCTCGTCGACGACCACGAGGTCGTGCGGGACGGCATCCGCGCGATGCTCGAACCCGAGGAGGACGTCGTCGTCACGGCCGAGGCCGGAACGGTCCGCGAGGCCGTGGACGAGGCCTCGCGCACCCGTCCGGACGTGATCGTGATGGACGTGCGGCTCGCGGACGGCAGCGGGATCGAGGCAACGCGCGAGATCCGCGCGATGCTGCCCGAAACGCGCGTGCTGATGCTGACGTCGTTCGCCGACGACGAGGCCCTGTTCGCCTCGATCATGGCCGGCGCGTCGGGGTACGTGCTCAAGCAGGTCCGCTCTGGCGAGCTGCTCCGGGCGATCAAGCAGGTGGGCGACGGCCGCTCGCTCCTGGATCCCGAGGTCACCGGCTCGGTCCTCGAGCGCCTGCGCAAGGGCAAGCACCTCCTGAAGGACGAGCGGCTCGCCAGGCTGTCTCCACAGGAGGAGCGAATCCTCACCATGGTCGCGGAGGGCCGGACGAACAAGGAGATCGGCGACGAGCTCGGCCTGGCCGAGAAGACCGTCAAGAACTACGTCTCGAGCATCCTGTCTAAGCTCGAGGTCGCGAGACGAGCCGAGGCGGCCGCTTATCTGGCAAGGCACACGACCACGCCGGGCTCGGTCGAGTAGCCGGCAGAGCGTTCTCCGCGATCGCCTTCGTATGCTCGGTTGTCGTGTCGAGACTCGCCAGTGTTGCGGTTCCCTGCTCTGTTGCCGTCCTCCTGCTCGCGGCCTGCACGGAACCGGACGCGACGGGACCTGCCGCGTCCGGTTCCGATCGCTCCTCGGCATCACCATCGCCGACGCCGTCCCCCTCGGAAGGGTCCTCGCGGAGGGGCACCAGCCCGATCTTCACCACCGCCAACGAGTTCGTCCTGGCGCCAGAGGACTCGCCGTACCCGTACACCAGGCCGATCTCGCCGCGGACGCGGACCCCCCTCGACGGGACGTACCTGCGGATCCTCACGATCGAGGACGTGGACGGCCTGCTGCCGTTCCGGTGCCTG
>Ga0075420_100000724_pt1 | contig 26976 bp, 24 predicted proteins | sample SoiMetdeltSBSDD4_FD_75296 | JGI IMG/M metagenome (GOLD analysis project Ga0075420, IMG submission 75296) | Bulk soil microbial communities from a Populus tree surrounding site in Tennessee, USA - Soil MetaG P. deltoides SBSDD4 | ecosystem: Environmental > Terrestrial > Soil > Tree plantation...
TCGGTCGGGCGCGGCGTCTTCCGCAGCAGCGCCGCCGCGGCCATGATCTGGCCGGACTGGCAGTAGCCGCACTGCGGCACGTCGAGCGCGAGCCAGGCGCGCTGCACCGGATGCGACGAATTTGCGGACAGCCCTTCGATGGTGACGATCCGGTCGGTCGGCCGCACGTCGCCGACACGCGTCGAGCACGAACGCACGACCTCACCGTTGAGGTGAACGCTGCACGCGCCGCACTGGGCCACGCCGCAACCGTATTTGGTGCCGGTGAGCCCGACCTGCTCGCGGATGACCCACAGCAGCGGTGTATCGGCCGCTACTTCGACGTCGTGATTCCGCCCGTTGATGTTGAGCCTAGCCATTCGTACCCTCCCAAGGCAGCGCCCGCCGGCGACGCCATTCTTTGTTGCTTGAGGCAATTGACGCGAGGCTTACGGCCGCGCGGCCGAGGTGCCGGAAGTCCCCCTCCAGCAGTTACGAAGTATTCTAAATCATACGCTTGGAATGGCAGCCTGCCTACGGCCATAGGCCGGGTTCTGGCAGGGAGACGAACGGTCGCAAGGTCGCGGCTTACCACCGCGTTGTGGCGAAACCGCCGTCGCGAGAAACTATTCCCGCATCGGGTCGCCTTCGACCGTGCAGCGGCGCAGCAGCCGGCGTTCCTCTTTCGGGAAATCCGTGCGGGCGTGGATGGTGGAGCGGTTGTCCCACATCAGGAAATCGCCGAGCTGCCAGACGTGCTCGTAGATGAATTCGCGCCGCTCGCCGATGTCGTAGAGCTCACCGAGGATCGCGGCACTTTCGGCCGGCTCGAAACCTTCGAGCGCCGTGGTCATGAGGCGGTCGACGAACAGGGTCTTGTTGCCCGTCCCCGGATGCGTGACGAACACCGGATGGTAGTAATGCGGGATGCCGCTTATATCGCCGGAAGCGTCCGCCTGCCGCGCACGGTTGTATTCATGGATGTGTAGCGCGCGCTTGCCGTTGAGCTTCTGCTTGAGCGCCGCCGGCACCGCGTCGTAGGCCTTGTACATGTTCGAGAACATGGTGTTGCCGCCGGTCGACGGCAGCTCGAGCGCGTACAGGAACGTGTAGCGGTACGGCTTCGCCGTATAGCCGGAGTCGATGTGGAACCAGAACTCGCCCTCGCCGAAGGCCCCGATCGGCACGCCGTTTTCCTTGATGTTGCTCACCAGCAGAACCTTCTCATGGTCCTGCTGCGCGCCTTCTGCGCGGGCACGGAGCTGCTCGGGCGCGCGTTTGCGCGACCCGAGATCGCCGAAATACGACGCGAACGTGAGCTGCTGGTCCTGGGAAATGGTCTGGCCGCGAAACACCAGCACGAGGTACTTGTCCCAGTCGGCGCGAATCGCCCCGACGGTTTCCCGCTCCAGCGGCTTGGTTAGATCAACGCCCTTGATCTCCGCGCCGCAAGCGGCTGACAGCGGCACGACCTGCATGTCCAGAACATCTTGCATGCGAGCGTTTCCCTTTTTGCGCGGCTCTTTTCCGGCTGCTTTTGCCGGCTTTATTGGCCGACGGTTCTTTGTTGACCGTCATGGTAGAGCGGATTCAGACCGACGGGAATATAGCCTGGCCGGGGGCTTTCAGCCGCGGGCCTTGAGTCGCGCCTGGAGCTTTTGCAGCGCCAACCGCTGGAGGTCCGCCCGCGCCGCCGTTACCGGTCCCATGATGCTGACCTCGGTGCCGGTCGCGGCATCGATCGCGGAGACCTTCACACTCCTGCCGATCGCGGTGAACTCGAAATAAACCTCGCCGCCGGGGTTGGTCCCGTTTCCGCTCATCGTTTCGACGCCGTATAGCGCGTTCTGCAAATTGCCATGTTTCGGCCTCGGATATTCTGGCGTTTTCTAACCAAGCGTCATCGTGCTGTTACCCGACCGGGAAATGGTTCGCGCCCTTACCGTCCCACGAGAAGGAGCGACCCATGGCAAACTTCACCGTCAACCCCGGCGTCACCGACACCGCCCCGAAAACCGTCACCAACAACGACACCGGCCTGATCGGTGCCGGCGGCACGCTGACGGCCGCGACGGCGATCACCTGGACCGGCGGCTCGAATGCCCCGGGCGTGGTGATCGATAATTTCGGCACGATCAACGGCACGACGCGCGCCATCGACAGCTCCGGATCGTTCGCCGCCGGCGGCAGCATCACCGTCAACAACAAGGCCGGCGCGATCATCTCCGCCACCGGCAACGACGCCTGGCGCATCAACACCAACCTCAACGCCGGCGGCACCATCAACCTGAACAACGCCGGCACTGTGACGTCGGCCGGGGGTCAGGCCCTCGACTTCGAGGCGATCACCTCGGTGAATGCCAACATCAACATCGAGAACGCCTCGACCGGCATCATCCGCTCGACGTCGTCGGACGCGATTCGCCCGGGCGCCGGCGACATCGTGATCGACAACAGCGGCCTGATCGAATCGACGGCCGCGCGCGGCATCAATCTGAATACCACCAATCTGAGCAACGTCACATCGTTCCAGCTCACCAACAATGCAGGCGCGACGATCCAGGGCCTGACCGACGCGGTGCGGATCACCGCCACCACCCTGAGCCCGACCGCGACCGGCACCTTCGTCATCGACAATGCGGGCACGATCCGCTCGACCGGCACCGGCGCCACCAATGGCCAGGCGCTCGATCTCAACGACCTGGTGTCGCCGCTCGGCAGCGTGACCATTACCAACCAGGCGACCGGCCTGCTCGAAGCGGCCGATGCCGACGCGGTGCGCACCGGCGTGAACGCCACGATCAACAACTACGGCCAGATCGTCTCCCACAACGGCACGCCGCTCTCCGACGGCAACGACGGTATCGATTTCCAGGCCAATACCGGTGGCGTCGTCAACAATTTCGCCGGCGGCTCGATCACCGGGGCCCGTCACGGCATTACCGGCGACGCGCCGATCACCATCACCAATGGCGGCACCATCACCGGCCAGGCCGGCGCCGGCATCAACATGGACACGGCCTCGACGACCACGACCACCGTGACCAACACCGGCACGATCATCGGCGTCACCATCGAGGGCATCCAGTCGGGTGACTCGGTCGACGTCGACGGCCTCGTCCACCTCGACAACTACGGCTTGATCGAAGCGGTCGGCACGCGGGTCGGCGGCCTGTCGGAAGGCGTCACCGTCGGCGGCGGCACCATCAACAACTTCGCCGGCGGCACCATCGTCAGCTCGCAGCGCGGCATCACGGTCGACGGCGGCGGCAATCTCGACGGCACCTCGGCCAATGCCTTCGCGGCGGCGACGATCTACAATGAAGGCACGATCCAGGGCGACAACGGCGAAGCCATCGTCATCGTCGGCAGCTTTGCCGACACCATCACCAACAAGGGCACCATCTCCGGCAGCATCGCCACCGCCGCCGGCGCCGACCTGTTCAACCTCTACACCGGGTCGAGCATCTCCGGCGTGGTCGACGCGGGCGCAGACGTCGACACCATCAACCTCCTCGGCAACGCCGAAGGCTCGCTCGCGGACTTCATCAATGTCGAGACCATCAACCTCGTCGACGGCACCTGGACGCTCGGCAGCGAAGATGTGACCACCCTCGCTTTCCAGGCCGGCGCGCAGACGCTGCGTCTCGACGCCGACCTCCTGGCGGACGGCAGCTTCAGCGGCACGATCGACAACTTCCTCGCCGGCGATGCCATCGATCTCTCCGGAATCGGTCTCGCCACCAGCGCGACGCTCGGCGCCAACAACCTTCTGACGATCAACGGCGGCTCGGGTGGACCGATCGCGCTGCAGCTCGACGCTAGCGAGAACTATACCGGCTTCGTGTTCCGCCTGACCTCGGACGGCAATGGCGGCACCACCATCACGCTCGGCAAGAACGTGAACGGCGGCAACGGCAACGACGGCCTTACCGGCACCGACGGCGACGATGTCGTCAATGGCGGCAACGGCAACGACACGCTTACCGGGCTCGGTGGCAACGATGTCCTCAATGGCGGTAACGGCAACGACGTGTTGAACGGTGGCGCCGGCAACGATGCCCTCGATGGCGGCAACGGCAGCGACATCATGACCGCCGGTGCCGGCAACGACAGCCTGTCCGGTGGCAATGACAACGACGTCATGGACGGCGGAGCCGACAATGACACCCTGTCCGGCGGAAACGGCAACGACACCATGGATGGTGGGACCGGCAACGACAACCTGTCGGGCGGCAACGGCAATGACGTGATTGTCGGCGGCGCCGGCGACGACCTCATGAGCGGCGGCAATGGCGACGATCTGTTCGTCTTCGACGCGGGCTTCGGCATGGACACCATCACCGCTCTCCAGGGCAACGATCGCATCCAATTCGACAGCGCCCTGTTCGCGGATTTCGATGCCGTGCTCGAGGCGAGCCAGCATGTGGGCGGCGACACCGTCATCACGCTCGATGACAACAACACGATCACATTGCACGGCGTACAGATCGCGAGCCTGCAGGCCAGCGACTTCCTGTTTGTCTAGTCGCGATCGAATTGATCAAGAGAACGTCGTCGTCGGGGTTCACGCCTCGACGACGACGTAATCGTTTTCGATCCGGACCGGGAAGGATTCTGCGGCGTAAGGGCCCTCGACGAGCTCCCGGCCCTCTTTGATCGTGACCGCGTATTGGCGCACCCGCAGGCGCGACGGGTCGCACCAGGATTTCCCGGTGCGGATGTCGAACTCCCAACCATGCCAGGGGCATTTCACCATCTCGCCCGGGCGCGAGCAGATGTATTCGCCCGGCACCTTCGACTCCACCAGCGCGGTCTGGATGCCATGCGCCAGGCTGCCGCCGCGATGCGGGCAGCGGTTGTTGAGCGCGAAGAATTCGCCGCCGAGGTTGAACACCACGATGTTGCGGCCGCTCACCTCGACCAACTTGCGCTGGCCCGGCGGGATTTCATCGACGGCGGCGACGACGTGACTGGCCATCAGCGCATGATCCCGAAAAAGCCTGCCCCGCACTTGATGCGGGGTGGGAACCGGTTTTCGGACAAGATCATGCGCAATGACTAGGTGAGCCGGTACAGCGCGCGCGCGTTTTCGCAGAAGATCATGTTGCGGGTCTTCTCGTCGAGCGACGGCGGCAGCGCCAGGAACGGATCGTCGAAATCCCAGTGCGGATAGTCGGACGAGAACATGATCTTGTCCAAACCGATCCACTTCATGGTGTCGATCAGCTGCTCCGGCTTCTCGGTCTCCTCCATCGGCTGGGTCGAGACCCAGATATGCTCGCGCATGTATTCCGACGGCGCTTTCTTGAGATGCGGGACTTCGTCCTTGAGCTTCTTCCAGTTCTTGTCCATGCGCCAGCCGAGCGACGGCATCCAGCCGAAGCCGGCCTCGATCATCACGATCTTGAGCTCCGGGTAGCGCTCGAACACGCCTTCGAGCACGAGGCTCGCAACCTGCGCCTGGCAGCAGGAGGCGTGCTCGGTCATGTCCTCAATGTAGAACGACGGCCAACCGGTGCTGCTCGCCGGCCGCCCGCTGGTGCCGAACACATGGATGCCGATCGGCAGCCCGGCCTCGATCGCGGCCTCGTAGACCGGCCAATACTGCTTCTTGCCGAGCAGATCGTTGGTGCGCGATTTCAGAAGCACATGGGCGAAGCGCTTGTCGCCGGCGCGGCGCTTGACCTCGGCACGGGTCGCATCGCCGTCTTCGAACGGCACGATGACAGACGCCAGCAGCCGCTGGTCCTGCTTGTGCCAGCCATCGAGCTGGAACTCGTTGGCCGCGTAGGCCATGGCGGCGGAGAATTCGGAATTCTGGTCGCCCTGCCCGGTCGGCGACAGCGGATTCATGATCGCGTACTCGATCGGGTAGGCGTCGAGGAACTGCTGCTTCATGAAGTTGAGATTGCTCGCGGGCAGCCCGCCATCCGGCGGCCAGCTATCCCGCCGCGATGCGAAGGGCTGCATCTTGGGATAGGGAAAGCCTTTGAGATAGCCCTGCCGCTGGCGCGCACCGTAAGTCGTCAGATGATCCCACCAGCGCTGGCTCAGGTAAGGCTTGAGATCCTCGACCGAGCTCTTGGGATGGATGTCGACGTCGACGATCTTGAGCTTGCTGTTCGACCGGACGTCGGACTGCCGCAGTTCGACATTCATCGGGCGTCCTCCCTGAGACGCGGATACGTCGCCAGCGGATTGTCGACCAGAATCTTCTTCTTGAGCGATTCCGGCAAGCCCCGCGGCAGGGCGTCGTCGCCGTCGAACTGCCAGTGCGGGAAATCCGATGCGTAGAGCAGTATATCATCGGAATCGAGGTGATCGACCATCTGTTCCGTCAGAGTTGCGTCGTCCGGAGCGTCGAACGGCTGGATGGTCAGTCGGACATGGTCGCGCACAATCTCGGCCGGCGGCCGGTCGACCCACGGCACCTCCGAGCGCACACCGCGCCAGAATTTCGACAGCCGCCACAAGAAGCCGGGAAGCCAGGTGACGCCCGATTCCATGAGCACCACCTTCAGCTTGGGGAATTTGGCGAAAGCGCCCTCGCAGATCAGGCTGCCGAGCTGCGACTGGAACGCCTGTGCATAGGCGACATAGTCCTCCACGTAGTAGCTCGGCCAGCCGAGCGAGGTCATCGACTGCCGGTAGCTGGAACCCGGATGGATGCCGATCGGCAGGTCGTGTTTCTCCGCCGCGGCAAACAGCGGCCACCAGTGCCGGCGCCCGAGCGGCGTCTCCTGCATGGTGACGAGTTGGATCTGCACGAAGCGCTTGTCCGGCGCGCAGCGCTCGACCTCGTCGACCGCATATTCGATGTTCTGGGTCGGCACCACGATCGACGCGCGCAGCCTCGGATCGCGATCGAGCCACTCCTTGACGATGTAGTTGTTGACCGCGCGCGCGACCGCGACGCCCATGTCTTCGCTGTAGGGCAGATGCGCGCCGTAGAGGCAGTTGAGGATCGCCGTGCGGGCGCCCAGCCGGTCGAGCACCTGCGCGGACAGCGCCGCCACGTCGTTCGCGGCACCGCCGTTCGCGCCCTTCCAGTCCTGCCGGATCGAGATCGGCGCTTTCGGCGGATAGCTGTTGCTCTCGAAGCCCGGAATGCCGCGCTCGATGATCGCGTTGCGCCAGTACTCGTCGAAGTACGGCAGCAGTGCCTTGAGGCCCGGCACCGCCGGATGCACATCGCAGTCAATGGCGGCCCTTGTGGGAGTCATCAGGTCCGCGGCCAGAGCACGCCCTGGTAGCCGCGCGGAACCGTGCCGATGCCCTTGTAAACGAACTTCTGCAGGCGCTTACCTTCGTAGGTTTCAGTCGTGTAGAGGTTGCCCTTGGAATCGGTCGCGATGCTGTGCACGCCGTAGAACTGCCCCGGCTGGCGTCCGCCGGCGCCAAAGGCAGTGATCTCCTCGAGCGTCTCGCGCACGATGATGCGCACGCGCGAATTCTGCCCGTCGGCCATCATGATGAAGCGCTGCTCGGGGTCGCGGGTGAACGCGATATCCCAGGCTGAGCCCGAGCCGAGCGTGTTCTTCGCGAAAATCCCCTCCTTCACGAACTTGCCTTCGGCCGTGAAGACCTGCAGCCGGTTGTTGGCGCGGTCGCAGACATAGACGAACCCGTCGTTCGACCGTTCCACGCAGTGAACCGGGTTGCGGAACTGCTGCGCCGGCGGCAGCTTCGGGTCGTAGGGGCCGAGATTGGCGTCGTCAGGCTTGTTGCCATAGGCGCCCCAGAAGCGCTTCATCTTGCCGGTATCGGCGTCGATCACCGCGACGCGTTTGTTGCCATAGCCGTCGGCGATGTAGGCTTCGTTTGTCTTCGGATCGACCCAGATCTTCGCCACACGGCCGAAGTTTTCCGAATCGTTGCTGCCTCCGCCCATGCCGAGGCGGCCGACCTGCATCAGGAACTTGCCGTCCTTGGTGAACTTCAGGACGTGCGCGTCCTTGGCGCCGTTGCCACCGATCCAGACATTGCCTTTGTAGTCGACATGAATGCCGTGGTTGGACTGCGGCCATTCATAGCCTTGGCCGGGACCACCCCACGAACGCACGAGCCCACCGCCCGGCTCATAAACGAGGACCGGCGGTGCGGTGCGACAGCACTCGGCGATCGGTGGATCGAGCTCGGCGCCCCGCTCATTGTTGTTGAGCCCGCCGGCGCCACGATGAATCACCCAGATATGGTCCTGCTCGTCGACCCAGAGACCGATCGTCCACCCGAGCAGCCAATTGTTGGGAAGGGGCTTCGGCCAGAGCGGATCGACCTCGAACATCGGCGCGGTCACGCCCGATTGTGCTTCCGCTCGCTGTTGGAGCATGGCCTGCCCCACACCGAGCCCGGCGATGCCAGCAGCCAGCGCTATCGCAGACACGAGCTTGCGCGTGAACGCGTGATTTATCATGGGAGCCCTCCCGAGCCGTTCTTGGTGGCATGCTTTGCGATGCCTGCGATCAGTATAGGTGAATCGGCGGGGCTTGTAAGGCGGCTTCGAGTTCTCCTAACGTGGCGTATCGGGGGGACCAAACGCGTGCGTTTTCATCGATTTGACGCGCTCCGGCGCATCGCCACTGCGCTCGCCGCATTGCTCGTATGCGCGATTGCGTTCAGCGCAGGAGCGCACGAAATCCCCAATGACGTGAAGATCAACGCGTTCTTCAAGCCCGCCGGCGAGCGGGCCACCCTGTTGATGCGCGTGCCGCTCGCGGCGATGGTCGAAGTCGAATATCCCACCCGCGGACCGGGCTATCTCGATCTTGCGCGCGCTGATGAGGCATTACGCGGGGCGATCAAGCTTTACCTCACCGACAATATTGAGGTCTTCGAAAACGGTACGCCGTTGCCAACGCCGCGCGTTGCCAATTTTCGTGTGTCGCTTCCCTCCGACAAATCCTTCGGCAGTTACGAAAGCGCCTTGGCGCATGTGCAGGGCCCTGCTCTGCCCAACAGCATGGACCTCTACTGGAACCAGCAGCTCATCGACGTGCTGCTTGAATATCCGATCCAATCCGACCGTTCGGAATTCGCCATCCGCCTGCGCGTCGATCGGTTCGCCCAGACGGTCACGACGACGCTTCGCCTCCTGACGCCCGACGGGGCAACGCGAGCCTTCGAGTTTCACGGCGATCCCGGCGAGATCGCACTCGATCCACGCTGGTACCAGGCGGCAAGGACCTTCGTGGTGTCAGGCTTCTGGCACATCCTCGAAGGCATCGATCACTTGCTGTTTCTCTTGTGCCTCGTGCTTCCGTTCCGCCGGTTGCGGCCCCTCGTCATCATCGTCACGGCATTCACGGTCGGACATTCGATCTCGCTGATCGCGGCGGCCCTCGGTTTCGTTCCGGACGGGCTTTGGTTCCCACCGCTGGTCGAAACGCTGATCGCGATCACCATCGTCTACATGGCGCTGGAGAATATCGTTCAAGCCGCGAAAGGCACTCTCGGCGAGAGCGCCGTCGAATATCGCTGGATCCTCGCTTTCGCGTTCGGGGTTGTGCACGGATTCGGATTTTCGTTCGCCTTGCGTGAATCGCTGCAGTTCTCAGGCGATCATCTCGTCCTGTCGCTGCTCTCGTTCAATATCGGCGTCGAGCTCGGCCAGATCGCCGTGCTGCTGGTGCTGATCCCCGCGCTCGGGCTGCTGTTCCGGTTCGTGGTCCCGGAACGCATCGGCATCATCATCATCTCGGCGCTGGTGACGCACACCGCCTGGCACTGGATGCTCGAACGCGGCGCTCAGCTCGCGAAATTCCCGTTCCCCCGGCTCGACGCCGCCTTCATGGCCAGCGCGATGCGCGGGCTCATGGCCGCATTGATACTCGCAGCCCTGGTATGGGCGGCCAATAGCTGGCTCAAGCGCTGGATTGCACCGGCCGGCCTTAGAAAAACGCCAGGGTCCTGATCTCGATGCTCTCGCGCGGCCGCGCGTTCGCCGGCGAGGTGGGATCCTCGAACGCGGTGTGCGCCGTCCAACGCGCCACGCCTTCCGTCTGCGAGTCATAGACCTTGAACACCAGCGCCTCCTCGCGCCGCATGCGCGGGAACCAGTACCAGTGGTGGTTTGGATTGTAGGCGCAGGCGTAGGTCTGGCCCTTGCGGTCCTGATAGATGCGCTCGGAGATGATGAAGTCATCGAACGCTACGCTGCCGGCATCGCAGATCGCCAGTGGGAAGGTCTCGACCGGATACCGGATCGGGCGCCACACCTGCACGATGGCGAAGCGTCGCGTCAGCAAGTCCTCCGCCTCGTTCGGCAGGATATCGCGAACGCGCTGCGGCCCGGACCATTCGGTGTAGTCGTTGTGGGCGCGGCGGACGACCTCGCGGATTTTCTTGGCCTCACGCATCTCGTCGTCGGCGGTGCGCAGCGTATGGTCGAACACCACGACGCGCTTGGCGCCGCTCTCGGCTTTGATCAGCTCGACGATTTCCGGGTAGTAGACGCTGCGGATTTCATCCTCGTCATAGAAGTCGCGCATCTTTGTCGGATGCGGGACGAAGCGGAAGCCGTCGCTGTCGAGTACGAAGCGATCCGCTTCCAGGCGGCCGTTGTGCATTTTCACCGTACGTGGATCGTAGCTGCCGCCCTGGCGCTTGTCGTTCGCGCCCGGCGCGCCGGTGTAGGTGAACAGCCGCTCGCCGTTGTTTTGGATGTAGTTGACCGTCGCGTCGATGACGTCGGGAACGGTTTCGACTTCGGCGATGGCGCTCATGACAATCTCCTTCTTCAGAAGGGCCAGCTTGTAAAAGCCAGTATAGCGCGCGAAACGCAAAAAAGCCCCGGCCTTTCGGCCGGGGCGAGGACCGCCAGTAAAATGCGGGAACTTAGAGCCGGTAGAGGATCTGGTCGGTCCAGAACCGTTCCAGCCGGTGAAGCGACTTGTTGAGCGTCGAGAACTCGTCGGAGCTGATGCCACCGACCTGCTCGACGGTACGAACATGCTTCTGATAGAGCGAGTCGACGATGTCGCGGACCTCGGAGCCCTTCTCGGTCAGCTTGATGCGCACCGACCGGCGGTCGATCCGCGAGCGCTGATGATCGAGGAAGCCCATCTCGACGAGCTTCTTCAAGTTGTACGAGACGTTGGAGCCGAGGTAGTAGCCGCGCGTGCGCAGCTCACCAGCGGTCAGCTCCTTGTCGCCGATATTGTACAGCAACAGTGCCTGCACCGAATTGATGTCGGCGCGGCTGCGGCGATCGAATTCATCCTTGATGACGTCGAGCAAACGGCGGTGCAAACGCTCCACCAACGTCAAGGCCTCGAGATAGAGCGGACGGATATGTTCGAACCGCGCTTCCCGATCAGCCGGCTCGACCGTCTTTGCAACGGCCTTCATGATGACGCCTCTCTGTTATCGTGTTCGTTTTATAATTCGACGAGCCCTGTTCCCCGTCGTCGTGTGGCCACACTAGGGCCCATGGTCTAAATTCGACTTAAACAACAGGCTAAAGATAAAGTTTATTTGCAAAGGTGAATGGTCAATTGAACGTCCAATTGCAGCGAATGCTGTAACCGACGATTCACGATGTGCTGCCGCATCCGTTAATTGTTCGCGACTTCTTCCGACGACGTCTTTTGATCTTGCTCTTCTTTGGCGGCTTCCGGCCCGCGCAAGAACCGAATGATACCGGAGAAGTCGATCCCGGCCCGTCCCTGTTCCACAAAGAGACTGTAGAGCGCCGTTGCGGCCGCCCCGATCGGCGCCTTCGCGCCCGCCGTCTTCGCCGCGTCCTGTGCCAGTTTGAGATCCTTAAGCATCATCGCCGCCGTGAACCCCGCCTCAAAATCGCGGTTGGCTGGCGAAGTCGGCACCGGACCCGGCACCGGGCAATAGTTGGTCAGCGCCCAACACTGGCCGGACGCGTGCGATGCGATCTCGAACAGCTTCTGCGGATCGATGCCGAGCTTCTCGGCCAGCACGAACGCCTCCGAGACCGCGATCATCGACACGCCGAGGATCATGTTGTTGCAGATCTTCACCGCCTGCCCGTGTCCGGGGCCGCCGGCATGCACGATGGTCTTGCCCATCGCTTCGAGGATCGGCTTCGCGCGCTCGAAAGCGCGGTCGCTACCGCCGACCATGAAGGTGAGAGTCCCCACCTCCGCTCCGGCGACGCCGCCCGAGACCGGCGCGTCCACCATCGCCAGTTCGTTCACCTGCGCGGCCGCCGCGACCGCACGCGCGGTGTCGACATCGACGGTCGAGGCATCGATCAGCAGCGCACCATCGCGCGCCGAGGCAAGCACACCACCCCGCGTGAGATAGACCTCGCGCACCTCCTTGCCGGACGGCAACATGGTGATGACCACGTCCGCGCCCATGCAGGCCATGTCGAGCGCGGTCGCCGCGACACCGCCGTCGACGGCGAACCGGTCGGACGCCGCGGCGCTGATGTCGTACGCGGTGACCGTGTGTCCGGCCTTGATCAGGTTCCGGGCCATCGGCAAACCCATATTGCCGAGCCCGATGAATCCGATCTGTGCCATCCGAGAGAACTCCTTGCCAACTAATTCCGGCGGCTGCGCAAGCGTTGCTTGAGGTCGGGGATCAGCTTCTCGGCATTAAGCCCCTCGACCATGGTGCGTGCGTTGGGCCCGAGCGCCCGCACGGCGGAAACATAGTCCGCGACCTCCTGCGGGTCACGCACCGCCTGCGGATAGTCGGTCGCAAACACCGTCTGCGAAAGCGCGACCTCCTGCAATCCGAACCGCACCCATTCGGCGCCCCACTCTCCGGCATGGTCGGGACCGGCCCAGCCGGCGCAATCGTAGAACAGCCGCTGCTCGAGGTAGTGATCGAACGGCAATTTGGGCTGGCGGCCGTGCCGCGGAACGGCTGCGGTGCCCCACTTGTCGCGCTGCTGAAAGCCACGGATGCGGCCGAGATAGCGGCCGATGCCGGCGGCGAAATGTGAGAATTGCACGTTCAGCGTTGGCAGTTCGTCGAGCAGACCGCTGTTGATCATGCGCACCGCCGCGACCATCAGCGAGAACTGCCAGCCGAGCATGCGGCCGAGATCGTCGGCATACATGTGCTCCCAGCGGATGACGTTGGGCAGCGGGTGGATGAAAACGTAGAGGCCGAGATCGGCGGCCGCGCGCCAGAACGGACGCAGCGCCTCAGAGTCGAGCGCCTGCCCCTGCAATTCCGAGCCGATGACGACGCCCGGAAGCTTGAGATCGACCGCGCAGCGCTTCATCTCCGCCGCCGCTTCGGCGGGCTTCAGGGCCGGCACATGTGCAAGGCCGATGAAGCGTCCGGGGAAATCGTCGGCGGCCTGCTTCATCCGGTCATTGATCAGCCGGCAGACCGCAAGATCGGGCTGGTCGAAGCCGGAGCCGCAGGTCAGCACGCCGGCGTCGATGCCGGCGTGATCCATCATGCGGACATGCCCGGCGAGGTCCGATAGCAGCGGATTGAGCAGGTAGGCCGGATTGCCGTGCTCATCGAGCAGAACCGAAACCGCATCGCGCTTGCCTTTCAGCAGCTCGGGCGGGGTGTAATGCTGTTGGAAATCGACAATCACGCGACGCGCTCCTCACGCACGGTATCGGCGGATGCACCGGCTCCCGCGCGTCACGGCGGCTGTTCGCGCGCCGCCATCAGCGCCAGCCACAAATAGAAAAATATCAGAACCATATCGACGGCGACGACCCAGACCCGCCCGCCGTAGATCTGCGGAAACAGCACCTCGACCGCCACCATGGAGATCACCGAGGTCAGCCAGACCACCGCGCCCCAGGGCGCGGCGAGCCACAGGCCGACAGCGGCGACGAGATCGATCACACCAAAGAACACCGTCGCCGCCTGCACCGGCGTCGCCGAGTCCTCAAAGCTCGCATCGGAAGCCGATATAAATCCGCAGACCACCGCCCAGTGATAGAGGCCCTTCAGGATGGCGAACCCCGCCATCACGCGCAGGAACACGACCAGCCGCGGGGTCCAGCGGTCAACCCGTCCCTCCTCTTCACCGGCATGAACCGGGTCGAGGACCTTGCGCGGTTCGGTCGTGATCGGATCGGTCATGACAGATCGAGCTCGGCGGGGACCGGCGCGAAATAACCCTCGACGTCGGCATCGCTGACGGCGTCGAGCGTCGGCGGCCGCCAGGCAGGGCTATTGTCCTTGTCCACAATCACTGCGCGTATTCCCTCATAGAAGTCATGCCCCGTCGCGACGCGGGACACAATGCGGAATTCGGACCGCAGACAGGCCGCGAAATCGAGGCGTTTGCCCCGCCTGAGTTGCGCCAGGGCGACCTTCAGGCTGGTGGGCGATTTGGTGCGGATCGCGGCCGCCGCGCGGCGCGCGAAATCGGCGTCCGAGGCCGCCGCCAGGCTGGCCGCGTCGAGCGCCGAAAGTATGTCCTCGACCCGATCGGCGCCGAACAGGCGGCCAACGGCATCGCGGTGAGCCTGTATTGGGCCAATGCCCGGGGACTCGGCGAAGGCAGCCAAGAGCGCATCGACTGGCACGGCTCCGCACAGCCCATCCAGCAGCTCCGGCAGGCGCGACGACGCGACCCGATGGGTTGCGAGGCCCAAGGCGCTGGCATCGTCGGCATCGATCCGCTCGCCGGTGAGCGCGCACCAGGTCCCCGCCTCCCCCGCCAGTCGCGGCAGGAACCAGGTCGCGCCGACATCGGGGAAGAAGCCGATGCCGACTTCCGGCATGGCAAAGCGCGCACCATCGCCCGCAACCCGGTGGGAACCGTGGACGGCCAAGCCGACGCCGCCGCCGAACGCGATCCCGTCGACGATCGCCACATACGGCTTGCGGTAGCGCTTGATGATGGCGTTGAGCCGGTACTCGTCGCGCCAATACTGCAGCGCCTCGTCGTAGCGGCCGGCGCGCCCCAGATCATAGAGCGCGCGCAGGTCACCGCCGGCGCAGAATGCCCGACCGCCGGCGGCGGTGACGACAACGCGCGTCACCGCGGCATCGCCCTCCCAGGCGGCGAGTTGCTCGGCAAACGCATGCACCATCGCATGCGAGATCGCGTTGAGAGCGTCAGGACGATTCAGCGTGACGACGCCGGCCACGCCGCGCCGCTCGAACAGGATATCGTTCACGCCGGAGCCGATAGCGCCGCCGCGGTCGCGGTCAGCCGAACAGCCAGGAACCTGGATTCTGGATCGGGCGGTTCTCGTTCAGCGCCAGGATGCCCTTGATGTTCCGGATCAGCGACCAGATGAACCACCAGCCCCAGACGAGGAAGCCGATCAGGACGAACATCAGGACGAAGCCGACGACCAGATACAGAATGCCGATCCAGAAAGTCCTGATCTGGAAGTCATAGTGCGTGTCGAGCATGGCATCGCCGCTGCCCTTCTGCACATGCGCCATCACCACGCCGATGATCGCCGTGATGCCGACAAAGTAGGCGACGAAATAGAGAATGTAGACGATCAGCGCCATCGACGTGTTGGACACGATGGGCTGTTGACTACGGCCGGGATCGATCTGGGTCATGGGTCACCGCGACGTTGAGGTACGGCAAGCTTGGCACGGTCCCACGGGGGTCACAACCGCCGCAGGCTGATACGGACGTATGCCATCCACTGCTAACCAGAGTGATACCCGGTTTTTCGGCCCTGTGGCGGCTGCGCCCGGAAACGGGTAAAATGCGGGCCTCAACGGAGCGATCATGGCGATCAAATACGGCAAACCGATCGAACTGAGCCCGCATGTGACGGCGCTCGACGCACAGCCGTCGGCCGATGCCGGGATGCGGCTCGATCTGACGGTCCGCCCGCGCCGCACTCGCAAGGCGGAGTGGGCGCGCCGCATGGTCCGCGAGAACGTGCTCACCACCAACGACCTGATTTGGCCGCTGTTCCTGATCGACGGCGCGAACAAGCGCGTTGCGGTCGACTCCATGCCGGGCGTCGAACGGCTGTCGATCGACGAGGCCGTCCGCGACGCCGAACGCGCCGCGCAGCTCGCGATCCCCTGCCTCGCGCTATTTCCCTATACCGATCCGCTGCTCCGTGACGAGAACGGGACCGAAGCGCTCAATCCCGACAACCTCGTCTGCCGCGCCATCCGCGCGATCAAGAAGGCGGTGCCGGACGTCGGCATCCTGTGCGACGTCGCCCTCGATCCCTATACCAGCCACGGCCACGATGGGCTGATCCGTGACGGCGTGATCCTCAACGACGCGACCGTCGCGGTGCTGGTGCAGCAGGCCGTGGTTGAGGCGGAAGCCGGCGCCGACATCATCGCGCCGTCCGACATGATGGACGGACGCGTGCGCGCGATCCGCGCCGGGCTCGACGGCGGCGGCTTCGACGACGTGTCGATCATGGCCTACGCGGCGAAATACGCGTCAGCGTTCTACGGTCCATTCCGCGATGCGGTCGGCTCGTCGGTAACGCTGACCGGCGACAAGCGCACCTATCAGATGGACCCGGCGAACACCGACGAGGCGTTACGGGAGGTCTCCCTCGACATCGAGGAAGGCGCCGACATGGTGATGGTGAAGCCCGGCATGCCGTATCTCGACGTCCTCCGCCGCGTGAAGGACCATTTCGCCATGCCGACCTTCGCCTATCAGGTGTCAGGCGAGTACGCGATGATCGTGGCCGCGGCGCAGAACGGCTGGCTCGACGGCGAGAAGGCGATGATGGAAAGCCTGATCGCCTTCAAGCGCGCCGGCGCCGACGGCGTGCTGAGCTATTTCGCGCCACGCGTCGCCGAAAAACTGAGGCAATCCGCGCGTTGACTGCCACTGTCGGCTGGTAGGAGCATTTCCAGCACTATTGATTTTCCCGAGAGGATTAATCGCATGCGCTGCGATCCTGTCGATGCTACGGCTCCCGCTCACGGCTGCGTCGCGATCTGCGGCTGCCATTCACGCCGCACGTTCCTGAAATCGATCGGCGCGGTCGGTGCTGCAACCGTTCTGTCGGCACCGGCGGCATGGGCGCAGGACGCTTCTCCCGCGGAAGCGAAACCGCACCGCGTCGACGTGCATCACCACATGTTTCCGCCGTTCGTGCAGGAGCGCTGGAAAAAGGACAACATCCGCACCGCGCCGGTCGCGATGCGCTGGACGCTCGAAGCCACCATCGAAGAGATGAACAAGGGCGGCGTGGCGACGTCGATGCTGTCGCTGGCGAGCGGCGGCCTCAATCTTCCCAAGCTGAGCGCCGACGAGAACCGCAAGATGACGCGCATGGTCAACGACTATGCCGCCAAGGCGCGCAGCGACCATCCGGGCCGGTTCGGCCTGTTCGCCCATGTGCCGATGCCAGACGTCGACGGCACGCTGCAGGAGATCGCCTACGCCCTCGACGAGCTCAAGGCCGACGGGATCGGGCTGAGCACGAGCTACGGCAACCAGTTCCTGGGCGATCCGGACTTCAAGCCGGTCATGGACGAGCTGCAGCGCAGGCGAACCATCGTGTACGTGCATCCGGGACGCCCCGACTGCTGCGACGCGCTCACGCCGCAGGTGCCGGGCTCGTTCACCGAGTATCCGCAGGACACCAACCGCACGGTGATGAGCCTGCTGTTCAGCGGCACGTTCACGCGCACCCGCGACGTGCGTTGGATCTTCTCGCACGGCGGCGCCGCGGTGCCGCTGCTCGCGGGCCGCGTCAACTCGCTGGCGAAGATCCAGCTCAAGAACCAGGCGCAGGTGCTTCCCGACGGCATCGATTTCGAACTCAAGCGGCTCTACTACGAAACCGCGAACGCGGCCTATGCGCCCAACATCGCAGCGCTGCTCAAGTTCGCCTCGGTGTCGCAGGTCCTGTTTGGAACCGACTATCCCTATGTCTCGGTGGTCGAGAACGCCAACGACCTGGCGAAGGCCGGGCTTTCGACAGCGGACCTCAAGGCGATCGAGAACGAGAACGCCTTGCGGCTGATGCCGCGGCTGAAGACCTAAACTTGCTGCGGCTCTCTCCTCCGCTCATTCCCGCGTAAGCGGGAATCCAGAGTCTTACTTGGTGCCCATGGGTCCCCGCCTTCGCGGGGACGAGCGGAGAAGCAAGTCAACATCTCGGATGGATACCAATCAGCTCCCGATCGCCGCCACGCACTTGCGCAAGGCGGCGAACAACTCCGTGCTCTGACCAAGGTGCTTCTCCTCGGCATCGAGGATCCGGCTGAACGCATTCCGCTTCAGCATGAGCACGTCGATCTTGGCGGTCGCCTCCTGGCCCGCCGCATCGCAGACAATGTCGATCAACCGATCGGTCGCATGCAGCCGACCGAGCAGGTAGTCGTTCTCGCGGTAGGAACGCGAGAGAAACGCGGCGAAATGGGCAAAGCCGATACCCTTGAGGCTGCCGATCCCCTCGAAACCTTTCAGCGAATGCGTATCCTGCGGGCTGATGCGATCGACCAGGATTTCGTTGAGCTCGCCGACCTCGTGCGCGCTGGTCATCGGGAACGTCAGCACGTCCCAGAACGGGAAGCCGAGGTAGTTGACCAGCACCTCGCGCCGCGCGCCGGGGTGCCATTGCTTCGCATCAAGCGAGGCCAGCAGCTCGTCGAGGTCGCGCGTGCTGTCGTCGAGCTTGATCTCGGCCGCGAGCGCCTCGATCAGCCGGTCGAGCTTGTCGAAATGCCGGTCCACAAACGACGCAGCATAACCGTGCAGGTCCCTCACCTCGTCCGGCGTCGGCTCCTCCGGGATGATGTCGTGCACCAGGCCATAGACGTCGGCGCTGAAATAGTCGGCGCGGTCCCTGCGCCGGAGCGAGTCGAGCCGCGCATAGAACTCACGTTTGAGGCGGTCGACCAGCAGCGGATCGAGGCCGTTGAAGCGCGCTTGGTCGATATGCTCGTAGAGGCGGTTCTGTCCTTCGATCAGGAAATGCAGCCGCCGCTCGCGATATTTCACGTCAAAGGCAAGCAGGTAGCGCACCCAGACCGGCATCCCGCCGCTGGCCGCGGTTTCGAATTCGAGCGCGCTCGAGTCGTCGCTTTCGTAGACCACGCCCTTGCGGATTGCCCAGGCGTCGATGATCTCCGCCACCACCCGCGATAGCGGCGACCGCTCCGGCGCGCCGCGTAGCTTGACGATCAGTTGCGCACCGAACGAACGCACGGAAGCAAGCTTCAATCGCACGTAGGCTTGATAGGCAAAGCCGGCGTCGCGTGCGACGCGGGAGTTGACCTCCTCGCGCCATGCACGCACCTCCTGCGCGGTGGTGGCGCGATCGAAAGTTTCCGGGAGCACGCCCGCGACCAGCCGGCTGACCTGGGGCCGGGCGCTGTCGTTGATCGCCTTGAGGCGGCGGACGCGGTCGTTGAACTCATTGACCCAATTGAGTTCGTTCGTCACCGGCTGCGAGCTCGGGATATCCGACATCGCGCCGCGCAGCGTGGCGAAGAAACGCGGCATCTTCTGGCGCGACGGCATGACCGGCGGCGCCGGATGCGGCTCGATATAGACCAGCCTGCGATCGACCTGCCGGTGTGCCGGTCGTCCATGGATCGCCGAGATCGCGAGCTGGAACGGCCGGCTGTTGAGCACGGCGCCGTCGATGAACGGCGTCACCGCCGGATCGACGTCGGCCCGCAGATGATACTCGAACGATCGCCCGATGAAGTCCTCGCGGGTCGGCCAGGTTGCGCCGCGTTGTGCGACCGCCTCGTCCATCTCCACGATCCGGGCGGCCGGGAAGGCGCCGGGAAATGACGAAGTCGCCCGCGCCGCAAAAGCGAGCGAGGCTGCGTTGTCGATGTCGAAATCGCTTTCGACGGTCCCGTCGGACCTGCGCTGATAGCTGAAATGCAGCACATGGTTGTGATCGAGCTCGTGGATCAGCGGCGGATCGTGGATCTGCACAAGCTGGTGATAGCCGTAGAAGTCGGTCAGCGTGACGAACAGGTCGAGATTGTGCCCCGACGGCAGCAGCGACTGCGCCCGATCCTCCGGCACCCCCATCGAGGTGACCGCGTCGTACATCAGGCCGGCCATGATGCGGCCGTCGAGCGGCGGCCGGAACCAGCGCGAGCGCACCAAAAGCGAGAGCTTCTGGCGAACCTCGAGGTCGCGTATGGCGCCCAGCATTCCGGTTTTGGCCGCGCCCCACAGGAACGGCTTGAGGAACCATTTGCTCCAAGCGCCGGCCTTGGTGTCGGGGGACAGCAGCACCGTGACGTCGGCATTGTCGAGCCACAGGTCGCGCATCGATTCCATGCGCAGGTCGTGGCTCAACGCCCGCGCCAGCATGGTGCCGACGATGCCACCCGCCGACGCGCCGGCGATGATGTCGACCACGACGCGCAGATCGACGGTGCGTCCGATCTCGCGCAGCAGTTCGAAATAGCAATGCTCGGTGTCGAATTCGGAATCGTTGCGGTCGACGCGATCGAAGAACGACGCGCCAAGCCGCTCGGAACGGTCGGAGATCCGGTGCAGCGCGCTCGACGCCCGCACCAGCTTCAGGATTTCCTTGCTGATGCCATGCATATAGACGGCGAGCGACACGCCGCCAAAACATACCAGCGCAATGCGCAGTTCCTTCTCGCGCACGGTGACCGCCCCCCTCCCCAGCCAGGGTTGATTCGCGGGCTACGATCTTATGATGGCCGGTTCTGGCTTGAGGAGGAAGCCTTACTCCATCGCGGTCGATGCATCGATCCGCTGCGGCAGGTAGCCCTCGCGCTCCAGCCGCGCGAAAATCTCGTCGCTGTGGGCGGGCCCCCGCGTCTCGACGGTGACGTCGAGCTTGGCGCCCTTCGCCGGCACGTCGAGGAACCGCCGGCGGTGACCGACCTCCAGGATGTTGACGCCGAGGTTGCCGAGCAGCGTGGCGATCTGTCCGAGCACGCCGGGACGGTCAGGGATCGAAAGCCGGAACGAGGCGATCCTGCATTCGCGCTCCAGTTCGCGCACCACAATGGTCGAGAGGATGCCTGGATCGATGTTGCCGCCGGACAAGATCAGTCCGACTTTGCGGCCGCGAAAGCGTTCCGGCTTGGTCAGCATCGCCGCGAGCCCCGCCGCGCCGGCGCCTTCCGCCATGGTCTTTTGCAGCGTGAGATAGGCGTTGACCGCGCGCTCGATCGACGCCTCGTCCACCAGCACAATTTCGGAGACCAGTTCGCGCACGATCGGCAAGGTCAGCTTGCCGACGTTCTTGACCGCGATACCCTCGGCCAGCGTGGCGCCACCGCAAGGATGCTGCTCACCGGTCAGGACGTCCCAGAACGGCGGATACATCGCGGCTTCCGCGCCGACGACCTCGATCGAAGGCTTCAGCGCGCGCGCCGCCACGGCGTTACCGGCGATCAATCCGCCGCCGCCGACCGGGATCACCAGCATGTCGAGATCGGGAACATCCTCCAGCATTTCCGGCGTGATCGTCCCCTGTCCGGCAATCACGTGGACGTCGTCATATGGATGGACCCAGGTGAGGCCGCGCTCTTGCGCGAGCGCCTCCGCTTTCGCATGCGCCTCGACCAAGGTTTCCCCTTCGAGCACGACCGTGGCCCCATGTGCCTCCGTCGCTTCGACCTTCACGGTCGGCGTAACCACCGGCATCACGATGGTGGCGGGAATACCGAGCCGCGCCGCGTGGTAGGCGACCGCCTGGGCATGGTTGCCGGCGGACATGGCGATGACGCCGCCGCTTCGTTCCTTGGCCGTGAGCGAGGCCAGCTTGTTGAGCGCGCCGCGCTCCTTGAACGAGTTGGTGACCTGGAGATTCTCGTATTTGACGTAGACGTTGGCCCCGGTGAGCGCCGAAAGCCGCGGCGCCGGCAGCATCGGCGTGCGCAGAATCTGGCCGGCGATGGTGCGGCGGGCGGCTTCGATATCGGCGGCGGTGACGGTCATGGCTTTGGTCCTGCCGGCGGCCGGCCGGTTTGCGCCGTCCACAAAGGGCGGTGCCACATGCCCTGCGACGGTCTATCCTGTATCGGCATTGGATTCGAGGATGGCAAGGACACCTTAAGGACCTCCAAAGGACGCGTCCCATGACCGACGGCGAACCGAGACGGATCGGCGTGTCGATCGAGCTCAAACCGCACGCCTATGATCCCGCGACCAGTCCGGAATTGTTCGAAGGTGTGCTGGCGCGACGGCTGATCGCCTTCATCATCGACCTCATCATCATCGTCATCCCGATCGTCGTGGCCGGAATCTTCATGGCCGCCGCGACCCTCGCCACGCTCGGATTCGCGGCACTGTTGTTCGCCTTGCTTTGGCCTCTCTATGGACCGCTGATCGTGATCTGGGCGCTCTGCTATTATGGCTACACTTTCGGCAGCCCCGCTTCCGCCACCATCGGCATGCGCGTCATGGATCTGGAGATGCGCACCTGGTACGGCGCGCCGTCCTATTTCGTGCTTGGCGCCGTCCACGCGGTGGTGTTCTGGCTGACCACCTCGTTCCTGACGCCGCTGGTCCTGCTGGTCGGCTTCTTCAACGACCGCAAGCGGCTCCTGCACGACATGGTCGTCGGTACCGTGGTGATCAACAATCCGGGCCGCGCGCAGATGATCCGGGAGACACGCGGGGTTTGAGGCGCGCAAGGCGTTTGACTGGACGGCCCGCCCGGGCGATCCTATGTGCGAGTCCGGCCGGGGAAAGATCAGTCTGGAATCTGGAATCCGTGACACAGCACTCACGCAATACCCCGCAATTCTACCTGACGGCGCCGTCTCCGTGCCCCTATCTGCCCGGGCACGAGGAGCGCAAGGTGTTCACGCACCTGGTCGGAGAGCGGGCTGCCGAGCTCAACGATCTCCTGACCCATGGCGGCTTCCGTCGCAGCCAGTCGATCGCCTACCGGCCGGCCTGCGAGACCTGCCGGGCCTGCGTGTCGGTGCGCGTCGTCGTCGACGAGTTCGAGCCGACCCGGAGCATGCGGCGCGTCCAACAACGCAACGACGACCTGATCGGCGATCTGCGCACCGCGGCGCCGACCTCGGAACAGTATTCCGTGTTCCGCTCCTATCTCGACTTGCGCCATCGTGACGGCGGCATGGCCGACATGACCGTGCTCGACTACGCGATGATGGTCGAGGACAGCCATGTCGAAACCCGCATTATCGAATACCGGCGGCGCGGACCGGACAGCTCGATCAACGGTCGCGGCGCGGGCGAGTTGCTCGCCGTTGCGCTGACTGACGTGCTCGGCGACGGGCTGTCGATGGTCTATTCGTATTTCGATGCCGATCAGCGGATGCGTTCGCTCGGCACCTTCATGATCCTCGACCACATCGCGCGCGCAAAGCGCATGGGATTGCCCTACGTCTATCTGGGCTACTGGGTGCAGGGCTCGCGCAAGATGGACTACAAGGGCCGCTTCCTGCCGCAACAGCGGCTGACCAGCGACGGCTGGAAGCGGTTCGAGCGCTAGTCGCCTCCACGCAAGCGGGCAGCCCATGACTGCGCCATTATGACTGCGCCACTATGACCGCGCGACCATGACCGCGCCCCATTCCATGACGGTTCTTGCCGATCTCTGGCGCGCCGCCGGGCAGCCCGCCGATGCGCTCGATGCCGTCGAGCTCACCGGCACTGAACCGCTGCTGCCCTCGTCTTTCGCGATCGGCATACTGGCGCAAACCACGATCGCGGCCGCGGCCTTGGCCGCCGCGGAATTATGGCGCCTGCGCAGCGGCCGGCGTCAGCGCGTCAGCATCGCGATGCGCGACGCTGAGATCGAGTTCCGCAGCGAGCGTTACCTGTGCGTCGACGGCAAGCTCTGCCCGGAATACATGGACCCGATCCACGGTATCCACCGCTGCCGTGACGGCCGCTGGGTGCGGATCCATGCCAACTTCCCGCATCACCGCGACGGCGTGCTGAGCTTGCTCCGCTGCGAGCACAGCCGCGCCGCGGTGGCGCAGGCGCTGGCAAACTGGGACGCTGAAGTCTTCGAGGAAGCCGCCGCCAACGCAGGTCTGGTCGCGACCATGAGCCGGTCGTTTGCCGAATGGGACCGGCATCCGCAAGGGCGCGTCCTTTCCGCGCTGCCGCTGTTCACGATCGAGCGGATCGGCGAGGCACCGCCGCAGGCGATGCCATCAGGCGATCGGCCTTTGTCCGGAATCCGGGTGCTCGAATTGACGCGCGTGATCGCAGGCCCGGTCAGCGGCCGCACCCTCGCGGTGCACGGCGCCGATGTGTTGCTGGTCACCGGGGCACACCTTCCGTCGATGGAACCACTGGTGATCGACAACGGACGCGGCAAGCGCTCGACCGCGATCGACCTGCGCGACACGGCCGGCCGCGCGACCCTCACCAGCCTGCTGCGCGACGCCGACGTCTTCGTGCAGGGCTATCGGCCGGGCGCGATTGCCGCCCGCGGCTTCGGCCCGCAGGACGCCGCGCGGAGCCGGCCCGGGATCGTCTACGTCTCGCTCAGTGCCTACGGCCACGAGGGACCGTGGGCACAACGGCGCGGTTTCGACTCGTTGGTGCAGAACGTCAACGGCCTCAATGTGGCCGAGGCAGAGGCCGCGCACACCGAAACGCCGAAGGCGTTGCCGGCGCAGGCGATCGACCACGCCACCGGACATCTCATGGCCTTTGCGGCCATGACCGCGCTCGCCCGCCGCGCCCGCGAGGGAGGAAGCTGGCATGTGCGTGTCTCGCTTGCACAAACAGGCCACTGGCTGCGGTCACTGGGCCGCGTCGATGGCCTCGCCCACCCGGATCCCGGCCTTGCCGAGGTACGCGACCGTCTCGAGGAAAGCGACTCCGGTTTCGGCCGGCTCACGGCGGTCCGTCACGCCGCGAACATGAGCGAGACACCGCCACGCTGGGCGCGCCCGTCGATGCCGCTCGGCAGCCACCCGCCGAGCTGGCGCTAGCTTTCGGGATCATGCTCTAGGACGCTTCCCGGCCCGCCGCAGCCGGCTCTTCCTTCCGGCCTTTCCAGACCAAGCCGTATTTCGGGGCGAACAGCAGCGCGAGCACAAACATGGCCGCTTGCACCAGCACGATACAGGCGCCGGTCGCGCCGTCGATATGGAAGCTGGCGATGGTGCCGAGTGCGGCCGACAGGGTTGCTACCGCGGTTGCGATCACCAGCATCCGCTCGAAGCTCGAGGTGAGCATGTATGCGGTCGCGCCCGGCGCGATCAGCATGGCGATCACCAGGATGATGCCGACGGCCTTGAGCGAGGCGACGATGGTCAGCGACAGCAGGATCAGCAGCCCGTAGTGCAGCACGCGCACCGGCAGGCCGATGGAGCGCGCGTGGTTGGGGTCGAAGCAATACAGCAGGAGATCGCGGCGCTTGAGCAGCACGATCGCCAATGTCCCGCCGGCAACGATCGCGGTCTCGATCAGGTCTTGCACGGTCACGCCGAGCACATTGCCGAACAGGATGTGCAGCAGATGCTGCTCGGTCTCGACCTTGCTGAAGATCACCAGCCCGAGCCCGAACATCCCGGAGAACACGATGCCCATCACCGTGTCCTCCTTGATGCGGCTGTTCTCTTTCAGATAGCCGGTGAACAGCGCACAGGAGAGTCCGGCCACGAACGCGCCGACCGCCAGCGGCAGGCCCACCACATAGGCGATGACGATCCCCGGCAGCACGGCGTGCGAAATGGCGTCGCCCATCAGCGACCAGCCCTTCAGCACCAGATAGCAGGAGAGCACCGCGCATACCGCGGCGACCAGCACCGACACGATGAGCGCGCGCTGCATGAACGGATAGGACAGCGGCACCACGATCCAGTCGAGAACTTTGCTCATGCGGCGACCTCCGCACCGGCGAGGCGCCGACGACGCGCGGCGATCAGGCCGTGCTTGGGCGCGAAGTAGAACGCCAGGAGGAACAGCACGGTCTGCAGCGTGACGATCACCCCGCCGGTCGCGCCATCGAGGAAATAGCTGACATAGGCGCCGACGAAGCTCGTCGTGACGCCGAGCGCGACGCTGATGATGATCAAGCGGCCAAAACGGTCGGTGAGCAGATAGGCGGTCGCACCCGGCGTCACCACCATGGCGACGACCAGGCAGGCGCCGACGGTCTGCAGCGCAGCCACGGTGCAGGCGCTCAGCAGGGTGAAGAAGATCACCTTGAGCAGCGTGGTGTTGAGACCGATCGAGCGCGCGTGGTTCTCGTCGAAGAACGTGACCATCAGGTCCTTCCAGATGAAGACCATGATGAGGAGCGTGACGCCGGCGATGATCGCGACCTGGACCACGTCCTCGTCGGCGATGGCCAGAATGTTGCCGAGCACGATGGTCTGGATCGAGACCGACGTCGGCCACAGCGACGCCATCAGCAGGCCGAGCGCAAACAACGAGGTGAACACCAGTCCGATCACCGCATCCTCGCGCAGCCGCGTCTGCTGCTTCACGAAATTCATGCCGAGTGAGGCGAGAATGCCGGCGAAAAATGCGCCGATCGCAAACGGCGCGCCGAGGATATAGGCCGCCGCCACCCCCGGCACGATCGAATGCGCCAGCGCATCGCCCATCAGCGACCAGCCCTTGAGCATCAAATAAGCCGACAGGAACGCGCAGACTCCGCCGACCAGCGCGCTCACCCACATCGCCTTCAGCATGTAGTTGTAGCTGAACGGGACGATCAGTTCGGCCAGCCACTCGGTCATTTCGGCGGCTCGTCCGAACGCTCGCGGGTCTTGTCGCCGTAGAACACCAGCGGCCGCTCGTCGTCAGTCAGCACTGTCACTTGACGGGCGTCGTCGTCATCGTGCAGCGCGGCGCCACCGAGCCGGAAGTTACGCAGCACGCCACCGAACGCGCGCTCCAGGTTCGCCTGGGTAAAGACCTCGGCTGTCGGCCCTGCCGCCAGCACGGTGCGATTGAGCAGCACCACCCGGTCGCAGAAGTCCGGCACGCTGCCGAGATTGTGGGTCGAAACCAGCATCAGGTGACCGGAGGCGCGCAGTTCCCGCAGCAGGCCGATGATGGCGGTCTCGGTTTTCACGTCGATACCGGTGAACGGCTCGTCCAGCAGGATGATGCGCCCCTCCTGCGCCAGCGAGCGGGCCAGGAACACGCGCTTCTTCTGGCCGCCGCTCAATTCG
>Ga0075420_100000727_pt1 | contig 26951 bp, 23 predicted proteins | sample SoiMetdeltSBSDD4_FD_75296 | JGI IMG/M metagenome (GOLD analysis project Ga0075420, IMG submission 75296) | Bulk soil microbial communities from a Populus tree surrounding site in Tennessee, USA - Soil MetaG P. deltoides SBSDD4 | ecosystem: Environmental > Terrestrial > Soil > Tree plantation...
CCATTGCCAGGTTGTTGTTGGCAGTTGTGATTTTCCCGAGTGTTTTACCAGGGACCCGAGTACCTGGGCACGCGGCCACAGCTTCACTAACCCCGTCGAAGCCAGTCGCCCCCGTAGCTTGCAACTTAATCGGGCACCGCGGGCGAATCAACCTATCACCAACCTCGAATGCACTGGAGGTGTGTCGGCTAACTCGCCTTGGAGAAAGCACCTGGAAGCGAGCACCGAACCCGGTTTCTCCCCTCGGCCTTCGCCTGATAGAGCGCGCGATCCGCAGCCGCGAAAAGGCCGTCGTGGTTCGGCACGCTCTCCGGGTACGTCGCGACGCCGAACGACGCGGTTACCGAGATCTCGCGGCCCGAGTGCGACACGACCCGACCCTCGATCGCCTTCCGAAGGCGCTCGGCGAAATCGCGAGCGCCATCCAGCCCGGTCTGCGGCAACAGCACCGCGATCTCCTCACCACCGTACCGCGCGCACGTGTCCACGTTTCGAACGCCGTCCTGGAACGTCTGCGCGACGCTCTGAAGCACGACGTCACCCCCGTCGTGGCCGTAGGTGTCGTTGACCGCCTTGAAGTAATCGATGTCCGCCACGACGAGCGACGCCGACCCGCCGAACCGGTCCGTCTCGGCCAGCACCCGCGTGATCTGCTCGTCGAAATGCCGGCGGTTCGCCAGGCCTGTCAGCTGGTCCGTGCGGGCGCGACGCGTGACCTCCTCGATCTCCCACATCGTCTCGAGCGACACCGCCGCAATCGCCGCAAGGAGCCGGACGTTCCGGACCTCGGCAATCAGCACGTCGCCGGGCTCGTCGCCCTCGATGACGATGGCGCCAATGACGCCCGCCTCGCGCTTGAGCGGAATGATCGCCAGCGAGCCAATCGGGCGAGGCGTCTCCCACGCGCCGTAGATGCGCGTGTGACGCGCGATCATCCGCGCGTCTTCCCACACCTGCGGCAGCCCGTTCTTGCACATCGTCCCGACCTGCGAATCTTCGCTGATCGGCCATCCTTCGGCGATCCGATGGCCCTCGGAGACGCTCTGAACCTCGCCATCGTTCGAGTTGGGATGCCATCGAACGAGCGCACCGCGGGCGGCGGCTGTCACCTCGAGCGCGGTCTCACAGATCGCGCGGCCGAGTGACTCGATCGTTCGGTTGGACTGGAACTGCTGCGCGGCGCGCAGCAGCGCCTGCGTGCGCCGGTTCTGCCGGCCGACTTCCTCTCGGGTCTCGAGAAGCTCGGCGAGAACGGAAACCTGCGCAGTGTAGCGCGGGATCCACGCCTTGAGCTCATCGCGAGACGTCTTGAGCCCGGCCTCGGCCGAGATGCTCAGCGCCCCGAACGCGCGCTTGAGTCCAGCGACCGGCCCCATGGCCACACGGGGGTCAGGCTTGCTGTCGTCGAAGTGTACGATCCGCTCTTCGGCCGCCCACTTCACGAGTGGCAGCCACTCGGCGTGATTGAACTTGCTCGGCTCTGTCTCCGCGCCGTCACCGGAGCATGCCGCCGCAACGAGCGTGTCGCGCGCACCAGTCCAGCGCCAGAACACGACCTCGTCGGCTCCAAGCGCGTCGCGAACGTCGCAGAGATAGCGACTCAGCACTTCGGTTTGGCGGCGCTCCTCGGCCTCCTGGCGCGTGACTTCGATGCCGCGGCGCAGGTCGGAGGGCATGGCTTCGTAGGCCCGCGGCGTATTCGCGCGGTCGTTGAACGCGGATTCCGATCGCGTCGCCCGGCGCCGACGCTTCGCGTTCTCCTGGGCCCGTTTGACCTGCCATGCCGGGAACAGCGCGATCGCGGCGAAAACCACGCCGCCGCCTAACATGTCCGAAAACGCGAGCGCGCCGCCGACCGAATAGTGAATCGCGGTGAGCGCGACGAGCGCGCCGGCCGCGACCGAGATCGCCATGCGAATGTTCTCCGCACCGGCGATGACGCGCACGCCCAGCGCGAGGGCGACAACGGCGGGCGACCCGGGGCCGCCCGACGCCGCGGCAAACCAGGTGACGGGTGCGAGCGCCGTCGCGAGGTAGGCGTTCGTGAACTCGCGCGGGGGCGGGTCGAGGCGCCGGCTGATCAGCAGCCAGGCGTACGTCACTGCGGCCACCGAGGCGGCCGCTGCGACACCCGAAGCCCACACGGGTGCCTTCGCGCCCCAAGCCAGCGCGAACATGCCTGCCAAGGCGAGCACCCACGCGGCGACCGCGGTCACATTGACCCAGATCCGCGCTTTTACCACGAGAAGTTTGTCGGGGAGAACGGCGAGGCTACAGGATCGTCGTGTGCGTGATTCGCGACGCCGCCACCGCGGCACCGAATCCGTTGTCGATGTTGACGACCGTTACGCCTGAGGCGCAACTGTTTAGCGCCGCGAGCAATGCGGCTACTCCACCGAAGCTCGCGCCGTATCCGACGCTCGTCGGCACCGCGATCACCGGCACGGCAACGAGACCTCCGACGACCGAAGGCAGCGCCCCATCCATCCCGGCGGCGACGATCACGACGGACGCTTTGCGCAGCGTCTCGCCGCCCGCCAGCACGCGATGAATGCCGGCGACCCCGACGTCGGTCATGCGCTCGACGCTGTTGCCGAGCGCCCGGGCAGTCATTGCGGCTTCCTCGGCGACCGGTAAGTCACTTGTGCCCGCCGTCACAATGAGGATGGTCCCGCGCCCGTGTGGCGGCGGCTGGGCGGGCGCCAGATGGGCGCACCGACCCACGGCGTTCACGTCGATGGGCGGGAACACTTCTCGGAGCGCGGCGAGCACGTCGGCGTTCGCCCGAGTCACGAGAAATCCATCACCATGCGCAGCGATGCGCTCGGCAATGCCGATGATCTGCTCGGTCGTCTTTCCCTGCCCGAGGATGACTTCCGGGTAGCCTTGGCGCAGGGCTCGGTGGTGATCGATCGTCGCGTACGGGAGCGTTTCGACCGGATCGCGAGCGAGGTGATCGAGGGCGGTATCGACACCGAGCGTGCCGTCGGCGACCTGCCGGAGCAGCGCCAACACACGATCGCGAATCACGCCGCGGCGCTCTCCAGTGCCGTGTCGTCGTCGCGGCCACCGGCGCTCGCGAACTCGCCGGCCTCGTAGCTTCGCAGGTAGTCCGTCAGGATCCCCTCGACTTCGGCGAACGCGTTCACCGCGTGCAGCCGGCGTCGCAGGTCTGCCGAGTTAGGCAACCCCTTCACGTACCAGCCGAGGTGCTTTCGGAACTCGATGGCGGCGCCTTCGGGATCCTGCTCGTACGCCTGCACCATCGCGGCATGATCGAGCGCAACAGCGAATCGCGCTGTGACCGGCGGTGTCTCAGGCACCGGCGTACCGTCGAGGAGCGCGCGCGCCTGTGCGAAGATCCACGGCTGCCCGAACGAGCCGCGCGCGATCATGATACCGGCGCAGCGTGTGTGCTCGCGCATCCGAAGTGCATCCGCCGCCGTCTTGATGTCGCCGTTCCCGATGACGGGAATCTCGAGCGCGTCGACGACCGCGGCGATTTCATCCCATCGCGCGGAGCCCGTGTACATCTGCGTACGCGTTCGCGGATGCAACGTGAGCGCGCGCGCACCGGCGTCCTGGCACCGAAGCCCGATGGTCACGGGATCGCGCATCTCTTCGTTCCAGCCGCTTCTGATCTTCACCGTCACCGGAAGCGACGTGCCGCGGATCACGGAGCGAATAACGTCCTGCACGAGACCGAGATCCTTCAGACACCCCGATCCGCCATTGCGCTGCACGACTTTCTTGACGGGGCAGCCGAAGTTGATGTCGATGAACTCGGGCTGGAACACATCGGTGACGAGACGCGCGGCGTCACCCATTGCGGCCGGATCAGCGCCGAAGATCTGCACGCCGATCGTGCGCTCGTCAGGCCCGAATCGCAGCTTGCTCCACGTCGCCGGGTTCTCGCGGCGGATCCCTTCGGCGGAAAGGAATTCCGTCACGACGACATCCGCCCCGTGCTTCCGGCAGAGCCGGCGGAACGGCGATTCAGAGACCCCCGCCATTGGCGCGAGGATGACTGGAATGTCGTGGTTTACCGGATACGGGAACCGCATAGGGCGGAACCTAACCGGACCGCAGAAGTCGTGCAACGTGAAGATTTGACACAACTTGCCATGCTTTATAACTTCGTGGCCGCCGCGGGGCGCGTAGGCGCGCTCCTGTTTTCTACGACGATCGGGGACGCGATGGAACTGCGCGAGTTCTTTTCGGAAGATGCGGTCAAGTTGGGGCTTCAGGGCACGACGAAAGACGAGATTCTGAAGGAGATGATCAGTCTCCTCGCGCTGGACGAGAAGTCCGAGGGGATGCTGTTCAAGATGCTGAAGCGGCGGGAGAATCTCGGCTCGACGGGCATCGGGCGCAGCATCGCGATCCCGCACTGCCGGTCGCTGGTGGTGAACAAGCTGCGCGTCGCGTTCGGCCGAAAGTCGGAGGGCGTCGACTTCAAGGCGATCGACGAGAAGCCGGTGAAGTTCTTCTTCCTGATCGTCGCGCCGCCGCTCGAGGTCTCGAATCAGTATTTGCCGGTGCTGGGCAAGATCGCCCAGTTCAGCAAGGAGCCGGACGTTCCGGAGCGGCTGCTCGCGCTGAAGGAGCCGGCGGAGTTCATGAGGCTCCTGGAAGAAAAAGGAGTCTGAACTCGGGACAACTGAATACTGCAGGAGGCCGATTCCCCGACTACTCCCATTCGATTGTCGCGGGCGGCTTCGAGCTGATGTCGTACACCACTCGATTCACGCCTCGCACCTCGTTGATGATGCGGCTCGAGATGCGCGCGAGCACGTCGTGCGGAAACTGGAACCAGTCGGCTGTCATCCCATCGGTGCTCGTGACAGCGCGTAAGGCGACCACGTTCTCGTACGTACGGAAGTCGCCCATGACGCCAACGGACCGCACTGGCAGCAGTACCGCGAAGGCCTGCCAGATGTCGTCGTACAGCTCCGCTGCGCGAATCTCCTCGAGATAGATCGCGTCGGCTCGGCGGAGGACCTCGAGCTTGTCGACGCTCACGTCGCTCAGGACGCGAATCGCGAGCCCAGGGCCTGGGAACGGGTGCCGTCCGACGATCTCTTCCGGCAGACCGAGCTCACGGCCGACGTTGCGCACTTCGTCCTTGAACAGCTCACGCAGCGGCTCGATGAGCTTGAACTTCATGCCTGGCTTCAGTCCGCCGACGTTATGATGCGTCTTGATCGTGACCGAGGGCCCGCCGCGCGGCGACACACTTTCGATGACGTCGGGATAGAGTGTGCCCTGCACCAGATACTCGACGCCTTCGCCCACACTCTCGGCGGCTTCCTCGAACACGTCGATGAACGTGTGCCCGATGATCGTGCGCTTCTTCTCCGGCTCTTCGACCCCGGCGAGCGCGGTGAGGAACTTGTTCTCCGCGCGCACGGTCACGAGATCGATGCCGAGGTTCGCGCGGAAGGTGCGCTCGACCTGCTCGCGCTCGTGCAACCGCAGGAGCCCCGTGTCGACGAAGATGCACGTCAGCTGATCACCGATCGCGCGATGCACGAGCGCGGCGGCCACCGCGGAGTCGACGCCGCCGGAGAGCCCGCAGATCACGCGCGCCGTTCCGACTCGCTCGCGAATCCTCGCCGCTTCCTCATCAATGAACGTGCCTGGCGTCCACGACGCATGTGCCCCGCAGACGTTGAACAGGAAGTTCGAGATGATCTCGGCACCGCGGGCCGTGTGTGCCACTTCAGGGTGAAACTGCACTCCGTAGATCGGCTTGGTCTCGTGACGAATGGCGGCGATCGCCACGGTGCCGCTGCTCGCGGTAACGCGAAAGCCTTCGGGTGGCGCGTCGACGTGATCCCCGTGGCTCATCCACACTGGCGTCCGCTCGCCGCGATCGAAGCCGGCGAACAAGCCGTCCGCTTCGTCCACGATGAGGTCCGCGCGTCCGTACTCCCGGCGTCCGGCATCAACGACCTCGCCGCCCTGCAGGTGCGAGATGAGCTGCATGCCGTAGCAGATGCCTAACACCGGCGCCACATCGAGCAGGGCCGGATCGGCCGTCGGTACGTCATCGCCGTACACCGAGTTCGGCCCGCCGCTCAGGATGATGCCGGTCGGTTTCCACGCCTTGATCCACTCGAGCGTGCGCGTCGGTGGGTGGATCTCGGAGTAGACACGCGCTTCGCGAACGCGACGCGCAATGAGCTGCGTAAACTGTGAGCCGTAATCGATGATCAGGATTCGGCTCGAGCTCTTCACACCTTCCACGCGGGCTCCGTCAACGAGATGAGCTCGACGGTCGTCGTGTCGAGGTCGAGAATGGCAGCCGAGGGTGCACCGTGCAGCCAGCCGCACGCCTCGCCCGGGTTTACCAGCAGCGCGCCACCGTCCGTCTCACGACTCTCCTGACGGTGCGTGAAGCCATGAACGATGATCTGATGCGACTCCAGCGAACGCGTCGCCACCTCGCCGAGGTCGTGCACGAGGAGAATCCGCTTCCCCCCGACTTCGAGGCTGTGCGGCGATTCGTACAGCTCGATGCCCACGCCTCGCGAAGCAACCGCGCGGAGCCCTTCTCGGTCACCGTCGTTGCGGCCGAACACGCCCGCGAACGGGATGCTGAAGTCCAGAAACGGGACGAGAGAGAACGGTGAGCAGTAGTCGCCAGCGTGAAGCACCATGCCGGCCCCGCGTTCGGTTATCCGCTCCAGCAGCTCGCGGATGGCAGGAACGCGGTCGTGCGAGTCGGCCATCAATCCGATGAGCATTATTCGCTCCTCCAGTCGGGCTCCTCGACTTCCGGCGCCATCAGGTGCTCGTAGCTCTCGCGCTCCGTCACGAGCGCGAACCGGTCGCCATCGACCAGCACTTCGGCCGGCTTCGGCCGGGTGTTGTAGTTCGACGCCATCACGTAGCCGTACGCGCCGGCGGAATGAACCGCGATGAGATCGCCGGCACGAAGGTCCTCGAGCTCACGATCGAGCGCGAGGAAATCCCCGCTCTCGCACACGGGACCGACCACATCCACGCGCGTCCGTCCATCGGCGGGTTCGACCGCCTCGATGCGATGATAGGCGTTGTAGTGCGACGGACGTAGCAGGTCGGTCATGCCCGCGTCGACGACGAGCAGCTCCTTCCCTCCACTCCGCTTCCGGTAAAGTACACGGCTGAGCAGCACACCGGCGTTGCCGACCATGAACCGACCAGGTTCGACGATCAGCTGCAACCCGGTCGCCTTCACGGCCGGCACCACGATCTCCGCGAAACGCGCGAGATCCGTCGGCTCCTCGGCGTCGTACGTCACGGCGAGCCCGCCGCCGATGTCGAGATACCGAATATCGCGCGCGCCGTCCGCACGGACCTGCTCGAGCAGCTGGACCATGCGCTCGATGCCGTGTCGGTACACATCGAGGCGCGACAGCTGCGATCCGACGTGCATGTCGAGCCCTCGCAGCGTGATGTTGCGAAGCGAGCTGGCGAGTCGCGCGACATCCCGTACTTCATCGTACGGAATGCCGAACTTGTGCCCCTTTTCTCCCGTGCGGATGTACGAGTGCGGTGTCTCGACGGTGATCTCGGGGTTAACGCGAATTGCCACAGGCGCGACGACGCCGCGTTCCCGCGCGAGCCGGTCGACGAGGCGGAGCTCGTCTTCCGACTCGACGTTGAGCAGCAGCACACCGGCGTCGATCCCGTGCGCGATCTCACGCTCCGTTTTGCCGACTCCGCCGAAGATGACGTCGTTCGGGGGAAATCCGGCACGCAGTGCCCGGAAGAGCTCTCCGCCGGAAACGACATCAGCCCCCGACCCGAGTGACCGGAGCAGCCGAAGCAGGGCGCCGCACGAGTTGGCCTTGAGGCTGAAGTGAATTCGAAACGGAATGCCATCCAGCACGCCTGCGAGCCGGGCGTACTGCTCGCGAACGGCGCCCGCGCTGTAGACGTACGTCGGCGTGCCGACGGCCTGCGCGATCGTGGACAGCGCCACACCCTCGCAGGCGAGGGCGCCGTCCACGCGCGCGAACGGTCGGGTCAGTACGCTCTCGCCCACAGCGCCTCGGCGGTTGCGGTCTGGCCACACTTCAAGCACGTCGTCGGGGCTTCGGCCGAGCGGAACTCCTCGTCAGGCAGCACCCGAATCGTCGCCTTGGTCTCTTCCTTGATCTGCGCTTCGCACGCGGCGGATCCGCACCATCCGGCGTAGACGAATCCGCCGGCGCCGTCCATCACTTCGCGGAACCGGTCGTACGTGATGCCGCCGCGGATGCTGTTCGCTTCACGCCGATCGCGCGCCGCCGTCAACATGTCGGTCTGGATCGTGTCGAGCAGCTCTTCGACCTCCTCACCGAGCACGTCGAGCGACACGGACTTCTTCTCTTTCGTGTCACGGCGAACGAGCACCGCTTGCTGCTTGTCGAGGTCCCGAGGACCCAGTTCCATCCGAAGGGGCACGCCGCGGAGCTCCCAGTCGTAATACTTCGCCCCCGGCTTCATACCATCCCGCGTGTCCACGTGAACGCGCAAGGCGTTAGGCTCCCGGCGCTCCCACTCGCCGAGCTGCCGTGCGATCCGATCGGCCGCCTCGAGCACCTTCGACCGCTCCTCATCGGTGCGGTAGATGGGCACGATCACGAGCTCCGTGGGCGCGAGCAGCGGAGGAATGCGAAGACCGTTATCGTCGCCGTGCGTCATGACGAGCCCCCCGATCATGCGCGTGGACACGCCCCAGCTCGTATTCCACGCATACGCCTGTTCGCCAGACTCGGTCTGAAAGCTCAGCTCGAACGCCTTCGCGAAGTTCTGACCGAGGTTGTGCGACGTTCCGGCCTGCAGCGCCTTGTTGTCCTGCATCATGGCTTCGCACGAGTACGTGCGCAGCGCGCCGGCGAAGCGCTCAGCGTTCGTCTTCTGCCCGGTGATGACGGGCATCGCCATCCACCCTTCCATGAAATCGCGATACACGCCGAGCATGCGGCGCGCTTCCTCCTCCGCCTCGTCGTGCGTCGTATGCGCCGTGTGGCCCTCCTGCCAGAGGAACTCGAGCGTGCGCAGGAAGAGGCGCGTGCGCATCTCCCAGCGGACGACGTTCGCCCACTGGTTGATGAGAAGGGGCAGGTCGCGATAGCTCTGCACCCACTTCGCGAACATCGAGTAGATGATCGTCTCCGAGGTGGGGCGCACGATGAGAGGTTCCTCGAGCTTCTTCCCGCCGCCGTGCGTGACGACCGCCGCTTCCGGCGCGAAGCCTTCGACGTGCTCCGCCTCCTTACGCATGAAGCTCTCGGGGATGAAGAGCGGGAAATACGCGTTTTTGTGCCCCGTCGCCTTGAACATGTCATCGAGCGCGCGCTGCATGCGCTCCCAGATGCCGTAGCCCGAGGGCCGGATGACCATGCAGCCGCGCACGGGCGAGTAGTCGGCCAGCTCGGCGCGAAGCACGACTTCGTTATACCACGCGCTGAAGTCCGCGGCGCGGGTGGTCAATTTCTTGTCGTCAGCCATTGTCGTATGAAGACCGTGGGTAAGATCGAGATTGCGGGGGGCACCACGTTCATCATCCCCGTGTCATTCCGCGCGCGCAGCCCGAGAAATCGTGCGTCCCGGCAGAGAGATCCCTCTCTCGGGACGGCAGCGATTCCTCGCTGGGCTCGGAATGACGGTGTGTCAGGAATGACAGTGTCGTCCTACCACGGTCGATCGGAGCTGCCGCTGCTGTGGTCGCGCACCTGTGCGATGAGCTCGTCGAGCGGAATGGCACGCTGTGATCCGTCCGCGAGCGCCTTCACCTCGACGTGCCCTGCTGCTTCGAGCTCGGGACCGACGATCACAACGCGGACCGCACCGACGGATCCCGCCGTCTTCAGCTGCTTGCCTAACGCCTGGTCGCGCAACGGATACTCGGCGGATGCCCCGGCCTCGCGAAGCGCCGCGGCGACCCGCACCGCTTGCAGCCGGTTCGCTGGCGCGACGGGCGCTACCCAGAAGTCGAGCGTCCCGGTGCTCACGGGCATGAGCGATCGCGCACGGAGCAATTCGCCGAGGACGACGTCGCCCATTCCGAAGCCCAGGGCGGGCATGTCGACGCCGCCGAGCGCCTGCAGAAGATTGTCGTATCGGCCGCCACCACAGATCGCGCGGAACTCTCCGGTCGCGTCGAAGAGCTCGAACACGATGCCCGTGTAGTACGCGAGCCCCCGAACAATGCGCAGGTCGAGGTCGACGTACTCGCGCACGCCAAGCGCATCGAGCGCGCCGAAGTACTGCTCGAAGCGAGCGAGGTGCTCGCGAAGGCTGTCGTCGTCCGGAAAGCGTTCGCGAATGCCGTCGATGGTGCGCGTCTCGGACACGAGATCGATCACACCCGTCGCCGCGTCAGGCGAAAGCCCGGCATCGACCAGGCGCTGATGCGACTGGGCGCGCGGCGTGCGCTCGATCTTGTCGATGACCCCATACGCGGCGGCCATCTGGTCGGCGCCAACGCCGGCTGCGCCCAGCAGCGCATTGAGTAACCGACGATCCGAAACGCGCGCGCGGACGGTATCGGGACCGAGCCCCAGCGCGCGCATGATCTCGACCGCAACGGCCAGGAGTTCGGCGTCCGCCGACACGTCGGCTTCGCCGAAGATGTCGACGTTCAGCTGAAAGTGCTCGCGCAGCCGCCCCTTTTGCTGCCGCTCGTAGCGAAACAGCTGAGGGACCGAGAACCAGCGCACGGGCTTTCGCAGCGCGTTCGCACGCGCTGCCACCATTCGCGCCACGGTCGGCGTCATTTCGGGACGCAGCGCCACCTGACGGCCGCCCTTGTCCTCGAAGTTGTAGAGTTGGCCGACGATCTCGTCTCCGCTCTTCTTCGTGTAGAGGTCGAGAGGCTCGAGCGGGGGGCCGTCGTACTCGGCGAACGCGAACCGGCGCGCGACATCACGCCAGGCACCGAAGATGTGAGATCGTTCGGCGAACTCGGCGGGATAGAAATCGCGAAATCCGGGCAGCGCTCCTGTAGACATCCGCGAAATCTACCCGGCGACGGGATCGACGTTCAAGCGCGCCATGGCGTCGCCGACCGTGTGGAACGACCCTGTCACGAGCACCGTCGCGGCCTCCGCCCGACCCCGCTCGAGTGCACGGTCGAAGTCCGGCTCCGAGACCACGGTCCATCCCTCACGACGAGCGAACTCCGCCGCGCCGTCGCGGCTCCAGGCCCGACTCGCCGGCGCCGTGGGCGCGTCGGTCACGATGAACAGGCTCACTACGTCGGATAGCGATCGCATCACGCCGCGCCAATCCTTGTCGGCGAGCACGCATAGCACCACCGCGATCGGTTTCGGCAGGCTCACTGCGCGCACCGTGGCCGCGAACACTGAAGCGCCGTCCGGATTGTGTGCGACGTCGAAGACGAACGGGTCGACACGATGGAATCGACCTGGAAGCCGAACACCAGGAAGCGACCGCCGCGCATCATCGAGCGCCGTCGCGAATGGCGGGCCGGCAGCATCGAGCATCAACAACGCGAGCGAGGTATTGCTCGCCTGATGGGCTCCCGCGAGGCCTGTTCGCACGGTGCCCCGCTCTCCGCCCAGCGTCATCGTGAACGTCGTTCCCTCGCTCGTCACCAGTACGTCCTCGGGCGCGCAGTCTGTCATGACATCGCGAATCGTCGAGGCGCCTCGCGCCTTCGCGAGCTTCGCGAGCAGCTGTCTGATCGCGGGCTCGGGTTCACCGATTATCGCCGGCACGCCCGCCTTGAAGATGCCGGCCTTCTCTGCCGCGATCTCCTCACGCGTTTCGCCGAGATACTCGACGTGGTCGATGCCGATCGACGTGACGCCGGCAGCGAGCGGGTACACGACGTTCGTCGAATCGAGCCGTCCGCCGAGTCCCGTCTCGATGATCGCCGCATCGACGCCCTCGCGTACGAAGAGATCGAACGCCATAGCCGTCGTCGCCTCGAAGAACGTCGCGCCGATTCGCTCGACAACCGGCGTCCAGCGATCGATGAACTCGACGACGTACTCCTCGTTGACCCGGACCCCGTTGATCAGAAAGCGCTCTCTGAAATCGACCAGGTGCGGCGACGTGTACTTTCCGACGCGCAGCCCCTTCGCCCGCAGCACGGTCTCCATCGTCGCGCACACGCTTCCCTTGCCGTTCGTGCCTGCGACATGCAGTGATCGAAGCCGCTCGTGCGGATTCCCCAGTTCATCGAGCAGCGCGGCCGTGCGCTCGAGGCCGAGCTTCGACTTGCCGGTCGTTCTCGCGAAGAGATAGTCGAGCGCCGCGCGATAATCGCGGCGAGCGCCGGGCGGCTCGCTCAGGACGACGCCCACCCCGTTGCTGCCGGCTTTCCGCTCATGTGCCGCAGCAGCTGACCGACAGTCTGTTTCAGCTCGCGCCGATGCACGACGCGATCGAGCATGCCGTGCTCGAGGAGGAATTCAGCGGTCTGGAACCCTTCGGGCAGATCCTGTCCGAGCGTCTGCTTGATGACGCGCGGACCGGCGAACCCGATGACGGCGCCCGGCTCAGCGAGAATGGCGTCTCCGAGCATCGCGTAGCTCGCGCTCACGCCGCCCGTGGTCGGGTTCGTGAGAATCGAGATGTACGGAATTCTCCGCTCGGCGAGCTGCGACAGAATTGCGGACACCTTCGCCATTTGCATGAGCGATAGCACCCCTTCCTGCATTCGCGCACCGCCAGACGCCGAGACGACGACGAGTGGATACTTCCGCTCGAGCGACCGCTGACCGAGACGGGCGATCTTCTCACCCACCACGGACCCCATGGACCCGCCCATGAAGCTGAAGTCCATCACGCCAACGTTCAGCGGGGCGCCAGCCAGAGTGCCCGTGGCGGTCATGATCGCGTCGGCCTCCCCGGCCGTCGCCCGAGCCTTCTTCAGCCGTTGCTGGTACTCCGGAAACCCGAGCGGGTCAGCGGACTTGAGGTCGGCTTCCGTCTCCTCGGCGGAGCCTTCATCGAGGAGGATCGCGACGTAATCGCCGGCGCGAATGCGGCGATGGTAATCGCACTGCGGACAGACATTCAGATTGCGAACGAACTTCTCGCGAATGTCAGTGTGGCCGCAGGCCTCGCACTTTTCCCACGCATCCGGCGGAATCTCCAGCTTTTCCGTGCGCGGCGCGCGCGACTTTTTCTCCTTTTTCCACCATGCCATCCGGGAAATGTGCCCGCCACGGTTGAACTTAGGAAGTGCGGTCGCGCCTGGTTGCCGCGGTGGTTCCCATCCCCGGGGATACCTATACAGCCAGGCTGTCGGCTCTCCCTCTTCCTTCGCTCGAGATACGAAGGAGAATCCCGATCGCCAGCCAGCTAGCGAGCATGAACGATCCGCCGTAGCTGAAGAACGGCAATGGGATGCCGGTGATGGGCATGAGGTTGAGCGTCATCCCGATGTTTACCAGCACGTGGGCGAACCAGCTCGCGCCGAGACCGAACGCGACGAGACTGCCGAACGAATCGTTCGCGCGCGACGCGACGCGGACGACGCGCAGGAACAGCGAGAGGAACAGCGCGAGCGCCAACGACACACCGAAGAAGCCGAGCTCCTCACCGACAACAGAGAAGATGAAGTCCGTGTGCTGCGCGGGCAGGAACGCGAGTCGTTTCTGGGTTCCAAGCGTGTAGCCTTTCCCGAACCACCCTCCTGATCCAATGGCCACCTGCGACTGCAGCACGTGGTAGCCGGATGCGCGCGGGTCGGCCGAAGGGTCGAGAAACACGAGGAGCCGCCGCTGCTGGTAGGGCGCGAGCCGCTCCCAGAGCAGTGGCGCAATTACCCCCATTGCCACATTTGCCAGCACCAGCACTACCCCCTCTACGATGTACGGGCGGTAGTAGAGCACGAGCGCAATGAGTATCAGGAACCACGCGCCCCAGAGCCCGGTGCTGAATGCGAGGATCAGGCTCACCGCCGGGCTGGCGATCAGCGCCAGCAATTTCCACGAAACGCCCGACCAGTACAGCAGCGCGAAGAAGATGCCGATGAACACGATCCCCGTGCCGAGGTCCGGCTGCGCCATGATCAGCAGCCACGGCAACCCAACGACGGCAGCGGGCTTCCAGAGCTCGAGCAGTGACTTTGGCGCTTCCTTCCTCGACGCGAGCACGCGCGCGAGCATGAGCACGACGGTGAGCTTCGCGAGCTCCGCCGGCTGCCCGATACGTACGCCACCGATCGTGAGCCAGCCCTTCACGCTCGCCGCTGTTCCGGCGCCCGATCCGAAGATCAGCGTGATGATGAGCAACGCGATCCCGAACCAGTACAGCGGCACGGTCATCCAGTCGACGAGTCGAACGGATGCGCGGAAGATCACGTACGCGAAGCCGAGCGACAGCGCGAACCACGCGAGCTGTCGCTTCCACGCGCCGACGATATACGAGACCGGGAAGTCCGTCTGCCCGGCGGAGTACACGACCGCGATGCCGTATGCCGACAGCAACAGCGCGAGAATGACCAGCGGATAATCGCTGGTCGACTTGCGGATCAATCGCCCTCCAACTGCGCGCCCTGAATTGCCGGCCGTTTGAAGTAGTGCTCGATCATCTTCGACGCGATGCGCGCCGCGTCCGACCCGTGTAGCGGTACGAGCTCCAGCATCACCGCAATGACGATCTTCGGGTCATCGGCCGGCGCGTAGCCAGTGAACCACGCGTGGTTCAACTCGAGGCCGTTCCGGAAGACGCCGGTCTGGGCGGTCCCCGTCTTCCCGGCGATGACCACGCCCTGAACCTGCGCGCCCGCCGCCGTGCCGCGCGCGGAGACAACGCCCGCCATCGCGTCCTGCAGTCCCTTCATCTCATCCGCGGTGAGGCGGAACAGCTTCGTCCGCTCTGTCTGACGGCGGACGATCTCCGGGCGAACGATCGACCCGTCGGTGGCGAGCGCGGTGTAGAACCGCGCCATGTTCGCGACCGTTTGCGAGTTCTCGCCCTGCCCAATGGCGAGGCTCAGCAGCACACCCTGGCTCCAGCCGCTCGGCCCGTACCGCCGGTCGAAGTATTCCTCGGCGTACGGCCAGATCGGTTGCTTCTCGTTAGGGATGTCGATGCCCGTCTTCTCGCGCATCCGCATCGACACCCCACCGGCCAGCATACGGGAGACGCCGAGCCTCAGGCCGAGCTGATAGAAGAAGACGTCGCACGACTTCTCGATCGCCTGACGCAGCGTCACGCTGCCGTGGCCCTTCTTCTCCCAGCACCGGAAATACCGGTTACCGAACGTGTAGCCGCCGGTGCACGGCGTCGGCATGCGATCGTCCAGCGTGACGAGCTTGGCCTCCATGCCCATGATCGCCGTGGCGAGCTTGAACGTCGAGCCGGGCGGATAGAGCCCCTGAATGACCTTGTTGTACAGCGGCCGTCGTGGGTCGTCGCGAAGCTGCGAGTAATACTGTGTCGAGACGCCGCCGATGAACCGGTTCGGATCGAAGCTCGGCGCGCTATGGATCGCCAGGACTTCGCCGGTCTTGGGGTCCATGGCCATCACGCCGCCTTGCAGCGTGTCGCCGAACAAGGCTGCCGCGAATCGCTGCAGATCGAGATCGATGTTCGTGTAGAGTGGGTCGGGAGATTCGGGCGGAACATCGCCGCGCCCCCCCGCTTCGCCAACGACGCGCCCGCGGGCATCGACCTCGACGAAATGCGTCCCTTCCTTGCCCCGCAGCTGCGCCTCGTACTGGCGCTCCAGCCCCGCCTTACCGATCTCCTGGCCTGATTTGTAGGCGCTGTACTGCCGCTGGTTCAGCTCGGACTCGGTGATTTCGCCCGTGTAGCCGACGAACGTCGCGACGACCTCCTTGTCCGGATAGTACCGCTTCGGCGCCGCCTGAATGATGAGCCCCGGGTAATCGACGCGGTGTTCCTCGAGCACCGACACCACGTCGAAGCTCGCATCGGCGACCACTACGGTCGGCCGGTTTGGGGCCTGTCGGAAGCGCCGGACGGCCGCCTCGATCTGCTCCGGCGTTAGGCTGATCACGCCGGAGAGGCCGCGCAGCGCGACGCGGAGCGAATCCGACGTCTTGGCCAGAATCGACACCGAGTACCCCGGCAGGTTCTCGGCGATGATCGCGCCGTTCCGGTCGTAGATGATGCCGCGCGGCGCGGGCAGCGGCACTTCGCGAAGGCGATTCGTCTCGGACTGCAGCGAGTACGTAGCGTTCTCGAGCACCTGCGTCCGGAAGAACGCGGACGCGAGAAATGCGAACGCGCCACCGAGAATGAACGTCGCCATGCGGGCACGACGGGCGACGTCGTTCGGATGGAAGCTCATGCGGCTTGGGGCTCCAGGACCGGTCGCAGCATCAGGAGGAGTACGACACCCGCCACGGCCGTAAGTGCCGCGGACAGCGGCGACCACAGCAGCAGCTGCGTGGCGAGCTCGACGCCCTGCATTCTCCGTTCAGCGGTCACGTAGACGATGTCGAACGCCCACTTGCCGACGAAGAAGAAGAACCCGTGAAGCACGACGTTATCGGCGAAGAACACAGCCTTGAGCCACGATGCGGCGGCTCCTACACCCGTCATGGCGAGCGCGCCGGCGCCGAACGCACTCGGCGTCAGGGAGTCGGCGATGAGGCCGGTGCAAAACCCGATCAGCGCGGCAGCCCCCGGCCGGACGCGAACGGCCGACAACAACACGGCGATCACGAGGAAGTCCACCGGCGTTCGCCACCCGAGGAGTGGGCGAAGCGTGTAGTGGAGCAGCACGAGCACGGTGAACGCGACGATCGCCCGTGCAGTTCGCGCCCAACTCATGGACTGGTCCCCTGCGGGCGCTGCGGCTGAGGCTGTGGCGCGCGGGGCCGGGTCGTGTCCGGTCGCGGCGCGGCTCGCCGCGTCGTGTCGGTTCCGCCCGGCGTCGGTCGTGCCGATGCAGCACCTGGGGCAGGTGCCTCCACGGCGCCACGCGGCGCGCCGCCTGTACGAGCCACCGAGTCGGCGGCTCTCTTCGCGGCGGCGGCTTCAACGGCGCGGAGCGAATCGGCGGTGACGCGACGCGCCATCGAATCACCCGCGGCGGCAATGCGACGCGCAGCGGAATCCGCGCTCAGCGTCGAGCGCCAGATCGGTTCGAGCGATTGTCCTTCGACGCGCTTCGGAAGCAGCACGATGACGTTGGACACGTCAGGCGGCCGAACCGCCGGACGAATGAGATAGGTGCGAGCCCAACCTTCCGACGTCTGGAGCTCGCCGAGCACGATCCCGATGGGGATGCCGGCCGGGTACACGCCACCAAGCCCCGATGTGACGATGGCCGTCCCCGGTTTCAGCGCCGATCGAAACGCGACGCCCCGCAACTCGAGCAGATATCGCTCGGGCGGAATTCCTTCTCCGGTCCGCGATTCGGAGAGATGCGGATAGACGATGCCGTACGCACTGCGATCGGCGGACATCGCGCTCGCGGCGAAATCGCGGTGCGTCCAGAGGATCGCGATGCTCTGCGTCGGATCGACGGACAGCACCATGCCGACGAGACCTTCGGGCGCAACGACCGGCGTCTTCGCTTCGACGCCCGCATTCGAGCCGACGGTCAACGTGCGCTGATGGTCTTCCCCGATCGCGAAGCTCCGCAGCGCCTCCGCCGACACGAAACCCCACTGCAGCTGTCGCCCGAGCCCGAGCAACGCGCGAAGGCGATCGTTCTCCGCCTCGAGTCGCGCGAGCTGCATGTTGCGAAGCGAGACGCTGTCGAGGCGACTCGTCGTCTCCTCACGCGACAGAAACGCCGAGCGCCCACGTTCAGCCTGCTGCTGCAGCGACACGAGCGGCGCGACAACGGTCCGCCGAAGGCCGCTCGCGATCGCTTCGCGAAGATTGACGGGCAGCACCGTTGCGAGAAGAGCCGCGGCGCAGCAGGCCACCAGGAGCACGGTGTCCACGCGAGTGCCGGACCGCACGGCGCGAGCCACAGGCTGCCTCAGCTACTGAGGACGGACCAGTATTTCTCTTCGTCGTCGAGAATCCGCCCGGTACCGCGCACGACGCAGGTCAGCGGATCCTCGTCGACGTGAATGGGCAGCCCGGTCTCCTGGGCCAGCATCAGATCGAGACCGCGAATGAGCGCGCCGCCGCCGGTCATGACGATCCCGCGATCGACGATGTCGCTCGCCAGTTCCGGCGGCGTGATCTCGAGTGCGCGACGCACGGCGTCCACGATCTGCTGGATGGGCTCCTGCACGGCCTCACGGATCTCGCTCGAGTGAACGCGAACGGTCTTCGGAATGCCGGACACGAGGTCGCGTCCCTTGACGTCCATTTCGCGCTCTTCGCCGACCGGTGCCGCCGAGCCGATGTTGATCTTGATCTGCTCGGCCGTCGGTTCGCCGATGAGCAGGTTGTAGTTCTTGCGCATGAACTGCACGATGGCCGTGTCGAGCTCGTCGCCACCCGTGCGAATGGACGTGTCGCTCACAATGCCCGAGAGCGCGATGACCGCGATCTCCGTGGTGCCGCCACCGATGTCGATCACCATGTTGCCGGTAGGCGTCTCGACCGGAAGTCCAACGCCGATGGCGGCGGCCATCGGCTCGGCGACCATGAAGACTTCCTTCGCACCTGCGCCGAGTGCCGAGTCTCGCACTGCGCGCTTCTCCACTTCGGTGATACCCGAAGGTACACACACGATCACGCGAGGTTTCACCTTGAACACGTGGTTCTCGATGATCAGCGTGAGGAAGTAGCGCAGCATCTTCTCGGTCACGTCGAAGTCGGCGATGACGCCGTCCTTCATGGGACGCACCGCGAGCACGCCGTCGGGCGTGCGACCGAGCATGCGTTTGGCCTCGAGCCCGACGCCCTTGATCTTCTTCGATTCGCGATCGATCGCGACGACCGAGGGTTCGTTGAGTACGATGCCTTCGCCCTTGACGTAGATCAGCGTGTTGGCGGTGCCGAGATCAACCGCAATGGCGTTCGCCGGGAAAAACGATCTTCCCGCTTTCAGAAAGGGCCAGCGCATCTAGCAGGGGCTCGAGACGTGCCGAAGGCACGGCGGGATCGAAAAACGGTACATCGGGACGTAAGGTAGCGGAGCGGGTAAGAGCGAGCAAGGCATTGGCTTGACACAACCTACACACGTCAATAACGTCGCGCGCGATGGTACGCGCCGTATCTCTCCAGATAGCGATGGTCGACCGTGGCCGCTGCGATGAGTGCGGCCTCTGCGTACCGCTCTGCCCGCCCGGTGCAATCACACTACGCCGGTCCGGACTGCATATAGACGCGCCAGTGTGCACAGGGTGTCAAAAGTGTATCGACCCGTGCCCCGTGTTCGCGCTGACAATGGTCGAGCGAGGCGCATAGCGGTGTTCGCAGCCGCACCAACCGACGCCGCGTCACCCTCCAGTCGCGCTGAAGATTGCGATGTTCTCATAGTCGGCGGCGGGCCCGCAGGGCTGATCGCGGCGCGCGAGCTCGCGGCCGCCGGCGGCGGGCTCGCGGTCGTGGTGCTGGAGCGCGATCCGGTCATCGGAGCGCCGGTTCGCTGCGGTGAAGGCGTGGGCTCAGCCGGGATATCGGAGTTCCTCGATCCCGTCGGAGCGAGCTGGATATCGCGCCGTATCACGCGCGTAGTCTTTCGCGCGCCGAACGGGACCGAAGTTCGAGTCGCGGAGGGCGATGTCGGGTACATCCTCGACCGGACCGGGTTCGAACAGGCAATTGCCGCGCAGGCCTGCGCGGCGGGAGCCGACGTGCGCACTCGCATCGAAGCGCTGGGAATGCGACGCGCCGGCGACCGATGGCTCGTTGCCGTTCAGGACGCGAGCCGCGAAACCCCGTGGCAGATCCGCGCGCGCGTCGTCGTCGGTGCCGATGGTGTCGAAGGCGCAGTCGGACGATGGGCCGGCATCGATACGCGTGTTCGCGCCCGCGACATGGAAAGTTGCGCGCAGTACCTCGTCGATCTCGACGGATTCGATCCGGACGCCATCGTGCTCCACTTCGGTGACCGTGTGGCGCCCGGCGGATACGCGTGGGTGTTTCCGAAGGGCGAACGCCTGGCGAACGTCGGCCTCGGTGTGCTTGGGCTGCGAGCCGGAGGGCGATCGGCGACGCATTGGCTCGATGACTACGTTGCGAGCTACTACCCGACGGCGCGCCTGACGAGTCGCACCGTCGGCGGCGTGATCGTGGCGCCGACGACTCGCGCGACGGTGGCCGATGGTGTCGTGCTGTGCGGGGATGCGGCACATATGATCAACCCGCTCTCCGGCGGGGGGATCGTGAACGCGATGAAGGCGGGTCGCCTGGCGGCGGAGACGATCGTGAGTGCGCTGTCGGCCGGCGACGCCTCGGCCGCTGCGCTCGCGTCGTACCACACCCGCTGGATGCGTCTGCTCGGCGACGATCACGTGCGGTTTCATCAGGTGAAGGAAGCGCTGGCGCGGCTCGACGACGCGTTCTTCGACGGCCTCGCGCGCACCGTCAACCGGATCCCGGCGCGTCGGCGTACGCTCGGCCGGATCTTCGGCACCGCGCTGGTGCGGCATCCGACGCTGCTGCCGGTGATCGCGAAGTACTTCGTCTAGGCCGACGTTAGGCGCATCCACACACTGGTCCCGACGGCGCAGCGTCCGGCGGCGGCGCCAACGAGCCGTTCGATCGGCGCGAGCGCGCCGACTCCCGGGAGCCGTGGGGACCAGCAGTGCACGGGAAGCCGCGGCACGCGTAGCGCGTCCCCATCCCACCGTCGCCCGAGCGCGAACCCCAGACCGTACCCGGCTCCCTTCGCAGCGGCGGTCTCACGGACGGTGGCGGCGCCGAACGGATAGGCGATCGCGGTCGGTGCGGCGCCTAACGCGTCGCCGAGTGCTCGAGCCGACCGCTGCAGCTCGTCATCGAGCTGCCGGTCGTCGATCCACGGGAGGCGCGGGTGCGTCGCGGTGTGCGATTCGAACGAGATCCCGTGTGTTTGCCAGCGCGCCATGTCGCGCCAGGCCAGGTGCGCGAACCGCCGGCCGCCGTACGCGACATCCCAGCGATTGAGCCGGCCGGCATAGTCGGTGATCACGAAACAGGCGGCCGCGAACCCCACGTCTCGGAGGACGGGAAAAGCGTAGTCGCGCAGCCCGCGATACGCATCATCGAACGTGATGAGCATGTCGCCGGGGGCGGCACGGCGCTCGCCCCGCACGCACGCCGCGAATTCGCGAAGCGAGATCCCGCGCCAGCCCGCGCTTGCGAGCGCTGTCATCTGCGCCGCGAACCTGCGCGGCGACAGGCGCGTCACGCCAAGCTCCCGGCGGCGCTCGACCTTGTGGTAGCAGAGCACTCGAGGAATCACGCCGGATGAGACAGCAAGCGCCGCACCGTTGCGCCCGTGAGCCCTGCCCCGCGCGTCGCTAGACGCCGGTGCTTCCGAAGCCTCCGGGTCCGCGGGTGCTTTCCTCGAGCGCCGTCGCGTCCACGAGCTCCGGCGCCTCGTACCGCGCGAACACGACCTGGGCGATGCGATCACCCCGTGCGATGGTGACCGGGTCGGCGCCGGCGTTCTGGAGAATCACCTTGAGCTCTCCCCGGTAGTCCGAGTCGATCGTCCCGGGCGAGTTGGGCATCGTTAGGCCGTGCCGCAACGCGAGGCCCGATCGAGGACGCACCTGCCCCTCGATGCCGGGCGGCAGCTCGATCGCCAGTCCGGTGGCGACGAGTCGCCGCTCACCCGGCGCGAGCACGAAGTCCGGCTCCGCCGACGCGAGATCGAACCCCGCGGAACCCGAAGTCCGCCGCGACGGCAGCGGCAGATCCGGGTTGTGCGGGAGTCGAAGGACGCGAACGCGGCTCACGCGAACGCGGCGGGTGCCGCGCTCAGGCGAGGCACGTCGCCGGGTCGGTGTACGGCAACCCGAACGCTTCGGCCACGCCCGGGTACGTCACCTTCCCCTCGATCATGTTGAGCCCCTTGAGCAGCGCCGGGTCGTCCTTCAGCGCCTGCTTCCAGCCTTTCTTCGCCAGCCGATGCGCGTACGGGAACGTCGCGTTCGTCAGCGCCAGCGTCGACGTGCGCGGCACTCCGCCCGGCATGTTCGCCACACCGTAGTGAATGACCCCGTCTACGACGTAGGTCGGGTTCTCGTGGGTGGTCGCCTTGATTGTCTCGACGCACCCGCCCTGGTCGATCGCGACATCCACGATCACCGAGCCGGGCTGCATGCGCTTGAGATCCTCGCGCCGGACGAGCCGCGGGGCCTTCGCACCCGGAATCAGCACCCCACCCACGACGAGATCAGCGGTCTCGATCTGCTCGAGCACGTTGTGCCGGTTCGAGTAGATGAGCTGCACGTTCGCCGGCATCACGTCCGAGAGGTAGCGTAGCCGCTCGAGCGAGACGTCGAGCACGACGACCTTCGCGCCCATCCCCGCCGCCATCTTCGCCGCGTTGATTCCGACGACGCCGCCGCCGAGAATCACGACCTTCGCCGGCGGCACGCCCGGGACACCGCCTAACAACACGCCGCGTCCGCCATAGAGCTTCTCGAGGTACTTCGCGCCCTCCTGCACGGCCATCCGGCCGGCCACCTCGGACATCGGCGTCAGCAGCGGCAGCTCGCGCGTGGGCAGCTCGACGGTCTCGTAGGCGATGCAGACCGCGCCCGAGTCCATGTGCGCCCGCGTCAGGCGCTCGTCGGCCGCAAAGTGGAAGTACGTGAAGATCACCTGCCCGCGCTTCATGTGCGGCCACTCGGGCTCGATCGGCTCCTTGACCTTCATGATCATGTCGGCGTCACGCCACACCGACGCCGCGTCCGGCGCGATCGTCGCGCCGACGTCCGTGTACATGGAATCGGAGAACCCGCTCCCTTCACCGCCGCCGCGTTCCACGATCACCGTGTGCCCCGCGGACACGAGCGACTCCGCGCCGGCCGGGACGAGGGCGATCCGATTCTCGTTCGTCTTGATCTCTTTCGGAACTCCAATGCGCATAATCGTGCCGTGATGGTGGAGTGGTGGGTCGGAGTCAGAGCGCCGAATCGCTCGGGCCAAGGCTCAGCACCGTGTGCGCGTCGGGCGCGAAGAATTCGCGACAGATCGCTGCGACATCGTCGGCCTCGATCCGATCGATCTCGGCCAACAGCTCGTCGAGCGCCTTGTACGGTTCGCGGTACAGCTCGACCGCGGCCGCGCGATACATCCGCGACGACACGCTCTCGAGCGACAACGTCAACTGCCCTTTCAGCTGGCTCTTCCCGGCCGCCAGCTCGGCGTCCGGAATGCCCTGCTCTGCCAGCAGCCGGAGCTCGGAGCGGATCGCGTCCGCTGCCGCGCCGGCGTTGGATGGGGACGTTCCGACGTACACGCCGTGCACGCCGGTGTCCGCATGGAATGACTGAAACGTGTACACGGAGTACGCCAGCCCGAGCTCTTCCCGCACGCGCTGAAACAGCCGTGAGCTCATGCCGCCACCGAGGAGCATACTCACGAGCGACATCGCATACCGACGCGGGTCGCCGTGCGCGACGGCCGGCGATCCGAACACGATGTGCGCCTGGCTCGTGTCGCGCTCGACGTGAACCGTGCGCGGCGTCGCCGCCACCGGAGCCGCCGTCACTGCCGGCGCGGTATCGCCGCGCGGCACATCGAGCCACCCGGTGCGGCCGAGCGTCTCGATCAGATTATCGTGGTCGACGTTCCCGGCGACCGACACGACAATGTGCTCGGGCTGGTACGCGCGCGCGTGCAGCTCGCGGAGGTCGGTCACGCTCAGCGACGACACCGTGTCGCGCGTCCCGAGAATGGAATACCCGTAGGGATGCGATCCCCAGAGCGTCTCGTTATGCAGCTCGAATACGAGGTCGTCCGGGGTGTCATCCACCATGCTGATCTCCTCGAGCACGACGTTCCGCTCGAGAGAGAGATCCGCCGCGCGCAGCGCGGGGCTGAACATCAAGTCCGCCACCACATCGGCAGCCTGCACCAGATGCTCGTCGAGCACCCGCGCCTGAAACGAGGTGTGCTCGCGGGCCGTGTAGGCGTCGAGCGAGCCGCCGAGCACCTCGAGCGCCAGCGCGATATCGCGCGGGGAACGCTTGCGCGTCCCCTTGAACACCATGTGCTCGAGCATGTGCGACACGCCCATGCGGTCGCGTGACTCGTGGATCGACGCCGAACGCACCCACGCCCCAAACGCGACCGACCGCACTCCCGGCATGGTCTCCGAGAGCACGGTCAGTCCATTGGGAAGGATGGAGCGCCGGAGCGCCTGCGTCAGGCGCGTGTCGACGCGCATAATCACTCGCGCGACCGCCCTCCGCCGCGCCCGCCGCGCCCGCGAGGACGCCGCGGTCGGTCTCCACGACCACCGGCCTCACCGCCTTCCGACTCGCCGGCTTCGCCACCTTCGCCGCCCTCGCCTTCCGGCGACGACTGGGCGGCGTACGATTGCTCGCCCTCGCCACCACCCGCAACGGCCTCTCGCGGCGGCCGGTCGCCGCGGCCACCACGGTCGCCGCGATCGCGGCGCGGCTCCGAACCATTACCGGCGCCGTCGCCTGTTTCGCCTTCGGGCTTCGGCTGCAGCGCCTTCATCGAGAGACGCAGTCGGCCACGCTCATCGCGGTCGATGAGCTTCACCTTCACGCGGTCGCCCTTCTTCACCACGTCTTCGGTCTTCTCCGTCCGGCCGTGCCGCATCTCCGAGATGTGCAGCAGCGCCTCGGTGCCAGGGAGAATCTCGACGAACGCGCCGAACGCGGTGGTGCTCTTGACGAGCCCTTCGTACACCTCGCCGACGATCGGCTCCTGCGTGATGGCCTGCACCATCTGCCGGGCACGCTCCATCGCCTCGCCACCCACGGCGGCGATCGTCACCGTTCCGGAATCGTCGACCGTGATCTCGGCGCCGGTCTCGTCCTGGATGCCGCGGATGGTCTTGCCCTTCGGTCCGATGAGATCGCCGATCTTCTCGGGATTGATCTGCACCGTCACGATGCGCGGCGCATACGGCGACAGGTCCGCGCGTGGTGCGCCTAACGCCTTTTCCATCTCGGCGAGGATGTGCAGCCGCCCTTCCCGGGCCTGATCGAGCGCCTCACGCATGATCTCGAGGTCGAGCCCCTCGACCTTGATGTCCATCTGGATGGACGTGATGCCGTTGGTCGTGCCGGCGACCTTGAAGTCCATGTCGCCGAGATGATCCTCGGTCCCGAGAATGTCGGTGAGGATCGCGTACTTCGACCCTTCCTTGATCAACCCCATCGCCACGCCGGCGACGGCTGCGCGCGTCGGCACCCCCGCGTCGAACAGCGCCAGCGAGCCGCCGCAGACCGACGCCATGGACGACGAGCCGTTCGACTCGAGCACGTCCGACACGAGGCGGATCGTATAGGGGAACTCCTCGAACGGCGGCAGCACGCCCTGCAGCGCCCGCTCGGCGAGGTTGCCGTGCCCGATCTCGCGACGGCTCGTGCCGCGCATCGGACGCACCTCGCCGGTGGAGAACGGCGGGAAGTTGTAGTGGAGCATGAACGACTTCGTCGTCTCGCCCGCGTCATCGATCGTGTCGAGCCGCTGCACGTCGTCCTGCGTGCCTAACGTGGCAACGACGAGCGCCTGCGTCTGGCCCCGCGTGAACAGCGCCGAACCGTGCGCCCGCGGCAGCAGGCTCGTGTCGATGCTGATCGGACGCACGTCGCGCGGGCTGCGGCCGTCCACGCGGTGGTTCGTCTCCAGCACCTGCGAGCGGAGACTGTGGTACTCGACGTCGCCGAGCAGCGTGTGAATGTCCTTTGGGTTGTCCGGGAAGTCAGCGAGCAGCAGGTCGGCGAGCTCCTTTTTCGCCCGTTCCACGGCCTCGACGCGCGTGTGCTTGTCTTTCTGATTCAGCGCGTCGCTGATCTTACCCTGCGCCAGCTCCTTCACGCGGGTGACCATGCCCTCGGGCGCCTCGGCCTTCACCCACTCCATTTTCGGGGCGCGGCCCGCTTTCGCGAACAGCTCTTCCTGCGCGTCGATCAGCTCCCGGATGCCTTTTTGGGCGACCGTGAGTGCGTCGAGCACGTCAGGCTCGCTCACTTCGAGCGCGCCGCCCTCCACCATCACGATCGAATCACGCGCGCCCGCCACGACGAGCTCCATGTCGCTGTAGCCGAGCTGCTGGAACGTCGGGTTGAGCACCCATTTCCCCTGGATCCGGCCCACTCGCACGCCCGCGATCGGGGCGCCGAACGGAATCCTCGACGCGTTGAGCGCATACGAGGTGGCTACGAGCGCGAGGACGTCGGCGTCATTCTCCTGGTCTGCAGAGATGACGTAGACGAACACCTGCACTTCGTTCTTGAACCCTTCGGGAAACAACGGCCGGATCGACCGGTCGATGATTCGAGCGGAGAGGATCTCGGCGTCCTGTGGCCGGCCTTCGCGCTTGATGAAGCCACCCGGAATCTTCCCGGCGGCGTAGGTCTTTTCCTTGTACTCGACCGTGAGCGGGAAGAACGGCAGAGGACTCTGCTGATCGCTGACGGTGACGGTGGCGAGCACCATGGTGTCGCCGAACTGGACGACGGCCGAGCCGGCGGCCTGCTTCGCCATGCGTCCGGTCTCGATGCGGAGACGGCGGCCGGCGAAGGTCCGTTCGATTTGTTGCATCATTTGATTACGCCTCGGTAGAACGCAAAACGCGCGGGTCGCAAAGGAGCGCGCCCGCGCGGATAGTATCGACTCAGCGGTTAGTAGCGGATTCCAAGTTCCTGGATGAGCTTCCGGTATCCATCGACGTCGGTGCGTCGCAGATAGGTCAGGAGCCGCTTCCGCCTGCCGACCATCTTCAACAGACCGCGACGGCTGTGATGGTCCTTGGAGTGCGAACGAAAATGGTGATCGTTCAGATAATTGATCCGCTCAGTCAGGAGCGCGACCTGCACCCGCGTTGATCCCGTATCGTTGTCGTGCTTCTTGTGCTTCGCGACCGTCGGTGCTTTTTCAAAAGCCATTGTGTATATTCCCCGCGCGTCCAGCTA
>Ga0075420_100000729_pt1 | contig 26878 bp, 20 predicted proteins | sample SoiMetdeltSBSDD4_FD_75296 | JGI IMG/M metagenome (GOLD analysis project Ga0075420, IMG submission 75296) | Bulk soil microbial communities from a Populus tree surrounding site in Tennessee, USA - Soil MetaG P. deltoides SBSDD4 | ecosystem: Environmental > Terrestrial > Soil > Tree plantation...
GGAGAACGGTGGCCTCGAACGAGCGAAACGAGGCGTCGAAGCAGTTGAGCGGCATCTGTACCGCATCGAACGGAAAACCGTACGCCATCATCGCGAGATGGATCACGGGGAGCTTGTGCCCGGTGAAGCCGACATAGCGCACGAGCCCGCGCTCCTTCGCCTCGGCCAGCGCCTCGATCACCCCGCCGGCCGCGAAGTGGCGTTCGGGGTCGTTAGGGTACACGCACTCGTGCACTTGCCAGAGGTCGAGGTGGTCGGTCCGGAGGCGACGGAGGCTCTGCGTGAGCTGCCGCATGGCGACCTTCCTGTCGCGGCCGTGCGTGCAGACCTTCGTCATGAGAAAGACGTCATCGCGCCGGTCGGCGAGCGCCTTCCCCATGATCTCTTCGCTCTCGCCTTCGTGGTACTCCCATGCGTTGTCCATGAACGTGATGCCGGCGTCGATCGCGGCGTGGACGATGCGCACGGCTTCCCGTTTGCTGCCGACGAGCCCGAGGTGATAGCCGCCGAGCGCCAGCGCGCTCACGAGCTCGCCCGAGGGGCCGAAGGGACGTCGCGGGATCTCGGCGCCACCGTGTGCGGCCGCGCGCCGGCCGCGTGGGCTCTTGCTCGCCATGGTCGGAATGCTCTGGAAGTTTGTGACCCAGGTCGCACAAACCGAGCCCATGCCGGTCGGCGGGAGCGAAGCGACGGAGGGATCGCAGTCGTCTTATTGAGGGTCGCCGGGCGCCCACGAAGCGGGCAGCAGGAATCGCTGTCGGCGTGGCAGGCGTGTCATACCGAGCCGCAGTGACGAATGACCGGGTGAACCCGCGACGGACCCGGGTGTACGACTCCCTGAAGCCAACGGATCATCCCATGTCTCTTCTTCGTCGCGCGACACGGTCTGCGCGCTCGTTCTTGATGCTCGCCGCCCTGGTGCCCACCGTCTCCGCCTGCGTGAACCTGACCGGCGTCGACGACCTCGATCGCGAGCAGGATCGGCTCGACCGGGCCTGGAACCGATTCGAGTCCGTCGCTCCGCTCGCCTACACCTACACGGTCCGCGTGAGCTGTGAATGCCCGACCGCAGTGACTCGCCCGGTGACCGTGTGGGTCGACCGCGGAGTCATCGAGTATCTGCTCTACGAGGACGACGGCCAACCGGTCCCGTTCTCGTACGCCAGCTCGTTCCCCAGCGCCGAGGAGCTCTTCGATAGGATTCAGGATGCGATCGAGCGCGACGCGGACGAGATCGACGTCGAGTACGACTCGAGCTACGGTTATCCCACCAGCGTCTACATCGACTACAATCGCGGCATCGCTGACGAGGAGCTCTCGATCGTCACGTGGGGACTCCGCCACTGGGAGTAAGCGGCAGGGAATTCGGGACCGTCGGGAATCGGGAGTCGGGAAACCGGAACACCCCCGGCACGCTGCTCTTCGCGAGCGAGCGTCCCGGGGGTGTTCTCCAGTCCCTAGTCCCCTAGTCCCCTAGTCCCTAGTCCCTAGGTCCCTGCCGTTAGGCATTTCGATCGATGCACGCCGGCGCTCCACCCAGCGCCGGATTGTTCTCCTCGGACTGCGGCACCGGGAGATTCACGTCCGTGCCGTAGCTGCCGCCCCGGTAGTGCTGGCCGACCGGGAACACGTTCTCCTGCGTGCGGCCGTACTGGCGGATCAGCCGGCGGAGATCGCCAAGCCTTTGGCCGCGACCAAACGTCCAGAACGCCTTTTCCCGGAACAGCAGGGTGACCGCGGCCTCTTGAGTGGTCGGAGTTTGGGCGGGGGTGCACTGCGGCAGTTGCGCCGACGTCGGCTGAACCTCGGCAACCCGCGGTGGAGCCGAGCGGAGAGCGTTCAGGATAGTCATCATCCCCGGAATGTCGCTCGCCTTCACGCGTGCTTCCGCTTCGATGAGCCGAGCGTCGAGGCCGCTCACGGCGGGAGTGCTCGTGCTGCGCGCCCACAGCGAGGTCGTGCGCGACGGGATGAGGCCATCTTGCGAGATCGTCGTATCGCGGCCGTTCGTCGCGATCGTGTAGCGCGACGGAACGCGGGGATCCTGCGCGCGGAAGAACGGAATCGCGTTCCGAACGAGCAGGTTCGCGCTGCGACCTTCCAGCGAGTCGCCGATGGTGTAGCGACGCGAGCTCGCCGGCTGCGACCAGAGCGTGTTGTCGCCCGTGACGAGCGAGTACGTGATGTTGTACGCGAACGTGGTCGGGACTCCATTCACCGTCGTAGCCGCTTCGGCGATCTGGTTCAACCCGAGCTGCGCGCGCGCCTTCGTCACGCGAAGCGCGTTCCGCACCGTGACGCTCGCCGAATCGGTAGCCGTCGCCGGAATCAGCGCCAGCCCCGAGTCCGCCGACGCGACGGCGGCCGTGAACACATACGCGACCGGACGGGCCTCGTCGAAGACGATCGTGCCGGTCGAGTCGAGTCCGGAGAGCGGGATCCCGTTGCAGAAGTCATTCGCCAGTTGCATCTCGGCGAACGCCCGCACGAAGTAAAGCTCGGCGATGCGGGTCGTCTCCGTTTCGCGGAAGCGCTTCATCACGCGGATCGCCTCGTTCGACGACGTGCGCGCACGGGCAAGCTGCCGGAACATGGTGTTGACGGTGCCATTGTTGATCTGAATGGCGCGGAGGTCTGTCTCGTCGTTCTGAACGAACGTCGAGCTGGTAGACCACTCGTCGGTCAGGAGACCTCCAAACAGCCAGGTGCTACCTTCGCCACCCACGCCGGACGCGATCAGTCGGAGGCGACTCAACGCACCGGTGTAAAGCGAGCGCGCTCCCTCCGCGGACTGCGCGTTCTCCGGACTGATGACGTCCGGGTCGACGGCATCGAGAAGGGTATCGGTCACTTCGGAGCACGCTCCGAGCGCCGGCACGAGCGCGGCCGCCGCGACCCACGCGGCGGCGCGCATTCGTCCAGTCAGGGGCTTATATCGCTTCATTGTCGACAGCTCGTCGTTAGGGTCAGAAGCCAAGGTTGACGCGGAGAATCCAATAGCTGGCGCTCCCGATCGTTTGGAAGTCGGATGGCGTGTCGCCGCCAGCCGTGGCCTGGAAATCATTCTCCGGATCAATGCCGCGGTACTTCGACCACAGGCCCAGGTTGCGCCCCGACGCGACGAGGTCGAGACTCCGCGCGCGCGCCAGACCCGCCCAGCGCTGCGGCGCCGAAAAACGCAGCGAGACCTCGCGCAGCTTTACGAATTGGCCGTTCTGGAAGAAGCCGTCGAGCGTACGCGCGCCGTGATTCAGATGCCCGACGACCATTGCCTGCTCCTCGAACGAGGAGCTGGGGTTCTCGAGACCGTTGCAGTTGTTGCGGCTCGCGCAGCGAATGCGCTCCGTGTTGTTGTATGCGCGGTAACCGCCACGGTAATCGACGAGCGCCTGCAAGCGCACGCGCCGGTGGAGGAAGTCGAACCCGGGCGTGACGGTGACGAGGTGGCGCGGCTGCGTGTAGCCACGGAACGCCGAGGAGTCACCGATCTGGATCTCGCACTGCGGCGTGTCGTTCTTCGAGAACGGACCGCAACCGTCGGCGGTGATGAACCCGTCGCCGTTCTTGTCCGAGTAGCCAAGGATCGGGCGTGCCCACCAGCCGAACAGCGGATAACCCTCGGTCACGCGCCGCTCTGTGGTGGTCTGGATGGGTGTGCCGCCGAGGTCGAGCAGCCTGTTCGTGTTGGTGGACGCGTTGACCGTGAGGTCGAACGCGAACGCCTGTCGGTTGATGATCTGCGCATTCGTCAGGAGCTCGAAGCCCGAGTTCCGCACGGCACCGAGGTTCCGGCGGACGTTCGTGGCACCCGTTCCCACCGACGGCGCGATGATCGCCGAGATGAGCGCGTCCTTCGTGCGCTTGCTGTAATACGTGAAGTCGAGGCTCAGCCGGTCCGCGAACATCCTCGTCTCGAACCCGGCCTCGAACTCCGCCGTCCGCTCCGGCTTGAGATCCGTGTTCCCGAGCGCGTTGTTCGTGAGGATCGGTGTGTCGACGCCTTTGAGACTCGCCGAGCTCGCATTGATGGTGCGCAGGGCGTCGTTCGCGCCCGGCTGCACGCCCGCCGCACCGTATGCGCCGCGCAAGCGGAACGAGTTCAACCACCCCATCTGCGGAAAGAAGCCCTCGTCGCTGATGATCCAGCTCGCGCTGAGCTTCGGGTACCACACGCTCTGGAAGTCGGTGCCGAACGCGCTGTTCTGATCCGTGCGAACGGCGGCGGTCAGAAAGAGCCGGTCGTTGATGCCGACGGCCTGTTCGAGGAAGAAGCCGAGCGTCTTCTCCATCGTCGTCGTCTCGTCCACGTCGGGGATCGTACCGGCGTCACAGACCTGCGAGCCCGGCGGCAGATCCTCGGCTTCACACTCGTTGCCATCGAGCTGATAGGTCACGTACTGAGCGCCGAGCGTGGTGCGCGAGTTGATGTTCGGCCACGGGTTGATGTTCGCGCCCGTTGTGGCGTCCACCGTCGTGTTCTTGAGATCGTTCCGGCCGTTGTTCTTGAAGCCGTTCCGGTACGTGTCGTCGAGCGGCGGCGCCTCGCCGCGGAACCGGAGGTTGTCGTCGACCCGGCTCGTGAAGTCGGTCCCGACGGTCAGGCGCGTCTGGTTCCAAGTGAAGGGGCGCCAGTTTGCCGTACCTGACGCGATGAGCCTGTTCACCTTCTGAGCGCGCTTCTCCTGCCAGGTGTAACCCGGGGTCCATGCGCGGTACCCGTACAGCGGCGTTCCAGTAACGGCGACGGTGCCATTCTCCTTGAACCCCTGGCCGCCAAACGCCTGTGAGCCGAGACCGGCCGTTGCGTTCGACTCCAGCGTGAATCGCTGATTCAGGTTGATGTATCCCGAGTTGAGTGCGAGATCGAGCTTCGGTCCGACCGAACCGTTGACGTTCACACGGACGGTGTTGCGGGCGAGGTGGTTCGGGCGCTTGGTCCAGTCGTGAAGAGGCGCGCCTTCGGATCTCAGTCGATCGACTTCGAACCCGGGCAGCTCGAGCACACCGGTTTCTTCCTCACGCTCCGCCGACAGGAAGTAACGGATGGCGTCGGTTCCCGACGACAGGTTTGCGCCCGCCTGATATCGGTTCCCGGTGCTGATCGGCGTTGCGTCGGGATCGCGCAGAGGGCTGTAGACCCGAAGGCTGTCAGGGTCGCAGGTGCCACGGGCAACGAGGGTCAGCGTGCAGGTCGCAGCCGAGCGATTCGCGCCGGTCGTCGCGTCCTTCCCCGTGAGCGTGTAGTTCCACGGATACGTGTTGCGATCCTCGAGGTAGCCGTTCTCACCCCACAGCGTCCAGCGCGGAGCGCCAGCCCGACCGCGCTTCGTCGTGATGATGATGACGCCATTCGCCGCCGCCGTGCCGTAGAGTGCCGCCGCCGATGGGCCCTTCACGATCTCGACGTTCTCGATCTCGTCGGGATTGAGGTCGCCGACTCGGCTGGCGTTGTTGCCACCGGTGCCGATGCCGTCGCCCAGATTGCTCGTCATCCGGATGCCATCGATGACGTAGATCGGATCGTTACCGAGGCTGAGCGAGCTCTGGCCGCGAATGCGAACACGGGAGCCCGTGCCGGTCTGCGTGCCGGTCTGAACGGCGACGCCTGCCGTACGGGAGTTGATCAGGTCATCGACGCTCCGAATCGGCGCTTCGGCCGCGAGCTTCGACGCGTCGAGCTGCGCGGTGGAGTTGCCCTGTTCGGCGCGGCGCTGCTCGCCAGTGGCGGTCGTGACGACTGGCGTTAGGCTGATCGCGACGGGGCTGAGAACGAAATCGACCGTGGCTTCCTGATCGGCCCCCGCGACGGTCACCTGCTTCTTCTGCTCGCCATACCCTACCCGAAGTAGGCGCACCTGGTGCGTGCCGGCGGGCACTCCGCGAATCGTAAAGCGGCCTTCTGCGTTGGTCAGTCCGCCGAGCGTCGTCCCGACGATCTGCACCTGCACCTGCCCGACTGGTTGCTGATTGGCGGCATCGGTCACCCGAACCGTGACCCTGCCTTGCTGGGCCTGGGCGCTGAGGGCGGTGGCCATCAGCGCCACCGCGATCCCCGTCGTCCATCGAACAAGATTCGACGCCATAGGTCTCATCCTGCCTACCTCCCCGAGTGGTGGGAAACGAAACGAGCCCGCCGGTTTAGCGGGTCGCTACGTCACAGCGTTCGGTGAACGGCGCCGCGTCAGGGAAGCGAATCGGCGCGGTGCCCGACCTCGGCCGTGGCAGATGGAGAACGGCGAAACGGGCCGGGATAGGACGCCGGCCCGGCACATTCGCTCGAAAATCGACCGACCGTTCCGGTCGCTCGCGCGCTAACGGATCTCCCAGCCGAACCCGGTCGCCATCCGCTCCAGCCGGGGCGGGTCCTTCGGGTTCGTCGACGGAGTGATGCGGAGAACGCTCGTGCCGCCGAGGTTCGGACCGTACCCGCGAGTCGCGATGTCATCGACGCCGTCGCCGTCGCCGTCCACGGCGTAGATCGCTTCGTGCGCGCGGAACCGGTAGTCGCGCACGCGAAGCGGCGAGAGCTTCCCGGCCTCGTCCATGAGCATCACGTGCTGGCGTACCCACTCGTACTCGCCCGCCCAGATCGTCGCGATCACGACCGCCCGGCCTCCGGGGAAGCACCCCGCCGCGTGTGACGACCGCGACTTCTGCGACTTGAGCAGACGGTCGTACGGCGGCTTGTCGCCGGCGAGGAGGGCCTGCACCAGCGAATCCTGAACGAACAGCGCGCGCGCCTCGAGTGCCGCCGAGAGCGGACCGCGATCGCACGCCTTCGAATCGAACGCGACGGCCTCGGAGATCGAGTCGACGAGCTGGGCCGTCGCGGGCAGCGGCTCGATCTCTTTCGCGAGCGAGTCCACGAGCGGCGAGGACTCGAGCGTCCCGACGATTCGTCCGTTCCACGTATCGAAGCCGGTGATCGTCGCGTCGTCGGCGCCCCACGGCCCCCGAAGCCGAAAGCGTGTGCCGACCGGGAACGGCGTGCGCGCTTCGACGGCCTCCTTGTACGCCGCCAGTCGCTCGGGCGGCCGTCGCACCTCGACATCGACGCGACCGATGTCCACGAGCATTCGCTTGCCGCGGGCGGCTGCGAGAAACCAGCTTTGGGTGACGGGCGGGAACACGAGCTTGTTCGCGATCGAATCCGCGAGCGGCGGCAGCTGGCGCTGCCGGGCGCGCGCGGCGGGGCGGATGCGGCGCGCGGTCGCGGCGAGTGCGCTGTCGATCGACCCACGCAGGCTGCCGACGCCGGTGCTGAGCGCGGTGTCGGACGCAGCGGCCGCGGCACCAGACGGAACGTCTCCGTCCGGTAGGACGTCGGCGGGCACCGCTGTAGTGTCGTCAGTGGCGTTACGAGCGTCCGTGCGCTCACCGCGCGTGCAGGCGACCGCGGACGCTGCAAGCAGGAAGGCAATCGTGGTGCGAGAGAACGGATCCAAACACATTCGCCGTTGACGTGAAATCCGGCCGAGCCTGACGAGCACACGAAACATGGCGCCGACGAGTCCCCAGGCCCTAGTCCTTCGTCCCCAGTCTCTCGTCCCGATCCAGTGATACACCAATTCGCCTACCATCAGGCTACCTCCGCCAGCGACGCAGACTCCCGGCTCGCCGAGCCCGGCTCCGCTCCTCTTGGGGGCGGCACCGACCTCGTTGTTTCGATGCGCGAGGCGATCACGCGGCCTCACACGCTCGTGGACATCACGCGCGTTCCCGGCGCGCGAGAGCTCGCCTGGCAACAGGACGGCGGGCTCCGTATCGGTGCCGGCGTGAGCCTCGTGCGGCTCGCGCGCGACCCTCGCATCCGCGACCGTTTCCGGGCGCTGAACGAGGCATGCGAGAGCGTCGGGACTCCCGCCCTCCGCACCATGGGGACGATTGCCGGGAATCTTTGTCAACGGCCGCGGTGCTGGTACCTCCGGAGCCGGATCTCCTGCTTCAAGTCGGGTGGCGAGGGCTGCCCGGCGGCGTCGGGGGAGAACCAGCATCACGCGATAATCGGCGGCGGGCCGTGCTATATCGTCCACCCGTCGGACGTGGCGGTTGCGCTCACGGCCCTGGACGCAACCGTCGAAGTTAGGGGACGGTCGGGGCGGCCGGAAACGCGGGTGCCGATCGCAGAGTTCTTCGTCCTGCCCGCGGAGCGGCTCGATCGTGAGACGGTCCTCGGCCCTGGGGAGTATGTGAGTGCGATCGAGGTGCCCGCTCACTCGGCCGGCGGCGTCCAGGGGTACGAAAAGGTGATGCAGCGGGCCGGGTGGGACTTCGCACTGGTATCGCTCGCGGCGGTGCGGCGCGAGGACGGCGCGGTGCGCCTGGTGTTAGGCGGCGTGGCACCGAAGCCGTGGCGCGTGGCCGAATCGGTGGAGGAGGACGTCGCGTCTGGTGGGCTGTCGGACGACGACATCGCGACGCTGGCGGAGCGGGCGCTCTACGACGCAAGGCCGCTGGCGAAAAACGGCTATAAGGTCCGGATGGCGGCGGCGGTCTTGAGACGTGGAATCGAACGACTGTTGCCGGTCGCGTAGCCGCGCTGATCTCTCGCAGCCGTGGCCACGGCTCCGTGGACTCGTTTGCCGACGACCCTCGCACGCCTGATAGGCAGATTCCGGCTTTCGGCGCCTGCTCGGTGGGAATGACGAGCAAACTGCGTCGTCGACGCGGCCGCCCGAGGCGCGATCGTTGGACGCCGCCGGTGGTTCACGTCAACGCAGTGCAGGTCTGTAGATCGTTAGGCTGATCGCCTCGCTACCGCGGACCTCGCGCAGTCAGAGTCCGAGTCTCGGCCCATTGAAGCAGCACGAAGACAGCCCAGATTGCCTTCGACAGGTCCTGACGCGCGGATCGGTGTGCCTGAAGCATCGCTGACAGGCGTCCCCGGTCGAAGAACCTGCCGGCCGACGAACTCGCGAAGAGATCGTCGATCCGCTCGCGCAGCGCGCCGTTGACCCATTCGCCGACCGGGGCCTCGAAACCGTGCTTCGGACGTCGGGCAACCCCTGGAAAGCGCTGGGCAACAAGCGTGCGCAAGAGGCGTTTGGTTTCGTTTCCGCGGATCTTCAGATGAAGCGGCACGGTTGCGAGAAACTCGAGAAGGCCGACATCGAGAAACGGGCATCGTACCTCGAGCGAATGCGCCATGCTCATTCGGTCAACCTTCACGTGGATATCGTCCGTCAGATACGTCTCGAGATCTGTCCACAACATTCGCTCGGTTATGCCGAGTGCCGAGAAATGACGAGCAGTGTCGCGCACAGAATCGCCGTCTCCATCGTCTGCCACTGCCGCGCGGAAGTCAGCCGAATAGAGTGACAGGCGCGCCTCGTCGTCGAGAACGATAGGCATGATGTCGTCGGCATTGTCTTCGAGACGGCCGACGAAACGTGTCAAGAGCTTCAGTTTCTTGGTAAGACTGTGTCCGTAGTAGCCAGTGCCTTCCGGCAATGCCGCAATCCAACGAAGTGGGGCTCGAAGCCGGAATGGACGCGGTAAGCGCGACCACCGGGCGGCAAACTGACTCGCGACATAGCGATTGTACCCCGCCAGCACTTCGTCTGCCCCATCGCCGGACAGCGCAACCGTAACGCTCTTGCGGGCCATCCGACAAAGGTAGTAGGACGGGATCGCCGAGTTATCACCGAACGGCTCTCCAAAATGCGAAAGGATTTTCTCGATGTCCGAAGGATCGATGCTTTCTTGCACCTCGACGTGGTGGTCGGTTCCTAACGCCACGGCGACCTGACTCGCCGCCTCGCTCTCATCGAATGACCGACTCCCGAATCCAATGGAGAATGTGGACACCTTGGCGCCCGGTTGATCGCACATCAGCGACACAATCGCCGTCGAGTCTAACCCGCCGCTCAAGAACGCACCGAGCGGCACGTCGCTGACCAAGCGACTGGTAACGGCCGACGCGAGGTGATCGCGGAACGCTTCTCCAAACTCCCGCTCCGAGAGCGCGGGATCGGGATTCGGAGCCGGCATTCGCCAGTACCGTTGAATATCGAGATGACCTTCGTGATGCGACAGGTAATGGGCGGCTGGGAGCTTTCGGATTTCGCGGTAAATGGACAGCGGGCTTGGGACGTAGTTGTAGCGAAGAAAGGCATTCACTGCTTGCGGGCTCAAACTCAGCGGGAGTTCGAGCTGCTCGAGCGCTTGAAGCTCGGAAGCAAATGCAAACTGCCGCGCGTCGCTGTAGTAATAGATGGGCTTCTTGCCAGTTCGGTCTCTTGCAAGCCAAAGCGTCCGACGTCGCAGGTCGTAGATCGCGAACGCGAACATCCCGTTCAACTGGCTGAGGAAATCGAGGCTATTCGTCTCCTCATACAGGTGAACAAGAACCTCGGTGTCGCTGTGGGTCGAGAAAACGTGCCCCTTTTGCTCCAGCGACCGACGTAGCTCTCGATAGTTGTAGATCTCTCCGTTCAAGATCGTGACAACGGTGCCGGTCTCGTTGAAGATCGGCTGTCGTCCGGTGTTCAGGTCGATAATACTGAGTCTTCGGTGGACCATTCCGAACCCGTCGTGCGCGAACACACCGTCGTCGTCGGGGCCCCGGTGCCGCATGCACTCGCCGACCCGTCGGAGGAGTGTCTCCTCCGGTCGTTGCCCGTTGAGATTGATGATACCTGCGATTCCACACATCTACTGGGTGCGCAAGATTTCTAGGTAAATCGCCGACAATCGTCGGCCATGCGTCGACCATAGGAGGCCACGGTTCGCGATGGTTTCGGGTCCGCCGGCCGCCAGCGTCTGCGCCAACGCTGGATTGGTGAGCAGGCTTTTCAAGCACGTAGCCAAACCTTCGACGTCCCCAGGGGTGAACAACAATCCATTCTCGCCATCAGTGATGAGCTCGGCGGTACCGTTCACCGACGTCGCAATGACAGGCGTGCCGCTCGCAAGCGCTTCGAGAACAACGTTAGGCCGCCCTTCGCTGAAGCTCGGCAGAACCAACGTGTCCGCCGCGCAGATCCACCAGTGCACGCGATCCTTTGGTACTTTGCCGAGAAAATGCACCCGCCCGTCTACACCTCTGGTAGAAGCCAACGCTTTCAAGGCGTGGAGTTCCGGCCCTTCTCCCGCTATGTAGACGTCGAGGGCGTGGCCCGCCAGGGCGTCGTGAGCGAGTGCGTCGATCAGAGTGGCAACACCTTTGCGCTGAATCAGCCCGCCTACGTAAAGCGCAAACGGGCGCTCCTCGCGGAGACCGAGCGTGTTTCGGCAGGTCGCACGATCGCGCGGATAGAACTGTTCGACGTCAACTCCGTTATAGAGCGCTGCGACCGCACGAGGAGATCCGATCTCGGACTCGAGGAGATCGCGAAATTCGTCGCTTACGGTAACGACGTACCGTACATGCCGAACGATGAAGCGCGTTATCCATCGTCCGATGCGAGAATTGCGCGCCGTGTTGAGATCTGCCCCACGGACGGACACCACAACGGGAATCCTCCGAAACCAACCGACGACTATGGCTATTGCAGCCGTCGGTACCCACTGCGCATGAACAACCTGTGTGTGCCGCGATACGTTCCAAAGCCGGACAAGCAGCGCCAGCAGAAGCAACGGCAATTGCACCATGGAAAGGCGTGATCGCCGTAGCGTTTCGAACAGGCCCTCATGTTGATAGGCCAGTCGCTGTAATCGAGTTGGCCAGAAGTAACGAACACGCTGAATTTGCAGGCCGTCAATGGACTCCTCGCTTGCGAGCCCAGGAGCGTGCGGAGCAACGACGATGACGTCGATCGGCGGGTCGGCGTAGCGCAAACTTTTCGCCTGCTCGTAGACGAACCGAGCATAGTAGTCGTCCGCCGAACGAATGAACGATGTCGTCACAAAACAAACTCGCATGGGGACGCTTCTCGACTCCGTCAACCGGCCGAGACATCTCGCGACATCGGCTTTGACCTAACGGCCTGCGCGACGTAGCCATCGCCCCAGTCGGTTTCGAAGAACACGCGTTGAAGCACCACAAAAGGCGAGAGTGTGCGGCGGTTGACAACGCGAGCGAGGCGCAATGATGCGTCAGATCGTTCAACGCCACTTCTGATGCTCAATGCCTCCTTGTCAGCACCTGACGGCTCGTTCGAGTTTCCCTTCAATCGGGTGAGCAATTGGTTGCCGTGTCGAGTCAGGATCGCGAGGGGAAAGCCGTAGCTGAGTACGCGCGGTGCGCCGCACCCGACAGCGACGAGCATGCGCTCAAGCTGCGCCTTCTCGTACCGCCTGTGGTGACCAACGGCTCGGTCTTCGTCGCCAAATTTCCGCATGTGAGCAGGAACGGAAATGAGGAGGCGACCTCCCGGTTTGAGAAACCGTATCCAAGCTCGAAGTGCATCGACGTCAGAGTCGATGTGTTCCAACACCTCGAAGGCAAAGACATAATCGAATGAACCAACGGCGACCGCGTCGAGCGTATCTACGACTTGAACGCTGGCGCCGAACGTCGCGAGATTGCTTCTCAATAGCGCACGACTTTCTGAGCCAAGGTCGTAGCAGGTGCCAGTAAAGCCGCGCTCCAGGAAGCCCGCCGTAAGCCGGCCAGTGCCTGCACCCATCTCGAGAAATCGGCCGGGCTGCCATTCACGTGTAGCGTAGCCGATACAATCACGCCGTAGGATGAACATTGGCGTTTCGGCCCAGCGATCCGCGGTCATGTCACGATATCCTGGCTTCGGCACACGTGGATAGCGACAGGCGCAACGCTCAACACGTTAGCGTCGGGACCAACAACGTGCGTAGAACAAATGAATTGCAGAACCGTTGGGTCTCCGCGGCATAACGCGTCAGCCCTTTTGAGCAACTGCCACGTACCCAAGCGGGAACTTCGGTGAGAGCTTTGATACTCGATCGAGCCACTGACATGGTAGCGTACAGAGCGACGCGTTCAGCCAGAACGCGACCTGTCGCAATACCGGCACGTGCCAGACGGCGCAAACAACGGCACTTGACACTTGATGTCCAAGGAAGCTGAAGAGCGATCCTGTTGTCGCGATTTCGATAATCCGTAACTGGCCTCGCTGCTCGAGCAGTGAGGCCAGTCCGTGGCGCGTATAACGGAAGAAGTCATACGGTTCCTCGTGCAGTCGCGCGAGAAACGGTACTGACAACAGGAGCTTTCCACCGGGACGCAGAACGCGCGCGATCTCAGCGACGGCTCGCCCCGGGTCAGGAACGTGTTCCAAGACCTCGGAGCAGAATACCGTGTCGAACTGGCTCGACGCGACGTGAGGCATGTCCTGAATGTCAGCGACGATTTCGACAGTCGGTACGCGCCGCGTCACGTCCATGGAGTGGTACTCGTCTGCGTACCGTGAGAGCGCCTCCCTAAAAGGCATTGTCCCACACCCGGCGTCGAGCACGTTCCCGGTTACGTGTCGTCCGATCCGGGACCCGAGTTGTGCGTAGAGACCGTAAGTTGCCGGGGAGTAAAACCGGCGAACGGAGCTGGTACCCAGCTCGACATCGATGCGGTGGCGATTCTCGGCGAGTCGAGAACGTCGCTCTGGTGCGTTTGGTGCCGAGAGATCTGTCATGGCGGGGCTGGGACGCTCACGTGCGTGGCGATATTGTCGCGAGACAATCGACTGATTGTGGTGGTGAAAGCCGCCAGCCGGACCAACCTCATTTCCCGGCCGTCTGACAAACGCTCAATCAGGTCAGGATTCAGTAGAGGAGCACTTGACAGTTCCACAACGAACGCGTTCCGACTCCAGACCACACGCCGCATGACCGTCCCGCGCAGCCTACGCTGGATGCGCACAGTCTTCGGTCTGACCGGGCTTGCGTTCCTCGTTGCGACGGTCGTGGCCACAGCGCGGAACTCCGAAATTGGCGTAGTTCCGAGCTGGCGAACGTTAGGAATTGCCGCTGCCGTGCTGCTCGCGGCGCTCGTTACGAACGCCCGCGCCTGGACGGCATTGTTCGAGCAACCCAACGCAGCGGGAGACCTGCGCCGCGCGTTCTACGCGGCGCAACTCGGCAAATACATACCGGGTGGTATTTGGCACCTGATGGCACAGGCCACGCTCTCGACCGGATCTGGAGTGTCAGCTAAACGCGCTGCGGCGCTCGTGCCTCTGCACCTTTACACGCAAGTATGCGCCGCGGCCGTTGTAGTTGCGAGCTGGGGGATTCTGGCACCCCGCACCCCGATTCTGTGGCGAACCGCCGCGGTCGTAACGCTCGTCCTCGTGGCGTTCCTGCGCCGTCGCTGGCTAGCTGCCTTCCTCCGCGCAGTCTTGCCGCGTATCGCTAGGAATAAAGACGCCGAGTTCGCGGTGCCGCAACAATCGAGCATTCTCCGATCCACAGCGTGGACGGTGCTTACATTGTTGCTTTCCGGCGTGGCGTTCGCGGTCCTTCTGTCAGATGGCGGGAGTGACGCCGCTAACCACGTTGTAGTTCTGAGCTTCTCGGTGGCGTGGCTCGCCGGATTCGTAGCGATTCCGGTTCCAGCCGGGCTTGGTGTGAGGGAAGCGATTCTAGTTTTGATCCTCGCCGCGCCAACGCCATCCGTTGTCGTAGCGTCGATCGTTCATCGACTTGTGCTGATGTGTGCCGAAGCATTGCTCGCCGTGCTTGCTTACTTACGTCGACCACGGGAGTCCCAGCCAAGCGACCGTTGAGTCGCCGAATCGGGCTGGTGTCCGCTCAGGACCCCTGAGATAGAGCCGAGTGGGCGCTGTATGAAGCGCGGTCGCAGGCGAACGAAGGCTGTAAGGTCGCGATGGCGCCGGCTCTGCTAAGGCGCGGGATTCAGCGGCCGCATCGGAACGAGCTGATCGCGACCGCCGCAGGCGCGAATCTCGTCAGTCAGCACGAACGGCCGCGGGCGCCAGCGCCTCCGAGCCGTCGCCTGGCGCGCCTCGGGCCCAAGCGGGAAGCCGCCTGCTCAGCGACTCGAACAGCTTTCCGACGTCGCCGACGTTCGGACGCAGGAGGATCAGAACGAGCGCCGGCACGTACATCAGCCATAGCGCCAGAGGCGCCGTGTTGTGAAACATGGTGGCCATGTCGCGTTGAGTTGTCATCTCGTTCCGCGATAACAGGAATGCGGTCTGAGAGAGTAACCCGAGAACCAGCGACTGTCTGAACGTGTTTGCCACGAGCATCGCGGGCAACACGTCGTGAAAGCTCATCGTTTGCGGCACCAGCGACAGCACGAACAGCATCCTGGCCTCCGGTCGTCGCCAGCGAAGCAGAGCGAGAGCGAGTACGACGCCGCCGGGAACCATGATCGGCGCCAGGTGACCGAGGACCATGTGCGTGTCGCCACCCTTCATCGAGAAGAGCTGGCGCAGCCAGTAGAACGGCCACGCGGGCTCGAGCGCGAACGCGAGGGCACACAACGCGACGGTGCCCCAGACGGCGCGCCACGTGGGTCGCGCCGCGAACGCCGCGAGTCCGAGGTTCGGCTTGATTACGACGAGCCACTGGAGCGCGGGCAGTGCGATCACCGCGGTCAACAGAATCGCGGGCGCCGCACCCGCCGCCGCGCCGATCATGAACTGGGCCGACAAGAAGATCGGAAGGCGCGAGAAGTCGTCGCGCGAAACCGCGAACGAGAGAAGCGCGCTCGCGACACCGACCGTGAGCGCCGACGACCACACAGCTGGGAGCAGCGCGGTCGGTAACGCCATGAATACCGACGGAAGAGGATAGAACCAGTAGTACGAGAAGGGGTATGGGCCGCTCGGCACGACCACGAGGTACGGGTTCAAGCCGTCGAAGACGGCGCGTGCCGCCCGCCAGTGAAACGTCCAGTCGTAGGCGAGGATGCGTGGGTGGCGGGACTGCAGCGCGAACACGAAGACCGCGACGGCGAGGCCGATCGCAAGCGCGACGCGGATGCGGAGCGAGGTCGATGGTCTTTCGGGCATGCGGCGAGGATGCCTCCGTGCGCGCCGATGGCGCCAGAGTCAGTACTTTCCGAGCTCGCCCGTACTACGCGCGACTCGTCCGTGCCGTCACGGCCCTGGACCAGGGCGCAACCCGATCCAAGGGTCGCGCGTCGATGTAGATATCGGCCGCCGCCTTCCAAAACGCCCAGGATGACGACAGAGCAGAATTGGGACAATCGGAGCATCCCTCGGGGGCCATTGAAGACCTGGCTACTGGCGACGCTGCTCGCGCTCCCGGCGTTTGCTCCGCTCGTGGCGCACTACATCGGCTTCGTTCGCGCAGGCCTGTGGCCGACCGGGTTTCTCATCTACGACACGCCGTACTACATGGCGAACGCCCGCGAGCACTTCGATGCCGGCTTTTCGTTCGCCTACAGTAGCCCGTTCAGCTACGACTACGCGTCCCCCCGCATCTACTTTCAGCCGCTCACGCTTCTTCTCGGTCTGCTCACCCGGTTGCCAGGGGCCGACCCCGGCATCGTGTTCGCCATGGTCGGGCTCGCGGCGGCGATCGTCTGCAGTCGGGTCGCCATCGCCGTGTTCGATCGCTTCGCGTCCCGAGCCACATCGTCCGGCAGGCTCGCGCTGTTCGCGTTCTTCTGGGGTGGCGGGCTGTTCGTCGTCATGGGAACGTTCTTCGCGTTCCTGCCAGGCACGCCCGGGTCTACGGGCCAGCTGTTCAACCTCTCCGCGTGGTGGTGGTTCACGCGCGCCGCCGACCCGGTCGGCGGGTGGTGGTTCCTCAACTTCGGGAGGAACTTCGTCCTCTCGACCGAAGCCGCATACCACGGGATGGTGTTCGGGACCGTCCTTCTCATCCTCACGCGACGCTTCGCTCCGGCGTTAGGCGTGATGGCGCTGCTCGCGATCAGCCACCCGTTCACCGGGATTCAGTTCCTGGCGGTGGTCTCGGCGTGGGCAGCGCTCGAGCTCATCATCCTCCGGAGCCGCGTCGTGCCGTGGTGGTTCGTGGCGGGAACAGTCGCGCTCGCCGCGCTCCACGTCGCGTATTACCTCCTGTTTCTCCCACGGTTTCCGGAGCACCGACAGCTGCAGGAACAGTGGACGCTCCATTGGACGCTCACCTTCCCCCAGTCCGTTATCGCCTACGGCATCGTCGCCGCGTTTGCCATCGCGCGGATTCGATCCCGGGATCGCGCCCGCGAGGTCGTCGGCCAGTGGCCGAACCGCCTGCTGATCGTATGGGTGCTCGTGTGTCTTGCCCTGGAGAACCACGAGCTGTTCCTCCCGCGGGCCATTCAACCCATTCATTTCACGCGCGGATACAGTTGGATCGGCCTGTTCCTGCTCGGCGTACCCGCGCTGGTGAGCGCGTTCGATCGGCTACTGAAGCGTGGCGACGCGAAACCAAAGGTGTTCGCGGCGGCCGCGCTCGTGTTCCTGCTCGTCGTCGACAACGCCGTGTGGGTCGGCGCCAACTCGGCGCAGGCCGTCGGCATCCAGCTCGGGCGTAAACTCCCGGCCGACTCGCTGACACTCGGCTTCGGGCTCACCGACGACCAGCGCGCCCTCTTCGACTGGCTGAGCGAGCCGCGGAATCGCGGCCAGGTCGTGCTGAGCGAGGATGAGACGGTGGGCTATCTCCTCACCGTGTATACGCCGCTCCGGTCGTGGCGGTCTCATTACGCGAACACACCCTGGAACAGGCCGCGGCTCAACGAGCTCCGCGCGTTCTTCCAGGCGGGTACGGTCGTCGACGAATGGCGCAGGCTCCCGATGCTCGTCGTGTTTCGCGATTCCACGAACTGGCGACGGCGCACGGCGGGATTCACACCGCTGTCACCCGAGCCGGTGTACGTGAACGCGAGCTACGCGGTCGTGAGGGTGCCCGGATCAGCATCCGCCGCTACGGCGTCGGAGGGTCCGCCCTTCCCTGCAACCAGCGTGGGAACACCCGGACAGGGCGCTCGAGCCACCTCGGCACCGGGCCCACGTTAGGCTGGCGCCACACGATGATGGCAGCGGGCAGGTACAGGCCGACCGCGAGAATCGCCTGAACGACGCGCGCCTCGCGTGGGTTGGTGAGATCGATGGGTGCCTGAGCCAAAACTGCGACGTACGTCACCCAGGAGCACACCGAGAGCGCGAGCGACTGTTTCCAGTTTTTCGCCACGAGCCAGAGAAAGATCTGATCGTAGAACCACGCGCTCGTTGGCACCAATGTCATTGCGACGAGCGTTCGGCCGGCTGGTGTCCGCCACCGAAGCAAGCCGACGAGCCCGACCGCGCCGAGCGGCCACATTAGCGCGGGTGGTCTCGGACTCGGCTGGCGGCGAATGTGCTCCAGCCACCCGGCGGCCCAGTCGGGAAGCACGACGAACGACAGGGCGAGCACGGCGATCGCACCGACGACTGCAGACCAGCGCGGGGAATGCGCGAACGCGATGAGGCCGAGGTTGGGCTTGGTGACGGCGAGCCAGCCGAGCGACGGAATGAGAGCGCCGGCGATCAGCAGCGGTCCCCACTGCACGTTCCAGATCGAGAAGAAGAATGGCGCGGATAACACGACGCCGAGACGCCAGAGTCCACCGCCCATCAGCGCGAAGGCCATCAGCGCGACCGAAACGCCAACGAACACCGCGCCGGCGGTGGCGACTGGCAGGCGCGCGACCGGCACCGCGACGAGCGCCGCCGCCAGCGGGTACAGAAACGGACCGCCCTGCGTGTAGGCGGTGTTTGGCATGTGCTCGTACGGATTGCGCCCGGCGATCAGGTGCCCCGCGGCCCGCCACGGGTACGTGAAATCGAGCGCGTTCAGCTCGGGGTGGGCGGCCAGCCGGCGGTGCGTGTCCCAGCCCGCCAGCATGCCTAACGCGCCCGCGATGAGCGCACGCCACGCGCGGCCGCGGACGATCGCCACGGCAACGCGCTGCAGGCGTTCAACGACGGTCGAGGACGTAAGCTCGGCGGGCAATCCTGGTGACCTCGTGATGCGGGAACTCGACGCGCGTCGGGGACTTCGTCGAGTCGAGCTCGAGAAAGAAGATCGTCTGCACCGAGTCCAGACCGGCTGGCGTGACGATGCGCGGGAACCCGAACAGGCGACGGTGGGCCGTCGCGACGTCACGCTCCACGGCCATGAACGCGTCATCAGGCTTCGTTGCGCTCGCGTCGAACAGCGCGAGTCGCGAGCGCAGCGTCGGCTCCCTCTCGAGCAACGGGTAGATCGTGTGGCGCCGCCGAGCGACGACGAGAGCGCCGGAATCCTTGGAGCTCGCCACGACCGCCGCGTCCTCGTCGATCCGGCGTGCGTGCGCCTCGGCGGCGCCACGCTCCATGCGTACCGTGCTCGCGCTCCACACGAGCGTCGTAACGCCGACGACAGTGGCGAGCACCGGGCCCGTGAACGACACTGCTAACGCGACGATCGGCGCCGCGGCGAACGCACCAACGATCCAGTATCGAGGCTGCGTCGCCGGCTGAACGATCAGCGAAATGATCGCGAGCGTGATCGGAACGGCCACCTGCCCGAGCAACAACGCCGGACCCAACCCGATTGCGAAACCGCGTTCGGTGTGTGGAGGCTGCGGGCGTGGTCTGCGCGCGAACGACTCGACGGCGCCGCACACCACCGCGGCAATCGTCGGCGGTGGCAGGAGCGTGACAGAGAGCAGAAGCAACACGCCCGCCACCGTCACGGGTGGAATCCAGGTGGCGACGGTGAGGGCGGCGCGCTGATCGAGGTAGAGCGGAATACACGCCGCGGTCGCGACCGGTCCAGCGAGTGCAGGAAGCAGCCGCACGGTGGCTGCGCCGTTCCGCCGAACGCGCAATGCCGCCACCGCAATGGCCGCCGCCCACGAGACGATGCCGAAGTAGTGCACAGTACACACCGCTATCGACGCGATCGCGAGCGCGGCACTACTCCCCCACGACTGGCGTTCCAAGGTGACCGCGCGTCGGAGCGCCAGCAACAAGCACCCGGCAGCGAGCAGCCACGGCCCGTAGAAACGCGCTTCGAACGCCGCGTTCACGACGACGGACTGCGACCAGACGGCCAGCACGCCTGACGCCGCAGCCGGCCGAGAGAACCGCTCCCGCAGCAGGACGAACACGGTCGTGAGCGCACCCACGACGCACAGGGCGGCGACCATGCGCATCGTCGTTTCGGAGAGTCCGCCGGCGAGTGCACCGATCGCCCGGTACAGAAGGAACACCGTGGGCGGGTTGAAATCCGCCCCGGCCGCGAGATTCCGGACGACTTCGGACACCGTCGCTGACTGAGCGACGAGGCGCGTATGAATCTCGTCGAGCCAGAGCGGTCGCGTAACCACGATCCAGGCGCGCAGCACTCCGAGCTCGGCGGCAATGAACGCCGCGGCGGCAACGGCAAACCACGGGGCCTCGCCGCCCACGCCACGACTGTGCGACGCGACGGCATCAGGCGCGGCCAGTACCGTCCCGTGGTTCGTCGTCACGATCGTTAGGCTACACGCGCTGGTAGACTGCGAGCACCGACCGCCCGAACCACCGGGTGAACAGCGGGTCGACGATACGCGACACCGGGATCATCGCGCCGTCCCAGAGCGCGACCTGACCGCGGGTGGGCAGCCCCTGCCGGAGCAGAAGCCGGTTGCTCAACGAGGCGAGAAACCCCACGCAGTCCAGATATCGAAGCGTCCGCCGCCGCAGCGATGCCGGCATCACGGCGGCGAGACTCGCTCGCGTGTAGCGCCGGTAATGCCCGACCGAGCGATCGAACTCGCTGAACAGCTGTTGGAATGCCGGCGACAGCACGACCAGGTTGCCGCCCGGCGCGAGCAGCGCCGCCGCTCGCTCGACCTCCTCCCGGTCATGCTCGATGTGCTCGAGCACGTCGATGTACAGGATCGCATCGAACCGCGGTGACGCCTCGAAGTCCGCCGTCGTGCCCACCTTCACTTCGGGGCGCGGCGACAACGCGGCCGACTTCGCCCACTGCGTCGCCGTCGCGGCAAGCCGGGGATCGGGCTCGAGACAGAGCCAGGAACGCTGGCGACCATCGAGCAGGCGCCGAGTGGTCTCGCCGATGCCCGCACCGACTTCCAGCACGTCGCCGACGATCACGTCGCGAAGGACCGCCGCGAAGTACGCCTTCCAGTTGTTCGCGTTGGCGAAGAGCTCGAGCTCCTCCCCGACGTAGTTATACGGAAGCGCCTGTGCGTCCTGCGACGAGCTCATCGGAGTGGATGAAGAATCGGTAGTCGCGCACCGGAATGAACGTCGATTGCGCTCGCGTGAACAGGACGTGGAGCACGAACAGACTCGCCGCCGCCGCGACCTGCACGATCAGCAGCACGGCGATGCCGGCCACCGTGATGAGCCAGAGCGGTGGTACGCTCCCATCGAGCAGCCACCTGCCTAACGCGACTCCGAGCACCGTGACCGTCGCGACGAGCGCCACGATCGCGCTGATGAGAATGCGCACCCCTACCCGATCGGCGAACACGGCGATCGCGCTCAACCCGTGCCCGACGAGCGACACGAGGTTCATGCTGGAGCGGCCCGAGAGACGCCGTCCGCGCGCCGTCGGGACCATGGTATACGGAAGGCGCGATTGAAAGACCGCCGCGGCGTAATGGTTCCAGAGGTCCGAGACTACGACGAGCCGGTCGAGCAGTGAACACGGAATCACGCTGAAGTTGCCGACCTGCACCGAGATGCCGGTGAGCATCCGGTGGGCGACGCGATACAGCTTGTAGAGCGATGTGAACACGAAGCCTTCGGATCGCCGGATCCGCTGCGCGAAGACGATCGTGCGGCCGCCGCGCGTCTCCAACTCCGCAACCAACCGCGGCACGTCCGACGGATTGTCTTCACCGTCCGCATCCATCACGACGACGGCGTGGCAGGGCATCTGCTCCTGCACGAAGGCCAGCCCGATGGCAAGCGCGCGCTGATGTCCGACGTTGCGCCGCAGCGTGAGGATTCTGATCTCGGTGATCCCGCCCGCCACGCGGGCCGCGAGCTGCTCCGGCGGCCGCTCGTACGAGCCGTCATCCACCAGCACGAGGCGCGCGCGCAGGTGATGCTTCGCGAGCTCCGCATCGAGCTGAGGCAGGAGCAACTGCACCGCCGACCAGTCGTTGTATACCGGTGAGATCACCACCAGGTCTCGGACGGACGAGCTCACGGGCGGTCGCTCGGAGGCGATGGTGGCGGTGGATGACATCGCGGCTCAGGCCGAAACGCTGTGCTGGCGAACGCGTCCCTCGGCGTCTCGTGCCGCGCGTGCGCGAAGCGTCACGAACTCCGCCTCTGTGATCCGGTCGAGTGCGTCACACTGATAGTGGCCAGCGACCTGGTGATACTTGATGCGGAGCACGTCGACGACGCCACGAGTCGAATCCCGGAAGAGCCGAACCGTCGACGTCTCGTTGTTCCGGAGTTGCACCGGAATGCGCTTGATGTCGAGCCGGTGTTTGAGCGCGAGATACACGAGCTCGACGTCGAACGCGAAGCGGTCCACGCGGAGCAGTGGGAAGATCAGCGCCGCGACGTCTCCGCGCACCGCTTTCAGCCCGCACTGGGTGTCGAAATAGCCGCCGGTCACGATTCGTCCGACGAAGTCAGAGAAGAGCGCCGACGCCAGGCTGCGCCGGAACGACGTCACCGTCGCGTACGTCGATCCCGGTAACGTGCGGTCCCCGATCACGAGGTGGTACCCCTGCTCGCGAATGCATGCCGCCATCACCTCGATGAGATCGAGATCGTACGGCAGGTCGACGTCGGTGAACACGCGAACGTCACCGCGCGCGGCCTGCATGCCGGCCCGAACCGCCGCGCCCTTCCCACGATTGACGGGAAGCTCGAGAAGCCTAACGTGGTCCCGGCCCTCGAACGCCCCGGGGGCGAAGTCCCTCCCGCCGTCATCGACCACGACGATCTCGTAGGTGAGCGGTGCGCCGTCGAGGAAGTCGGTGAGCCGATCCACCGAGCGATGCGCCAGCGCGGCCGATCGATAGCACGGCAGAACCACCGAGACGTCGGGCGGCGCGGCGAGTGACGCGGCTGGGGAATGCACGCGCGCGCGCTCCCTCAGCCGCGTAACCGCGCCACGACCATGAGATCGTAGTAGCAGTTCACGGTGACGCTCCGGTGGCGGAGCATGCGGCCCAACGCGGCGAAGGCGTCAGGGCTCCCGAACGATGCCCCGAGCCGCTCCAGCGCATACGGCCAGCCGACGGTGAGCGGCACGTAGCGCTCCTCCACGACGTCGAACCCGGTCTCATCGAGCAATCGCCGCAGCGTCGCGCGGTCGAAGTAGAACAGGTGCTCCGGAACCTTCTGCCAGCCGAGCCAGCGCTTGCCGAGCGTACGGGCGACGAGACTGCCCGCGTCGGGCGTCGAGAGGAGCGCCCGCCCGCCGCGCTTGAGGATCCGTGCGGTCCGGGTCAGGAAGTCGCGGGGATCGCGCACGTGCTCGATGACTTCCCAGAAGGTCACGACGTCGAACGAGCCCGGAGCGATATTCGCGGTCTCGAGCGTGCCCTCGGCGACCGGGACGCCGACTTCCGACCGGGCGTACGCCGCGGCCCAGGCGCTCGGCTCCAGCCCCTCGGCAGCCCAGCCGGCGAGTCGTGCCTGTTCGACGAAGAATCCGGCAGCCGCGCCAATGTCGAGTAACCGGTTCCCTTCGGCCTTTGGTGGCAGGCGGCGGATTCGGTCGCGGAAGGTCGCGCGAAGGTCCGCCGCATGGCTGACGTACGAGGAGTAGCCCTGCGCGAGCGCGTCATCGCTTCGGAAATAGTGTTCCGAATACAGCTCCATCGTCTGCTGCGGCGCCGGCTGCGGATCCAGGAATCCGAGCCCGCACCCGGCGCAACGCAGAATACGGTGCGGCGGCACTCCCCGGACGAGCTGGTGCACGACCCCGCGGCACACATGGCAGGGGGTCGGCTCGGTCGCCAATGGGGTAGCGTGTACGGGGCTCTGGGTGGCAGTCAAGACGGTTTCCGGAGTGCTGCTCAATGGCTCAAGACGACCGGCCGGGAGCGGACGTTGCGAGCCGCCGGCCCACCTAACGTACCACCGGTGCCCGGAGCGTGGAGTCTGTCGTCCCGCATGGTCGGCTTTCGATCGAAGACGGTCGGCCGACTGTCGGAAATGGACGTATCTTTGGCTCCCTGAGCGAATGGACGCAATGCGGAAACTGTGGGTCGTGACCAAGCGGGAGTACCTGGAGCGCGTTCGGAACCGGTGGTTCGCGATTGCCACGGTGTTCGGTCCGGTGGTGTTCGGCCTCCTCATGTACCTCCCGGCCTACATGGCGTCTCGCTCGACCGTCTCGGCGGACGTGACGCGGATCCGCATTCTCGACGCGACCGGCACCGACCTCGGCCGCAACATTTCGGCGGAGCTGAACGGCGGTATTTCCGGCGATACGACTCGAACCCAGGTCGTTCGTGTGTCCCCAACCGCGCTCGCAGCCGCCGAGTCGACCGCGACCGCGGCGGTGATGCGAAAGGAGATTCGCGGGTACCTCGCCCTCAACCCACGGATCCTGACCGGCGCGATGCATCCGCGCTACGCAGGCTCGAACGCCACGTCGATCCCCGACATGCGCATGCTCGACCAGGTCGTCCAGCGCGAGGTGCTCGGGCAGCGGCTCGTGACCGCCGGTGTCGGCGCGAGCGACGCGGCGCTGCTCAAGCGCACGCGCCCCGAGCTCCGGGCGGAACGCATCACCTCGACCGGCCGAGCGGGCTCCGGACGTATCAGCATCCTGATCGCGATCACCATCGCGATGCTGCTGTACATGACGATCTTCATCTATGGCCAGAACGTGCTCCGCGGCGTGATCGAAGAGAAACAGACGCGCGTGGCGGAGGTGGTTGTCTCGAGTGTCTCGCCGACGACGTTGCTCGGCGGCAAGGTCCTCGGAGTCGGCGCGGTCGGCCTCACCCAGCTGCTGATCTGGATGGCCGTGTCGTACTTCATGATGGAGTATCGGACCACGCTGCTGGCGCGGTTCGGGGCGAGCGCCATGCCGATGCAGCTCCCGTCGATCTCGTTCATGATGGTGGTCGTGCTCGTGGTGTTCTTTCTTCTCGGCTACACGTTCTACGCAGCGCTGTTCGCGGCCATCGGGTCGATGGTCAACTCGGAGCAGGAGGCGCAACAGGCGCAACTGCCAGCGGTCATGCTGCTCATCGCCACCGTGATGTTTCTGCAGCCGGTGCTTTCCAACCCGGACGGGACCCTGGCGATGAGCCTGAGCTGGCTCCCGTTCTCATCGCCCATTGTCATGCCGCTTCGGATGAGCGCGGTGCACGTCGGCGGGTGGCAGATCACCTTGTCCATTCTCTGCCTCGTGGCGTCGTGTTACATCGCCGTCGTCATCGCGGCGCGCATCTACCGCACGGGGCTCCTGATGTACGGAAAGCAGCCGGAGCTGCGCGAAGTTCTCAGGTGGATGCGGAGGTCCGGGTAGACGGCCCGGCGTGGCGGTTCGGCGGCTGTCCGGGCGCCGGCAGGGGCGGAAACGCTTACCCGGCCCCCTTCGTCTCCTGATATCGCCCGCCCCCTGTACCTCGCCCTCGCCTGCCCTGGAATGACCAATACGGCGCCGAGCACTACGCTGACCGGCCGCACGGGGAGGAGCTCGCTGTTCGAGCTCGCGCTGGGGGCAATTCGGGAGCAGCGCGCCGTGTTGTGGGCCGCGCTCCCGTTCATCGCGGGCAGCTACGTCGTCGGTCCGTTCGTGGGCTGGCCCGGGGCGGTTGGCGCGTCGTTCTGGATCGCGCAGGCCACGTTCATGGGCATGATCGCGGTCTTTTGGGTCGTCGTTCGGCATCGGTTCGCCGCCGACCTCAAGCCGCAGGGCGCGCGTGCCGCCTACCCGGTGGCCTGGCGGCGAGCGCGAGAGGCGACGTTCACGAACGAGCGTCTCGCGGCGTACGCCGTGATGCTGATCGTTCTGCCGACTGTCGTGGCATGCTACACGGGCTGGAAAACGTGGTTGGCGGCGACGCTGCCGTTCCGGTGGGATACGACTCTGATGAGGCTGGACCGCGCGCTGCACTTCGGGACCGACCCGTGGCGGTTGCTGCAGCCGCTCCTCGGTCGCGAGTGGACGACGGACGTGATGAGTCTCGTGTACGAGTCGGGGTGGGCCGCGACGCTCCACGGCGTGATCACGTGGCAGGCGCTGCGCCCGCCGTCGGCCGACCGGAACCGGTTTCTCGTGGCGTCGGTGCTCGCGTGGCCGCTGGTGGGGAATCTGCTGGCGGCGGCGTTCATGTCCGCCGGCCCGTGCTATTACGGCTTCGTCGTCGCGGGGGCGAATCCGTACGCGGAGTTGATGGCACACGTAAACGCGACGAACGACCTCACGCGCGCGCTGCAGGGATACCTGTGGCGGTCGCACGCGAGCGGTGAGCTCGAGGTGATCGGCGGGGGAATCTCGGCCATGCCGAGCATGCATCTGGTGATGGTGACGCTGGCGGCGATTCCGCTCTGGCGGCTGGGGCGGCGGGGTCGGGTGCTTGCGGCGGCGGTGGTCATGTCGACGGTCGTCGGTTCGGTGCACCTCGGCTGGCACTACGCCGTGGACGGTTACGCCGGGATCCTGTGTGCGGTTGGCATCTGGTGGCTTCTGGGCCGCGTGTTCCGTCGTAGCCCGGCATCGCCGGATCGGGACCGAGCGCCGGCGGCCGATCCGGCAGACCGTCGAATGGCGGCGCCTGACGCCTAACGCGGAACGATTCGCGCGAAGGTGATTGCGATTAGGTTGGCGCGCACAGCGTCCAACGGAGCGCGCGATGACGAATGGCGCGTCGTGGCCGGACCCGCACGTACCACCGCATACTCATCGTTGTGGTACACCAGCTCGACGGGCGCGGGTGCGAAGCCCGCCGCGCGCTGACGCCACGCTGTGGAATCACGCAACACGATCAACAGCGGGAGCTCCCGCCACCTGTCCACAATCGCACCGGACCCGAAAAACCTTTCGACCTCTTCGA
>Ga0075420_100000730_pt1 | contig 26876 bp, 25 predicted proteins | sample SoiMetdeltSBSDD4_FD_75296 | JGI IMG/M metagenome (GOLD analysis project Ga0075420, IMG submission 75296) | Bulk soil microbial communities from a Populus tree surrounding site in Tennessee, USA - Soil MetaG P. deltoides SBSDD4 | ecosystem: Environmental > Terrestrial > Soil > Tree plantation...
TCCGCGAGGTAGTCGGTCGCCTTGCCCTTGCCCTCATCCCCCCACTGGGTCCCGACGACGATCGAAGCCGGCATGAGGAGCCGAGTGTATCCGGGCGGCTACGAGCTCTTCGCGGTCGCTCGCTCGAGTAGTGCGTCAATCTCGGCGACGAGCGGCGCGGCACCGACGGACGCGTATCGCTCCCTCGCCTCGCGGAAGCGAGTCGCGGCCTCGGCGGTTCGCCCGAGCGCCAAGAGGCTCCGCCCGGCCCCCGCCAGGGCGTGTCCGAGTTCCAGGACGGAGGGGAAGGCCCCCCATCGGGTCGTGGCATCCCCGAAGCCCGCGAGCGCCGCCTCGTGATCGCCCTCGATCTCGGCGAGCGTCGCGCGGGCGCTGGCCAGGCTGTTCGCGTTCCTCGCGAGGTAGTCGGTGCCCTGGTCGATCAGCGCCCGGAGGCGTGAGGACTCGCCCGCCGCCCTGCAGACGGGGGCGGCCCAGTCCAACAGCCAACTCCGCTGGCCCGGCCGGTCGCGCAAGACCTCGTCGACCTCGGCGACGAGGTCGACCGCCCCCCAGAGCTCGCCCCGTGCCACGCACCCCAGGGCGGCGATGCGGAAGACCGGCACGACGACCTGGCCGTCGCCGATCTCGCGGGCTCTCGGCAGCAGCGTCTCGTCGACGCCCGCATGGCCTTCGGGCGACCCTCGATGCAGCAGCACGTCACGCCGATACGCGTCGGCGAGCACCGAGAGCTGCGTCGATCCCAGCTCGCGATCTCCCCGGAGCTCCCGATCCTGGAGCTCGCCGCCGATCTCGAGGAGCTCGTCCCAAGCGCCGAGGTCGTACCGCGTCCACATCGACTGCATCCGCGCCCAGTCGGCGCTCCCGCTCGCACCCCGCCGCTCGGCCAGCTCGCCTCCGGCCTCGTAGAGCTCCTGGGCCCCGGCCGGGTCGCCCGCAAACCACACGACATCGCCGAGGTTCACGTGCGCGGCTCCGACGTAGGTCGCCGGTGCAGATTCGAGCGCGATCCGCAGCCCCTCTCGAAGGTCGGCGGTCCCGCCGGTGACGTCACCCGTATCGACCCGGGCCTGGCCGCGCATCTGCAGGACGACCGCGAGGTCGGTCTCGGTGCCGAACTCCGGCACGACGGGGAGGGCCCGCTCGGCGGCGGCGAGCGTTTCGGTGCTGCGTCCCGCCAACCCGTGCCACGCGACCTCACGGGCGAACACGATCGCCTGCTCTCGCCCGGGCGGCAGGCGCTCGATGATGCGCAGCGCCCGGCCGAGCAGGTCGGCCTGACGCGTCGAGTCGCCACGGACCCACGCGAACCGCGAGAGCCACGCCAGGGCCTCGGCCTCGCCCACGGCGTTCCCGCTCGAGCGCGCCTCCTCGACCGCCTCGAGCAGCAGGGGCTCGCCCTCGTCGAACCGTCCTCCGCTGAACCCGAACGGGAGGCGGCCGGCGAGGAGCAGCACGGGGAACCGGTCCGGGTCGCCGCGCGAGGTCAGCGCCAGCGCACGCTCGATGTAGGTACCGGCCTTGGCGTAGTCGAGCTGGAGGGCCCGCTCCGCCGCCATCACGAGGCACCGGACCGCGAGCTTCTCGAGCTCCGCGACGTCCTGCCCGGCGGCGCGCGCGAGCTCGAGCGCCTGCTCATAGTGGTACGCGAGGAGCTCCGCGCTGTCGGCCACCCGCTCCCCTGCGATGCGCTCGAGCCACGCGGCGGCCGCCCGATGCTTGGCCGCGCGCGCCGCCCGAGGGATCTGTCCGTAGGCGACGTCGCGGATCAACAGGTGCCAGAAGGCGTACTCGGACTCCCCCTGGATCGACGGGCGTCGGGCGGGACGGATCAGCTCCTTGCGTCCCAACTCGTGGAGCCCGTCCCGCACACTGCGGAGGTCCACGCCGCCCATCTCGGCGAGCGCACCCCCCCAGAAGACCTTCCCGATCACCGCGGCGTCGTGCAGCAGGGCCTTCCGGTCGGGAGCCAGCGTGTCGAGCCGTGCGGCGATCAGTGCCTGCACGCTCTCGGGAACGGGGATGTCGGCCTCGCTGCCGACGAGGTCCCACGATGCGCCGTGTCGCACCAGGATGCCTCGGTCGACGAGCATCCGGATGAACTCTTCGGCGTAGAGCGGGTTGCCGCCCGCGCGGGCGAGCAGAGCCGTCTGGGTCTCGGCGGGCAGCACCGCCTGCTCGAGCAGCTTCGCGATCAGTTCCGCGGTCTCGTCGGGCGAGAGGGGCGAGAGCGAGATCGCCGTGTGGTTCCGTTTCCCCCCGCCCCACGCCGGCTCGCGCTCGTACAGCTCGGGGCGGGCCGTGCACAGGACGAAGAGCGGAACGCCACTCGTCCAGTCGGCGAGGTGCTCGATGAAGGCGAGCAGCGCCGGATCCGCCCAGTGCAGGTCCTCGACGATCACGACGAGCGGATCCTTCGCCGCGATGGCCTCGAGGAAGCTCGTCCAGGCGGCGAACGATTCCTCCCGTTCGACGACCTCGGCCTCCTCGCGGAGCCCGACGAGCGGCGACAGTCGAGCCAGGAGCCAGTCGCGTTCGCCGTCGTCGTCGACCACGGTGGTGATCGCGTGCGAGAGCTTCGACGCAGCCTCGTCCGGCGCGTCGTTCTCGAGGATCCCGGCATGGGACTTCACGATCTCGCCGAGGGCCCAGAACGTGATGCCCTCCCCGTACGGGAGGCAGCGACCCTGACGCCAGTACACGAGCTCCGTGATGTCGTCCACGATCCCGAGGAACTCCTGGACCAGGCGAGACTTGCCGACCCCGGGCTCGCCCGACAGCGTCACGAGCTGCGGGCTGCGCTCGGCCATCACGCGACGGAACAGGTCCCCGAGCAGCGCGAGTTCGTTCCCCCTGCCGACCAACGGCGTCGAGGTCGCGGTCTGGACATCGACGCCAAACCGGCCACGCGCGCCGGCGGTGCGCCAGATCGGGATCGGCTCGTCCTTGCCCTTGACGCTCACGGGCTCGAGCCGCTCGTACTCGATCTCGTCCCGCGTCGACCGGTACGTGAGGTCACCCACGACGACGCCGCCGACCGGGGCGGCGCCCTGAAGCCTGGAGGCGACGTTCACGACGTCCCCCGTGACGAACCCCTCGCCGAGGTCGGGTCGCGCACCGAGCGCGACCACGGCCTCGCCCGTGTTCACCGCACCCCGGACCGCCAGCTCGAGCTCCGGGTGCTCCTCGTTCAGCTCATCGATCGCCGTCAGGATCCGCAGTGCGGCGAGCACGGCGCGCTTCGCGTCGTCCTCGTGAGCGGCCGGAGCGCCGAACACCGCCATGACCGCGTCCCCGACGAACTTCTCGACGGTCCCGCCGAAGCGCTCGATCTCGCGCTTCAGCCGATCGTGGTAGACGCGGAGCGTCGCACGCACGTCCTCGGGATCGGAGCGGTCGCTTCGAGCTGTGAACCCGACGAGGTCGACGAACAGGATCGAGACGACCTTGCGTTCCTCGCCCGTTCGGGGGGTCTCGGGGAGGAGCGGCGAACCGCAGGCCGAGCAGAACCTCGCGGTCTCGGCGTTCTCCTCGCCGCAGTTCGGACACGTCAGCACGCGAGGAGTCTAGGCCTCGGACCCACTGGCCGAGGTGTCCGGACGACCGCCCGCCGGGGGCGGGTATGTTGCACCGGAAGACGGCGGCGAGCGCCGGCGCTCGGAAGGGGGGGTAGCCCCGCCTCGCACCGAGCAGCGCGCTGACGGCCGGCCGAAGGGCCGGCCGTCAGCGCTCGATGCGGAAACTGATCCGGACCTGCGTGTGGTACTCGGAGATCGAGCCGTCGTTCACGACCGCGCTCGTCCCGAGGATGTCCATCGACTCGATCCCTCGGATCGTCTTGGCCGCCTCGCTGAGCGCCGAATGCGCGGCGTCGCGCCAGGACTCGGTCGAGACTCCCACCAGGTCGATCGTCTTGATGACCGCCATCGCCATCCCTCCCTATCCCTCGTTGTAGACGTCGATGAACCGCCGATAATTGGCCGCGATCTGCTTGGCCGCCTCCTCGCGCCCGAGGTTGCCGTCCACGAACCCCTTCAGCGGGTCCCACCAGATCGAACGGCCGATCGCGAACCCGATGTACCCCGGCACCCCGGACCCCATGCGGAGCCAGTGGTCGACGGCCTCGTCGTTCGCCCCCCGGCCGAGCACGACGCACGCGACACCGTCGCGTCCGTCGCGTCGCGTGGTCGCAGAGATCGTCTCGCAGTCCTCGCGCGCGTCGATGCCCTCGATCTTCCAGATGTCCGGCTCGACCCCGGCGTCCTGGAGCTCGCGGATCGCGGTGTCCATGAGCTTCGGGCGCTCCCTCGAGTCCCACGCGTCCTCGCCGCCCGCGGCGTCGATCTGCTCGGGCGTCGGGGGCACGAGCAGCTCGAACAGGAAGATCCGGCCGCGCTCGTGCAACCAGGCCCCGAGGTGCCTGAGCCGGGCGGACTGTCGAACGTTCATGTCCTGGTTCGACTCGGGGTTGTAGCGCACCAGCACCTTGGAGAAGCTCGGGTCGAACGCCTCGATGTGCTCACCGAACTCCTCGTCGTACTGGAAGTCGAACTCGTCCTGCCCGCTCTTCTCGACCGGCATCGCGAGTCGGAAGCCGGCGCCCTTCGCGTCCCGGGCGATGCCCGCGCCGAACTGCTCGTCGACCAGGACGCCGGCCGACTCCGCGTCGACGCCCTCGTCGAGGGCGCTCCGCGCCCCCTCGTAGATCACCCGCTTCGCGTCGGAGATCCGGGCGGTCTCCTCCTCGTTCGGCTCCCCGGCCACGCCGAAGAACTTCTTCTGGAACGACCCGCGGTGATCGAACGCCAGGATGTACAGCGGTCTGTCGTACCCGAGCGCCATCGGCTCGCTCCTTTCGTCAGGGCTGCTCGAAGTCGTTCGTCGGCGTGAGGATCTCGACGGGGACGGGAGCCGCCTCCTTCTTGAACAGGGCCGAGTGCGACGGGGAGCACACCACGAACCCGTAGTGCATCGGGACCGCGAGGTTCGGCTGCATCGCCTTCACGAGCCCGGCGGCCTCGCGGTAGTCCATCGTGTAGGTGCCGCCGATCGGCACCATCGCGACCTCGGTCCTTAGGGTCTCGAGCTCCGGCAGCGCGTCGGTGTCCCCCGCGTGGTAGTAGGTGTGCCCGCCGAGCTCGATCACGTACCCGACCCAGTTGTTCTTCTGGGGGTGCATGTCGAGCCGTTCCTCGACGATGTTGTAGGCGGGAACCGTCTCGAACCGCACGCCCGCGATCTCGTGCGACTCGCCCGGGCCCACCGCGGTGACCGAACCCGTGAGCTCGTCCGCGATGTCCTTCGGCGCGACGATCGCCGTGCCGTCGTCCGTGAGCCGCTGGATCTCGTGCGGCTGGAAGTGGTCGTGATGGGCGTGCGTGAGGAAGATCACGTCCGCGGGCGGGTCGTCCGGCGACGTGCCCCACGGATCGATGTAGACGACGAGGCCGTCCTCCGCGTATCGGAACGCCGCCTGACGGAACCAGGTGAACCGATCGAGCATGCCGCCTCCTTCCGCCTGCCCCCGTCCCAGTAGTCTGGCACCTCATCGTGGAGATACGCGAGCCGACCGAGTCGCAGGGGGCCGTCCGGGCCTCCGCATCGCTGCTCCGACGCAACGCCGACTTCCGGCGCCTCTACTTCGCGTCCGTGATCTCGCTCGGTGGCGACTGGTTCCTGCTGATCGCGCTGCTCGGACAGGTCCTCGACCTCACGGAGCAGGGCCTGATGGTCGCGTTCGTCATCGCGGCGCAGGACCTCACGTACTTCCTCGCGTCCCCCGTCGCCGGGGTGCTCGTCGACCGGCTCGACCGGCGGCGGCTGATGATCGTCTGCGATCTCGCCCGGGCCGTGCTCGTGCTGGGCTTCCTCCTCGTCGGGAACGAGGACCAGATCTGGTTGCTCTTCGTCCTGCTCGCGGCGACGGCGTCCTTCGGCGCCGCGTTCGAACCAGCGGCATCGGCGGCGCTGCCGAACGTGGTCGACGAGCGCGACCTGTCCACCGCGAACGCCCTCTCCGGGTCGCTGTGGGGCACCATGCTCGCGGTCGGCGGGGCGCTTGGTGGCGTCGTGGCCGGCGTGTTCGGGCGCGACGTCGCGATCGTCGTCGACTCCGTGTCGTTCGTGCTCTCCGCGGTCCTGATCGTCCGCGTCCGTCGATCCTTCTCCGAGCGCCGACCGGCGCCGGAGCACCGCGCGAGCGTCCGCGAGGACACGGTCGAGACGCTCCGCTACGCGCGCCGCGATCACCGGGTCCTCGCGCTCCTCGCCGTCAAGTTCGGGTGGGGCATCGCGGGCGGCGTTCTCGTGCTGCTGCCCCTGCTCGCGATCGACCGGTTCGACTCGGGCGAGATCGGCCTCGGGATGCTGATGATGGCCCGAGGGGTCGGCGCGCTGATCGGCCCGTTCGTGGGTCGGGCCGTCGTCGGGCCGCAGGACCGGAAGCTGTTCCGCGCGATCGGGGGCGCCCTCGCGGTCTTCGGCATCGGGTACGCGATGCTCGGGCTCGCGCCGGCGCTCGTGTTCGCGATGGCGGCCGTCCTCGTCGCGCACGTCGGGGGCGGCGCCCAGTGGACGCTGTCGTCCTACGGGCTGCAGCGGATCGTGCCCGACCGGATCCGCGGCCGGATCTTCGCGTTCGACTTCATGCTCGTCACGCTCACGTTCGGCCTGTCGAGCATCCTCACCGGCTGGCTCGCCGACCTGTTCGGCCCGACAACGACCGCGCTCGTGATGGGATCGCTCGCGCTCGGGTGGGCGGTCGTCTGGACCTGGCTCACGACCGACGTGCGGCGCGCGACGATGCTCGAGGGGTGCGGGCCCGCGCCGGAGGCGATCCTCGCCGGCTCGGACGTGACCGCGTGAGCGTTCGGGCTTAGGACTCCGGCGTCCCGGGCGGCGGCGGCGGGGTCCCGCTCGGCTCGGGGGCCGCCGGTGGCGCCGGCGCCCCTGCCCCGCCCGCGGGCGGCACCTCCGGGCCGCCGAACGAGACGTTCGGCGCGCCCTCGCCGAAGGCCACCTGCGGCGCCCCGGCCTCACGCAGCGCGTCCTCGACCTCGAAGAACTCCTCCTCCTCGAAGTTGAAGATCGAGGCGATCACGACGGACGGGAACTGCTTCACCCGCTCGTTGTAGTCGCGGACGTTCGCGTTGTAGAAGCGGCGCGCGGTCTGCAGCCGGTCCTCGGTGTTCGCCAACTCGCTCTGCAGCGCGAGGAAGTTCTGGTTCGCCTTCAGGTCCGGGTAGGCCTCGGCCACGGCGAGCAGTTGGCGCAGCGCCGCTACGAGCGGTCCCTCGGCCGCGGCCTGCTCGGCCGGCGAGCCGGTTGCGGCGGTGGCGGCCGCGCGGGCCTTCGTGACGTTCTCGAAGACCGCCCGCTCGTGCGAGGCGTAGCCGCGGACGGTCTCGACCAGGTTGGGGATCAAGTCGTACCGCCGGCGGAGCTCCGTGTCGATGTTCGCCCAGGCGTCCTTGATGAGCTGCCGCTGGGAGATGAAGCGGTTGTACGAGACGATCCCGAATATCAAGACCAGCAGCAGGATGCCGCCGATGATCGCGAGGGTGATGCCCACGGCTTCCTTCCTCTCTGAGCGGTGTCCGGTCGAGGGGGAAGCCTAGCCCGTCGCGCCACGGACGACGAACCGAAACGCTCAGGCGGTTCCAGCGGCCTCGGGGTCGACGACCGCGTCGCCGGGCGCGCCCGTCTCGAGCCGCGAGCGAAGGTCGGAGAGCCTGCCGAGCACGTCCTGCACGGAGGGGGAGCTCGCCGACTCCCCGTAGATCAGCAGGAGCTGGGCGCTCGCCTCGAACCCCCACTCCTCGCCCCCCTCGACCAGCCACTCTCCGGCCGCACCGTCGAGCAGGGTCCGGGCGAGGTCCGGGGCGTCGCAGCGGATGACGAACGCCGAGGCGGCGGCTCCGTGGTCGAGGTCCACCTCGCCCATCGGCGCATGGGCACCCAGGCCGAGCACGAACGAGAGGGGCTCCGCGACGATCGGAGACCGGACGGGAGGGATCGCGACGATCGCGCAGGCGAACCGGCCACGGCGATCGGTGTCGCGGGCCGTCGGATCGATCACCGGGCCGGCCAGGGTGTAGCTGTACGTGAAGGCTTTCACCTCGACGCCCCGCCACGTGCCGCCGCGGACCTCTTCGATCCGGCCCTCCGTCCCGCGTCCGAACAGCGACAGGGGGAGCCCGAGCAGGCCGAAGGGATCCTCGGGCTCGAGCCGCAGACCGAGGGTCGCGGCCTCGTCGACCACCGCCTCGCGGCGCACCCGCGTCTTCAGCGTCCGGGTGACGACGAAGGCGCCGACGACGAAGGCGGCGAGCACGATGATCGGAGGAAGCATCCTGAGGAACAGGGCGCCGCCGATCGCGCCCGCGGCGACGGCGGCGATCCGCGGCCAGCGGTCCATACGTCCAGTTATCGGACCGGGGGCGACGCCGGGTTAAGGAGCGGGTGCCTCGTCCCCCACCGGCGAGGAACTCGGTTCGCTCCGCAGCGTGAGCTCGTCCCCGTCCGCGTCGACGACCACCGTCTCGCCCTCGCGGATCTCTCCCGACAGCAGCCGGAGCGCGAGCGGGTCCTGCACCTCTCGTTGGATCAGCCGCTTGAGCGGTCGGGCACCGAACGCCGCGTCGTAGCCGCGCCGCGCGAGCGCCTCGCGAGCCGGATCGGTCACCTCGAGCCCGAGGCTCCGATCGCGCAGGCGGCGGGCGAGCAGGTCGAGCTGCAGGTCGACGATCGCGCGCACCTCGCCCGGCCCGAGCGGATCGAACACCACGATCTCGTCGATCCGGTTCACGAACTCGGGACGGAAGAACGCGCGAACGTCGTCCAGGATCGCGACGCGTCGCTTCTCCGCCGAGACCCCGGCGTCCTGGTAGATCGCGCCGCCGAGGTTCGACGTCATGATCACGATCGTGTTGCGGAAGTCGACGGTGCGGCCGTGCCCGTCGGTCAGCCTGCCGTCCTCGAGCAGCTGCAGCAGGATGTTGAACACGTCGGTGTGCGCCTTCTCCATCTCGTCGAGCAGCAGGACCGAGTAGGGCCGGCGCCGCACGGCCTCGGTGAGCTGGCCACCCTCCTCGAAGCCCACGTAACCGGGGGGCGCACCGACGAGCCGCGAGACCGTGTGCCGCTCCTGGTACTCGCTCATGTCGACGCGGACGATCGCCCGCTCGTCGTCGAACAGGTACTCGGCCAGGGCACGGGCGAGCTCGGTCTTGCCGACGCCGGTCGGCCCGAGGAACAGGAACGAGCCGATCGGGCGGTTCGGGTCCGAGAGGCCGGCGCGCGCGCGGCGGATGGCGTTCGCGACCGCCTCGACGGCCTCGTCCTGCCCGACGACGCGCCGGTGCAGCGCCTCCTCGAGGTGGACGAGCTTGGCCATCTCGCCCTCCATGAGGCGCGAGACCGGGATCCCGGTCCACGTCGCCACGACCTGCGCGACGTCCTCCTCGGTCACCTCCTCGTTCAGCATCCGCTGCTCGCGCTGCACCTCTTCCAGTGCGGCGTTCTGCTCCTCCAGCTCCTTGTCGAGCTGGACGAGCGTCCCGAACCGCAGCTCGGCCGCGCGCTCGAGCTCGCCGGCACGCTCGGCGCGCTCGAACTCGCCGCGCGCCGTCTCGATCTCCGACTTCAGCGTGCGGATCCGGTCGATCTGCTCCTTCTCCTGCTCCCAGTGCGCCCGCATCGCGCCCGAGCGCTCGCGCAGGTCGGCGAGCTCCTGTTCCAGTCGCTCGAGCCGCTCCTTCGAGGCCGGGTCCGTCTCCTTGCGCAGCGCCGCCCGCTCGATCTCGAGCTGCGTAAGCCGCCGCTCGACCTCGTCGATCTCGATCGGCACCGAATCGATCTCGATCCGGAGCCGGCTCGCCGCCTCGTCGACCAGGTCGATCGCCTTGTCCGGCAGGAACCGCCCGCTCACGTAGCGGTCCGAGAGCACCGCGGCGGCGACGAGCGCGGGATCCTGGATCCGGACGCCGTGGTGCACCTCGTAGCGCTCCTTCAGCCCTCGCAGGATCGCGATCGCGTCCTCGACGCTCGGCTCGCCGACGAGGACAGGCTGGAACCGGCGCTCGAGCGCTGGGTCCTTCTCGATGTGGTCGCGGTACTCGTCGAGCGTGGTCGCCCCGATCGCACGGAGCTCGCCGCGCGCGAGCATCGGCTTCAGCATGTTGCCGGCGTCCACGGCGCCCTCCGCCGCTCCGGCGCCGACGATCGTGTGCAGCTCGTCGATAAACGTGACGATCTGGCCCTCGGACTCGGCGATCTCCTGCAGGACCGCCTTGAAGCGCTCCTCGAACTCGCCGCGGTACTTCGACCCGGCGACCATCGCGCCGAGGTCGAGCGCCACCACCCGCTTGTCGGCGAGCGACCCGGGCACGTCGCCGGACACGATCCGCTGCGCGAGCCCCTCCACGATCGCGGTCTTGCCGACGCCGGGCTCCCCGATCAGGACGGGGTTGTTCTTCGTGCGGCGCGAGAGCACCTGCACCACGCGCCGGATCTCGTCGTCGCGGCCGATCACCGGGTCGAGCTTGCCCCGGCGCGCGAGATCGGTGAGGTCTCGCCCGTACCGCTCGAGCAGCCGGACCTTGTCCTCCGGGTTCTGGTCGGTCACCCGCTGGCGTCCCCGCACCTGCGCGAGCGTCGCGAGCACCCCGTCGCGATCCAGCCCCGCCTCCCGCAGGATCCGGGCGGCCTGCGAGCCCCCCTCGAGCAGCGCGAGGAGGAGGTGCTCGGTCGATACGTAGTCGTCGCCCAGCGCCTCGGCCTCGCGGAACCCGGCGTCCAGCACGTTCGCGAGGGCGGGGCCGACGCGCGCGTCGCCCGCCTGCGCGTACACCTTCGGCATAAGGTCGAGCGCGGCGTCCGTCTGATCGCGCAGGACCTTCGGCGCCACGCCGAGACCGTGGAGCAGCGCGAAGACGATCCCCTCGGGATCGCCGAGCAGCGCGACGAGCAGATGCTCGGGCTCGATCGCCTGGTGGTTGCGCGCGAGGGCCTGCTGGCGCGCGCCCTCGAGCGCCGCCTGCGATCGCATCGTCAGCTTGTTCGGGTCCATCCGTGCCTCACCCGGTCTCGGTCGGTTCCTCGTCCCACGCGAAGCTCAGCAGGCTCCGCAGCGGGAGGATCTCGGTTCCGGGGGCCGCGGCCTTCACCCGGTCGAGCAGCTCGCGCTCGAGCTCCTCGGTGCGCCGGCGCATATCGGCCAGCTGCTCACGCATGTCGATGAACAGCTTCACGCCGGCGAGGCTCACCCCCTCGCGCTGCGTGAGCTCCTGGATCATCCGGATGCGCTCGATGTCGCGCTCCGAGTAGCGCCGCGTGTTCCCCGACGTCCGTACGGGCGCCAACAAGCCGCGACGCTCGTACATCCTGAGGGTCTGCGGATGCACGCCCGAGAGCTCCGCCGCGACGCTGATGATGTACACGGCCCGTTCATCCGTCGGCCGCGGCGTCCGGCGCCGTCGATCGTCCCGCTCGGTCATGCCTCCACCCCCAGCCGCTTCCGCGGCGACTCGTCCTCAACGTCACGGAGCTGCTTCAGCAGCTCCTTCTCCTGCTTCGAGAGCTTGCGTGGCACCTCGACGTGCACGGTGACGAGGAGGTCCCCGTGGCCGCCTCGCCGCGGCGCGCCCTTGCCCTTCAGCCGGAACGTCCTGCCGTTCTGCGTGCCGGCTGGCACCTTCATCGTCACCGGTCCGTTCAGCGTGGGCACCCGCACGTTCGAGCCGAGCGCTGCCTCCGCGTAGGTGAGCGGCAGCTCGAGGAGGAGGTCGTTCCCGCTCCGGCCGAAGATCGCATGCGGCTGGACGCGGACTCGGACGTACAGGTCGCCGGCCTGGCCACCCGCGGGCCCGGGCTCGCCTCGTCCGGCGAGGCGGATCCGGGCGCCGTCCTTCACGCCGGCCGGGATCTTGACCTGGAAGCTCCGAGCGCGGCGCTGCGTTCCCGATCCCCGGCACGTCGGGCACGGCGTCTCGACAACGCGACCCGAACCGTGACAACGGGGGCAGGTCTGGGCCATCTGGAACGGTCCCTGGTTCACCGCGATCGCGCCGGACCCGCCGCACTGCGGGCAGTCGATGGGGTTCGTGCCCGGCGCGGCGCCCGAGCCGTGGCACGTCTCGCACGGCGCCGGACCCTGGATCCGCACGCCGGTCGTGGTGCCGGCCATCGACTCGTCGAAGGAGACGCGCACCTCGGTCTCGAGGTCGGCGCCCCGGGCCGGCTGCGTCCGCGCCCGCCGCCCAGCTCCGCCGAAAAGGCCGCCGAACAGGTCCCCGAGGTCGCCCAGGTCCTCGAAGCGCACGCGCCCCCCGCCCGGGAAGCCACCGCCGGGGGAACCGCCGCCGCCGCCCGGGAAGCCGCCGGCGCCGAACCCCGACGCCGCCATGTCCCGAACCTGGTCGTACTGCTTCCGCTTCTCCTCATCGCCGATGACGTCGTAGGCGGCGGAGATCTCCTTGAACCGGGTCTCGGCGGCCTCGTTGCCCGGGTTGGCGTCGGGGTGGTGCTGCTGGGCGAGCTTGCGGTACGCCTTCTTGATCTCGGCGGCGGTGGCGTTCTTGGGAACGGCGAGCACCTGGTAGTAGTCCTTCTCGAACCACTCCCGCTTCACGTCGCCGTTCACGGCGACCGCCTCAGTTCCGCTCGACGCGGACGCTCGCGGGGCGGATCACCGTGCCGCGCAGCCGGTAGCCCTGCCGGAAGACCTCGGCGACCTTCGGCTCGCCCTCGCCCTCGCCCGTCTGCATCATCGCCTCGTGCTCCTGCGGGTCGAACGGTTCCCCCTCGGCCTCGATACGCTCGAGCCCCTCGGCGCGCAGCGTCTCGGCGAGCTTCGCGTAGACGAGCTCGACGCCCTTACGGAACGCCTCGAAGTCCGGCTGCCGCTCGGCGGCGATGAGCGCGAGGTCGAACTCGTCCACGACCTCCAGGAGCTGCTGCACGAACCGCTGCAGCTCCGCGTCGACGAGGCGCTCCTGGGACCGAGTCATGCGCTTGCGGTAGTTCTCGAACTCCGCTTGGAGTCGCTGCAGGTGATCGCGATACTCCACGACCTCGGCCTTCGCGCGCGAGAGCTCGTCGCCCTGCGGCGCGTCCGAGGCAGATCCGGCCGAGGCGCCGGCCGCCCCGGCCGGCGCCTCGCCCTCGTGGTAGCGGCGCTTGTCGACGACGCGGACCTTGGGCCGCTCCTCGTCGAGATCGCGCTCGTCGTGCTCGGTCAACGTTCTGCCTTCTTCTGGGCGCCGCCCTTGATCTGGATCCTCTTCGGCGTGGCCTTCTCGACCTTCGGAACCTCGATCGAGAGGACGCCGTCCTCGAAGCGCGCGTCCACCTTGGCGGCATCCACCTGCGGAGGCAGGCTGACGGCTCGGCTGAACGAGCCGTACCGACGCTCGATCCGGTGGTAGCTCTCCTCGGTGACCTCCGACGCGAACTCCCGAGTACCACTCACGGTGAGCGTCGAGTCCTCGACGGAGACCTCGACGTCGTCGGCCGCGATCCCCGGCAGCTCGACGGTGACGACGACCCTCTCGTCGGTCTCGTACACGTCCATCGCCGGCATCCACGGCCCGTGGCGCTCGCGACCGAACGCGCGCTCGATCAGTCGGTCGAACCGGTCGTCGAGCAGCCGGATGTCCGGCAGCTGGTCGCCCCACAACATGATGCGATCCCTCATCGCTCTCCTCCTTCGTCCACGATCTCGCCCTCGACCACGTCGTCCTCACCCCCGGCGCCGGACGGTCCGCTCGCATCACCCGATGCCGCGCCTCCGGCAGCCGCCGACTGCTGCGCGGTCTGCTGGGCCTCCTGCGTCTGCTGGTACATCGACTGCCCGATCGCCTGGAACTTGCCCATCACGGCGTCGGTGCCGGCCTTGATCTTCTCGACGTCCTCGCCCTGCAGCGCCTCCTTGAGCTCGTCGTTCAGCTTCGTGAGCTCGGCGCGGTCGTTCTCCTGGACCTTGTCGCCCCATTCCTCGAGCGACTTGTCGACCTGGTAGGCGATCTGGTCGCCCGCGTTGCGCGCCTCGGCCGCCTCGCGGCGGGTGTGGTCCTCGGACGCGAACTTCTCGGCCTCGGCCACCATGCGGTCGATGTCCTCCTTGGACAGCGCCGTCCCGCCGGTGATCGTCATCGCCTGCTCCTTGCCGGTCGCCATGTCCTTGGCGGAGACGTTCACGATCCCGTTCGCGTCGATGTCGAACGCCACCTCGATCTGCGGCATCCCGCGCGGCGCCGGCGGCAGGCCGGTCAGCATGAACTTGCCGAGCGAACGCACCCCGGGCGAATAGACGGTCTCGGCCTCGCCCTGCAGGACGTGGATCTCGACGTTCGTCTGGTTGTCGTCCGCGGTCGTGAAGGTCTCCGACTTCCGGGTAGGGATCGTCGTGTTGCGCTCGATCAGCTTCGTGAAGATGCCGCCCTTGGTCTCGACGCCGAGCGTGAGCGGCGTGACGTCCAGGAGCAGGATGTCCTTGACGTCGCCCTTGAGGACCCCGGCCTGGATCGCAGCGCCGACGGCCACGACCTCGTCCGGGTTTACGCCCTTGTGCGGCTCCTTGCCTCCGGTGAGCTCCTTCACGAGCTCCTGGATCATCGGCATCCGCGTGGAACCGCCGACCAGGATGATGTGGTCGATCGCGTCCACGCTTTTGCCCCAATCCTTCACCGCGAGCTCGAACGGCTCGCGGGTGCGTTGGACGAGGTCCTCGGTCATGCGCTCGAACTCGCTGCGCGTGAGCTTCATCTCCATGTGCAGGGGGCCGTCGGGGCCCCCCGAGATGAACGGGAGGTTGATCGTCGCCTCGGCGACCTGCGACAGCTCGATCTTCGCCTTCTCCGCGGCCTCCTTCAGCCGCTGCAGCGCCATGCGGTCCGCGCCGAGATCGATGCCGTAGTTGTTCCTGAACTCCTTGACCATCCAGTCGATGACGCGCTGGTCCCAGTCGTCGCCGCCGAGCTGCGTGTCGCCGTGGGTCGCCTTGACCTCGAACACGCCCTCGCCGATCTCGAGCAGCGACACGTCGAACGTCCCACCGCCGAGGTCGAACACGAGAATCGTCTGGTCGTGCTGCTTGTCCAGGCCGTAGGCGAGCGCCGCGGCGGTCGGCTCGTTGATGATCCGCAGGACCTCGAGCCCCGCGATCTGCCCGGCCTCCTTCGTGGCCTGGCGCTGCGAGTCGTCGAAGTACGCGGGCACCGTCACGACCGCCTGGGTGACCGAGTCGCCGAGGTACGCCTCAGCGTCGCGCTTGAGCTTGCCGAGGATCTGCGCCGAGATCTCCTGCGGCGTCCACTGCTTGGCGTCGACGTCGACGGACCACTCCTTCGACCCCATCTCGCGCTTGACCGACCGGACCGTGCGGTCCGGGTTCGTGATGGCCTGCCGCTTGGCGACCTCGCCGACGAGGATCTCGCCGTTCTTGGAGAACCCGACCACCGAGGGGGTGGTGCGGGAGCCTTCGGCGTTCGGCACGACGGCCGGCTCGCCCGCCTCGAGCACCGCCACCACGGAGTTCGTCGTTCCCAGGTCGATCCCGACCGCTCGTGTCATCGTGTTGCCCCTTCCTTCTGTCAGTCGCGCTTCAGCGAAGCTGCATGATAGAACCTGAGTGCCTCACTATCAACCCTGGGTGGCTCCGTGCCTATTCCTGAGCCGGTCGCAAAGCCCTCGCGTCGTGCCTGGGGCCGCGGGGTATGCTCGCCCCGATGCTCGTGCGGGCCGCGGTGCTCCTCCTGCTCGTGGGTGCGGCGTTCGCGCTCGCCGCACGCAGGGCCCGTGAGCTCACGCGGATGGTCCGGCTCGGCAGGCCGGCGGACCGGAGCGGCGACCTCTCCCGCAGGGTCGGCCGGGAGGCCACCGAGGTCCTCGGGCAACGCAAGCTGCTGCAGCGGTTCGGCCCGGGGTTCATGCACGCCCTGATCTTCTGGGGCTTCCTGATCCTGCTGACGACGATCCTCGAGGTGGGGGGCCAGGTCGTGGACCCGGCTTTCGAGCTCCCGATCGTCGGCGGGACGGCGTGGCTGGGCTTCCTCCAGGACCTGCTCGCCCTCGGGGTCCTTTTCGGGATCGCGATCGCACTCACGATCCGCCTCGTCCAGCGGCCGGAGCGCTTCGTCGGCAGCCACGGCACCGACGCCTACCGGATCCTCGGCCTGATCTTCTGGATCGTCGCGACGCTGTTCCTCGCGAGAGGTGCGCGGATCGCGCTCGGGTACGCGCCCGAGACCTGGTGGACGCCGGTCTCGACCACGGTGGCGGCCGGCCTCGGCTGGATGTCGGAGGGGGTGCAGCGGGCGACGATGTGGACCGCGCTCTGGGTCCACCTCCTGATCATCCTCGGGTTCCTCGTCTACCTCGGCTACTCGAAGCACCTGCACATCGCGACGAGCGCGATCAACGTCTGGCTCGCGAACACGCGACCGCGAGGCACGCTGGCGCCACTGAAGATCGATCTGGAGGCGGCCGACGGCGAGGTCTACCTCGGGGCGGCGACGATCGCCGACCTCACGAGGAAGGAGGCGTTGGACCTCTATGCGTGCACGGAGTGCGGGCGCTGCCAGTCGGCCTGCCCCGCCTGGAACACCGGCAAGCCCCTCTCGCCGAAGCTGCTCGTGATGAACCTGCGCGACCACCTGTTCGAGCAGGGGCCGCGGCTGCTCGAGGCTGCGCGGAACGGGGCGGAGGTCGAGCCCGTCCCGCTCGTGCCCGACGTCGTCGACGAGGAGGTGGTCTGGGCGTGCACGACGTGCGGCGCGTGCATGCAGGAGTGCCCCGTCGACATCGAGCACGTCGACACGATCGTCGACCTGCGACGGAACCTCGTGATGGCCGAGTCGCGGTTCCCCAGCGAGGCCGGCGCCATGCTGCGGAACCTCGAGAGCGCGAATAACCCGTGGGGCCTGGCGCAGTCCTCGCGCGCCGACTGGGCCGAGGGGCTCGGGGTCCGGGTGATCGAGGAAGGCGAGCGCGCCCCCGAATACCTCTACTGGGTCGGATGCGCGGGTTCGTTCGACGACCGGGCGAAGGAGATCTCCCGGTCGGTGGTCCGGCTCCTCGACCGCGCGGGCGTATCGTTCGCGATCCTCGGGCCGAGGGAGCTGTGCACCGGCGATCCCGCCCGGCGGATCGGGAACGAGTACCTGTTCCAGACCCTCGCCGAGCAGAACGTCGAGACGCTCGCTGGCGCGGAGGTCACCACGGTGATCGCGAACTGCCCGCACTGCTTCAACACCCTGCGCAACGAGTACCCGGACTACGGGGGACGCTTCGAGGTCGTCCACCACACGCAGCTGTTCGCGCGTCTGGTCGCCGAGGGGCGGCTGCGCCCGGGCGGCCGGCTCCAGGAGACGATCGCCTATCACGACCCGTGCTACCTCGGGCGCCACAACGACGTCTACCGCGACCCGCGCCGTGCCCTCGCCTCGATCCCGGGCGTCGACACGGTCGAGATGCCGAGGCACGGGGAGCGCGCGCTCTGCTGCGGCGCCGGAGGCGCTCGGATGTGGATGGAGGAGCGGATCGGCAAACGGATCAACCAGGAACGCGTCGAGGAGGCCGCCTCGACGGGCGCCGACACGATCGCCGTCTCGTGCCCGTATTGCCTGATCATGCTCGACGACGGCGCCCAGGCCCGCACGGACGTCGGCCGCGTCGAGGATCTCGCTCAGATTCTCGACCGCTCGGCCAGAGTCCCCTAGCCCCGGTCGGGCCCCGGCCACGCACGGCTCTGGGACCAACGTTCAAGGCCGCGCCCCGAACGACCGAAACGTGGTCTAGGACGAATGGACCAGCATCCGTCGAGCGAGGGATGCCGATCCGTGTGACCGGCACGCCACGCCGACGGGAGCTCACGGCGCGGGCACGCCGATCGAGGGACGGAGGACGGTGGAAACAGCGATGGGGCTTCGTGGCGGGCAGGAGACCCCGGTCCCGCCGGCCGAGGTCGTGCGCCCGCTCGTCGATCTCGAGCACGCCGTGCGGTCGACCACACTCGCGCGCGCGGTCGAGACCGCCGCCGCGCCCGACCGGGCGATGCTCGCGTACGCGGTCCACGACGGGCTCACGCAGGTCGTCACGGCGTCGGTGCTGGAGCTCGAGTCGCTCGCGCGCCGTGTCGACGTTGCACCGTCCGAGGCCGCTAGCGCCCTGCGCGAAGCGGTCGACGAGCTCCGCCGGGCGCTCGACGAGATCCGCGACGTGCTGACGACGCTCACCCCGTCCGAGCCCGTCACCGCAGAGTCCTTCAAGCAGACGCTCGACCGCGCGCTCGAACGGTGGCAGCTCCCCGCAACCTGGTCCGTCGAGGGCGACCTCACGTCGGTGCCCCAGGCGGTGCTCGACATCGTGTCGTCCGTGGTCGGCGAGGCGGTGGCCAACGCTGCCAAGCACGCCCGGACGGACCGCGTAAGCGTCCGGGTCCGGGCGACCGACGGCTCGGTCGAGGTCAGCGTCGAAGATCACGGGACGGGGTTCACGGTCGGCCCGGCGGCCGCCGGACACCTCGGCCTCCAGATGATGCACCGGCGCGTCGCCGAGGCGGACGGGACCCTGGACATCGGTCCCGCCCCCGACGGCGGGACACTGGTCGTCGCCCGTCTCCCCATCAACGATCCCGGAGGTACTTCGTGAAGGTCCTGATCGTTGACGATCATGAGCTCGTCAGGCGCGGGCTCGGCCACGTCGTCCGCGACTGCTTCCCCGACGCCGAGGTGGTCGAGGCGTCGAACGCGGCCTCGGCGCTCGAGCTGATGCCGCACGACGTCGAGATCGCACTCGTCGACGTCCGCATGCCGGACTCGGACGGCCTCGAGCTACTCCACGAGCTGAAGACCCGGTGGCCCGACGTGCCGGTCATCATGCTGACGTCGTTCGACCACGCCCACTACGTCCGCCGCGCTCTCTCCGAGGGCGCGGCCGGCTACATGCTGAAGGACGCGACCCCTGACGACCTCGAGCAGGCGATCAAGGTCGCGATCTCGGGAGGCGGCAACGTCCTGTCGCCCAAGGTGATCCAGAACCTGTTCGAGGCGACGGCGGCCGACCCATCGGCTCCCGAGGGATCGCGGGGTGCTCGTCCCGCCGGGGCGCTCACCCAACGGGAGACGGACATCCTCGCGCTGCTCGCCGAGGGCAAGAGCAACCGCGACATCTCGCGCGCGCTCTACCTGTCCGAGAAGACCGTCAAGGCCCACCTCGCGGCGATCTTCCGCAAGCTCGGCGTTACGAACCGGACCCAGGCCGCCATGGCGGCCGTCTCGATGGGTATCGGGCCGGACCTGCGCATGGTGGACACGGGCATGCGAGGCATCGGCGGCGGGGGCTAGCGATCGTGCGCGAGCCCGGCGGACGCTCGGTCGAACCCGACCGGACGAACGCGACGAGCACGCCTACGAAGACACCTGGTACGGGGCGCTGAAGGCATTCGGACCACCTCCAGAAGGACCCGCCTTCGCCCGATGAGGACGACACGCTCGAAGACGGCTAGGTCTCGCCCTCGAACTCCTCGAAGAACCGGCTGGCGGTCGGACCGCGCTGCCCCTGGTACTTGGACCGCCGCTCGGCCGACCCGTACGGCACCTCCGCCGGCGTGCTGAGCCGGAAGAACGAGACCTGCCCGATCTTCATCCGCGGATAGATCGTGATCGGCAGGTTGGCGACGTTCGAGAGCTCGAGCGTGAGGTACCCGTCCCACCCCGGGTCGACGTAGCCCGCCGTCGAGTGGATCAGCAGCCCGAGGCGGCCGAGGCTCGACTTGCCCTCCAGCCGCGCCACCGTGTCGTCGGGCAGACTGACGCGCTCGTAGGTGGACCCCAGCACGAACTCGCCGGGGTGCAGGATGAACGGTTCGTCGCCCTCGACCTCCACGAGCTCGGTGAGGTCCGGCATCTCTCGACGGACGTCGATGAACGGGTACCGCGAGTTCGCGAACACCCGGAACTGCCGGTCGACGTGCAGGTCCACCGAGGATGGCTGCACGCACCCGTCGTCGAACGGATCGATCTCGATCCGGCCGGCCGAGATCTCCTTGCGGATGTCGACGTCGGACAGGATCATCGGCCTCGGCGCTCCTCCACCGCTCGCGTCACGTCGCCCGGCCGGATGGCTAGACTGTCTCCCGCTCGGTCCCGGGCCGGGCAGCGCGGGCGTGGTTCAATGGTAGAACGCAAGCTTCCCAAGCTTGAAACGGGGGTTCGATTCCCCTCGCCCGCTCGATCGCCTCACCCCAGGCCCCCCGAACCCAGGACGAGCGGCCCCGTCGGACACAGCTCGTAGAGCGGGCAGTCCTCGCAGCGCGGCCGCCCCGCCTTGCAGATCTCGCGGCCGAGCCGGATCAGCCCCATATGCAACGGCGTCTTGAGCGGATCGGCCACGGAGGCCTCGAGCAGCCGCTGGGCGCGTTCGGCGGAGGTCTTCGGAACGAGCCCGAGCCGCGTCGCGACGCGGTGCACGTGCGTGTCGACGGGGATCGTCTCCCGCCCGAAGGCGAACCCCATCACGACGGCCACGGTCTTCGGGCCGACCCCGGGGAGCGACGAGAGGTACTCCCGGATCTCCTCGTCGGGCCGGCCCGAGAGGCTCGACAGGTCGTAGCGACCCTCCCGGGAGTGGATCTCCCGCAGGATCGCCTGGATCCTGGCCGCCTTCGTGTTGGCGAGCCCGCCGGGGCGGATCGTGTCCGCGAGCTCGGCGACCGGCGCGCGCACCACGTCGTCCCAGGTCGGATAGGCGCCGCGGAGCAGGCCGAACGCGCGCTCGGCGTTCAGGTCGCTCGTGTGCTGCGATTGGACCGTGAGGATCAGCTCGTCGAGCGGGTCCGAGGCCCGCGGCGGGAGCAGGTCGCCGAAGTGGCGTTCGAGCCGCCGGACGATCGCCCGGACGCGCCGCCCGTCCGGGGTCACGACGCGGTGGCGTGGTTGCGGAACTGCGTGAGGTGCGGCAGGAACGTGAGCGGCACGGTGTCGGTGGGTCCGTTGCGGTGCTTGGCGACGATCAGGTCCGCGAGCCCCTTCTTGGCCGGGTCGAAGTCATCCCGGTGGATGAACATCACGACGTCGGCGTCCTGTTCGAGCGCGCCGGATTCGCGGAGGTCCGAGAGCTGGGGCCGCTTGTCCTGACGCCGCTCGGGATCGCGGTTCAGTTGCGAGACCGCGACCACCGGGATCTGGAGTTCCTTCGAGAGCATCTTGAGGCCGCGGCTGATCTCGGCGATCTCCTGCTGGCGGCTGTCGACCCGGCGGGTGTGGGACATGAGCTGGAGGTAGTCGACGATGATGAGGCCGAGCCCCGTGCTGCGCGCGGCGAGGCGTCGCGCCTTGGCCCGGATGTCCACGAGCGTCACGTTGCCCGAGTCGATGATGTAGAGCGGTGCCTCGTGCAGGGTGTCGGCGGCCTGCGCGATCCGCGACCAGTCCTCCGCGCCGACCCGCTTGTTCCGGATGCTGTCCCACGGCACCCGTGCCTCCGCGCAGAGCAGCCGCATGCCGATCTCCCACCGCGACATCTCGAGGGAGAACATCGCGACCGGCCTGCTCGAATCCACCACGACGTTGCGGGCGACGTTGGTGACGAGCGACGATTTGCCGACGCCCGGACGCGCGGCGACGATGATGAGGTTGCCGGGCTGCAGCCCCGAGAGGAGCGTGTCGACGTCCCGGAACCCCGTGGGCACCCCGACGAAGGGCGACTCGCGGTTCTGGAGCTTCTCCAGGTCCATCATCGCCTGATCCACGAGCTCGTTGAGCGAGGCGACCTGCTCCTTCTCGTCGTGACGGGCGACGTCGTAGATCCGCTGCTCGGCCTGGTCCGCGACGCGCTCGGGCTCCTCGGGGGCCGAGAACGCGAGCTCCATGATGTCGGCGGCCGCACCGATCAGGCGGCGCAGCAGCGCGGTCTCTGCGACGATCCGCGCGTAGGAGGGGGCGGCGGCCGGCGTCGGGACCCGCTCCACGAGGTCGTGGATCGCAAGGTGCCCACCCACCTCCTCGAGCGTCCCGCGGCGCTTGAGCTCCTCGACCGCGGTGATCGCGTCCACCGGGTCGCCGCGGCCGTAGATCTCCCGCAGGGTCTCGAAGATCGTGGCGTTCGCGGTTCGGTAGAAGTCCGTCGGCCGGACGATCTCGATCACGTCCGCGATCGCGTCGGGCGAGATCATCATCGAGCCGAGGACGGACTCCTCGGCCTCGAGGTTGTGCGGCGGGACGCGCTCTGGGCGCATGCGCCGAACGTCGTCGGCTGCCCTTACCACCCGCGCCTCCCGCCGCTCGTGAACCGGCCAAGGCTAGGTCCGCGTCCGCGCCGGGGCCAGCGGAAAACCCGTGGGGAAACCCGATCCGCTGGTCCTGCCTGAAGAATCCTTGTCACTGTGCCTCCGACCTGCGCTTCCACATGGGGAAAACCGTGTGGATTGGTGTGTAGCGCCCGGCACCGACATCCGGATGACAACCATGTGATTCTGTCCCTTCCCCGGCCCCGCGTCCATAGACAGCCCACAACGGGGCCCTCGGGCGTTACGTTCCGTCGAGATGGACGATCCCGGGCCCTCGGACAGGGATCGCATCGACGCGATCCATCGGCACGCTCACCAGGCGCTGCGCTACTACGCGACCGCGTTCCTCCGTGAACGCGGCGACGATCGCGATCTGATGCGCGTGTACCTCGATCTGACCGGCAACTTCATGGCCCTGATAGAGGGCGCCTCGCTGGATGAGGCAAGCATGATGGAACGACGATCCGAGATCGTGGAGCGCTACCTGGAGGAGGCCAAGCGCGATCCGTGGACGCCACCTTGCAGCTTCTGCGGCGAGGGTCCGACGGTTGCCTGGTTCGAAGGCCCCAGCTTCAAGACCTTCGTGGACGCCGCCGAGAAGGTCCGGGCCGAGGAGGCATGGCTCGCGTGCGTGACCTGCCTGTCGCTCGTTCAGGCAGAGGATCGCGACGAACTCGTCCGGCGAGGGATCGAACGGTGGCGCCGTCGCCGCGGTGGGCTCAGCCCCGACCCTATGAACGTCGACGCGATGGTCAGTTCGGGTCACGAGCGCTTCTGGGGACCGCGCTCGGCCTGACAGCACCGTTACGGCGCGCGGGGAGGGGCTCGGCCCGGGCGTCGTCGAGCGAGCCGGAAGAGCCTCAGAGCCAGCCGAGCACAGCGAGACTCGCAGCCCGGGCCGAGTCCCGACCTCAGCGCGCCCTTCGACCCGCTGAGGCCGGAACGCCTAGGCCGACTGCTCGTCCGGGACGACCTCGACCGAGATGACCGGATCGACCTCGGCGAACAGGTGGACGCGCACCTCGTGCACGCCGACCGAACGGATCGGCTCCTCGAGGTGGACGTCGTGCCGGTCGACCCGAACGCCGAGCTGGCGATCGAGCGCCTCGGCTACGTCGCTCGCGGTCACGCTCCCGAACAGCCGTCCCTCTTCGCCCGCGTGCGCAGAGACCTGGACGGGCGAGACCATCAGGCGCTGCGCGACCTGCTCGGCCTCGGCCTTGGCCTCGTTCACCCGGGTGGTGTGCGCCCGCTTCAGGCTCTCGACGTGCTTCTCCCCGCCCTTGGTCGCCTTGACGGCGAGCCCCCGGGGCATCAGGTAGTTGCGCGCGTAGCCGTCGGCGACCTCGACGATGTCGCCGGGGGCGCCGAGCTTGTCGACTGGCTTCTGCAGGATGATCTTCATCGCGACGAGTACGGCAGCAGCGCCATCTCGCGGGCGTTCTTGACCGCCGTCGCGACCGCGCGCTGGTGCTGCGCGCAGTTGCCCGTCACGCGGCGGGCGCGGATCTTGCCTCGCTCCGAGACGAACTTGCGCAGCATCGCCGTGTCCTTGTAGTCGACGTGGTCGAGCCGCTCCTTGCAGAAGATGCAGACCTTGCGCTTCTGTTTCTTCTGCCAGCCCTTGTCTTCCTTCTCCCGCTTCGCGGGGCGTTTCCTAGCTTTCGGTGGCATCCAGCGGTGTCTCCTCGTTGCTCGTGGGAGCGCCGACCGTGGCCGGTGCCCAGTCGCCCGAACCTCCGGAGCGACCCTGGCGCTCGACCTTCGCGGTCGCCCAACGCAGGCTCGGACCGACCTCGTCGGCCTCGATCTCCACCACCGTGCGCTTGTCGCCCTCCTGGGTCTCCCAGGAACGCATCTGGAGCCGGCCCGACACGACCACGCGCGTGCCGCGGGTGAGCGTCTCGGCGCAGTTCTCCGCGAGGCTCCGCCAGGCGTTGACCGAGAAGTACGACGTCTCGCCGTCCTTCCACTGGCCCGACTCGTCCTTGAAGCGGCGGTTCACGGCGACCCGGAACTTCGCCACGGCGGCGCCGTTGGGCGTGTACCGCAGCTCGGGGTCGTCCGTGAGGTTGCCCACGATGGTGACCTGGTTCTCGCTCGCCATCTCCATCACCTTCCGATCAGTGACCGCTCCCCGGCGGATGGCGTGCCGGGAAGGGGGAAGATCCGTTCGTCACGCGGCCTCGCCGCGTACGACCACCTTGAACCGCAGGACCTCGTCCGCGAGGTGCAGCGCGCGCTCGAGACCGGTGATCGCTTCGGGATCGGCCGTGAACTCGACCACGACGTAGTACCCCTCGGACTGCCGGTCCACCTCGAACGCGAGCCGTCTGCGGCCCCACCGGTCGACGTTGCCGACCTGGCCACCGCTCTCGCTGACCGAGCGGGTGATGCGGTCCAGCGCCGCGGAGACGACGGCCTCGTCGGCTTCCGCGGGCAGTATGAGCATGACTTCGTACTGCCTCAGTGCCCCACCTCCTCTGGTCTGGTCGGCCCCCACGGGGGAGCAGGACGTGTGGTTGGCTCCAGAGTGTACCGGGCGTCCCAGGAGGCGACCGTAGCACCGGCCGGTGACAGGCACGCCGCGACGGCTCCGAGGCCCGGGTACACTTCTGCCGACTGCCGTGCACTTCGGCGCAAGGAGGCGCGAGCGATGAGGGTGACGATCCACGACCTGGGCGCGTGGAAGGCGGAGGGCACGCGGTTCGCGATGCTCACCGCCTACGACTTCCCCACCGCCAAGCTCCTCGACGAGGCCGGCATCCCGGTGCTGCTCGTCGGCGATTCCGTCGGCAACAACGTCCTCGGATACGAGAACACGCTGCCGGTCACGATGGAGGAGATGCTTCACCACACGCGGGCGGTCGCCCGCGGCGTCTCGAACGCGCTCGTGGTCGGGGACATGCCGTTCCTGTCGTACCAGGTGAGCGTCGAGGAGGGCATCCGCAACGCGGGACGGTTCCTGAAGGAGGGGGGAGCCGGCGCGGTGAAGATCGAGGGGGCGCAGATCGAGCTCGTCCACCGGCTCTCCGATCTCGGGATCCCCGTGATGGCGCACGTGGGGCTCACGCCCCAGTCCGTCCACGGGCTCGGCGGCTACCGGGTCCAGGGGCGCGGCGAGGAGGCGGCGCGGCGCGTTGCCGACGAGGCCGCCGCGCTCGAGAAGGCGGGGTCGTTCGCGATCGTCCTCGAGGCCATGCCGGCGGACCTGGCTGCCGAGCTCACCCGGACGCTCCAGATCCCGACGATCGGCATCGGCGCGGGCCCGGGGACCGACGCGCAAGTGCTCGTGCTGCACGACCTGCTGGGGTTGTCCGAACGCCTCCCCAAGTTCGCCCGCGCCTACGCGGACCTGCGCGGGGCGATCTCGGAGGCGGCCGGCACCTTCGCCGCCGACGTCGCGGCCGGCCGATTCCCCGACGACGAGCACTCCTACCAGTAGACACGGCGGCACCGGAGATCCCCCGGAAGGGCTCAGGCGCGCCCGGGATCCTGCCGATGAACAGGGGGACGGCACGAACGGCGGGGCCGCCTCCCCCTCGGCGGCCCCGCCATCCCTTTCCGGCCACCTCCCCGCCGGGAGCGGAGCCCGGATAATCGGCGGGTGCCGACCACGGAGCGACGGATCGGGTTGGGGATGGTCTTCCTGCTCCTCGCCGGGACCCTCGCACTCGGGCACGCGGTCAAGGCGCCCTGCGTCTCGGGCGACTGGGGCGACGGCCGCCAGTACACACGGCTCTGCTACACGGACATCGCGCCGCTGCTCGGCAAGGAGGACCTCGCCGGGGACCGGCTCCCGTACCTCGACCCCTGCGGATCCGGGGCCGAAGGGGCCTGCGACGAGTACCCAGTCCTCACGATGTGGACGATGCGCGTCGCCGCCTGGACCTCGGGGGCCGACATCGCGCGCTTCGTATACGCGAACGCGATCCTGCTGTGGCTTGCGGCGTTCGCGACCGCCCTGTGCCTGTACGTCATGGTCGGCTCGCGCGCGCTCTACTTCGTGCTCGCGCCGACGCTCGCGATCTATGCGACCACGAACTGGGACCTGATCGCCGTCGCGTTCGCGACGGGTGCCACCCTCGCGTACCTCCGGCGACGCGACGGGTGGGCGGGGCTCCTGCTGGGGCTCGGTGCGGCGGCCAAGCTCTACCCGGCGCTGCTCGTGATCCCGTTCGTCGCCGGGCGGCTCCGCCAGGGCGAACCCGAGCGGGGGACCCGGCTCGCGGCGGCCGCGTTCGGAACCTGGGTCGTCGTGAATCTGCCCTTCGCGATCGGCGGCACGTCTGGCTGGTGGGAGTTCTTCCGGTACAACACGGGGCGGACGGCGGACTGGGACAGCCTGTGGTTCATCGCGTGCCACCGGCTGACCGGTGAGCTCGGCTGCTCAGTGGACTGGCCGGCCGACCTCGGCTCGGCGATCCTGTTCCTTGCCTCGGTCGCGATCGTCTGGCGGCTGAAGGCCGTGCGGGACGCGGAATTCCCGCGGTGGACGCTGGGGTTCCCGATCCTCGTGCTGTTCCTGCTCTCGAGCAAGGTGTACTCGCCGCAGTTCAGCCTCTGGCTCCTGCCCTGGTTCGCGCTCGCC
>Ga0075420_100000731_pt1 | contig 26875 bp, 22 predicted proteins | sample SoiMetdeltSBSDD4_FD_75296 | JGI IMG/M metagenome (GOLD analysis project Ga0075420, IMG submission 75296) | Bulk soil microbial communities from a Populus tree surrounding site in Tennessee, USA - Soil MetaG P. deltoides SBSDD4 | ecosystem: Environmental > Terrestrial > Soil > Tree plantation...
ACGCTGCCGAAGCCGCCGATCACCGCGGCCGGGAAGGCCTTCAGGCCGATGAAGCCCATGTTGGTGTGCACGAACGTGATCGGCGCGAGCAGCAGCGCCGCGAACCCGGCCACCGCCGCGCTGAGCGCCCACACTAGCGTGTTGACGCGCGCCACCGGGATGCCCATGTAGTACGCCGCGAGCTGGTTCTGCGACGCGGCCTGCATCGCCACGCCCACGCGCGTGAAGCGGAAGAACGCGTAGAGCGCGCTGCAAAGAAGAACGGTCATGACGATGACCATCAGGTATTCGGCCGAGAGCGCGAGCCCGCCCGCGCGCAGCACCTCGCCCGAGTACGGCGTCTTGATGGTGTAGGTCTCGGTGCCCCAGCCGGGCACCATGCTCGCCAGCCCGCGCAGCATGAAGCCGATCCCCACGGTCATCATCACGACCGCGAACTGCGGCTGGCCGAGCACCCGCCGCAGCACCACGCGGTCCAGCCCCGCGCCGAAGAGCGCCATCGCGGCGAGCGTCACGATCGCGCCGAGCCAGAACGGCAGCCCGAAGAGCACGATCGCGGTGTAGGCGGCAAAGCCGCCCAGCATCATGAGATCGCCCTGGGCGAAGTTGACCGTCTCGGTCGCCTTGTAGATCAGCGTGAACCCGAGCGCGATGAGCGCGAGCACGCAGCCCACCGCGATTCCGCTGACTACGAGCTGGAGAAACTGGATCACGGCGCCTTTTTAGCGCCGCGCGCGTCCGTCCGCAGTCAACCGGGCGACATCGGCCCTCGGCAGCGCCACCACCCGGAGCGATCACCACGCCGAGCAGGTCGCCGGCGGCCTGCGCGATTTATGTGGCCGCTGATTGCCGGCAGCGCGCCTACCGGCGACGCCGCGGCCCATGCTTGTCCCAACTTAGTTCGCCGGTGAGCTCCTCAAGCCCGCCGTCGTCATCGGATCCTTTCCGGGCTCTACATGCTCAACGCGTACTTCTTCTTCCTTCCCGGGCTGGCGGCTTAAGCGGCCCGGACGAAAATCAGTGAAGCGTGCGGGCGAAGGTGCGGCCGCGGAGCAACCCGGCGGCCTCCGGGCGCTCCTCGATCAGCTCGAGCAGCGTCTGCGCGAGCTCGCCGAGCGCTTGCTCTCCAGCGTTCGCGCCCGCGTCGCAGGCGAGATGCCAGGGTAGCGGCCGGTCCGGACGAACGGCGAAGCCGTGCAGCTGCGGACAGCGCCGAAAAAGCTCCTCGAGGCGCTCCCGGATCTCTTGCGCGATGGTTTCCATGCCGCCGTTGTAGCGCCCGCCGGCTTGGCGCGCAGCCGCCCGGGCGACGTCGCCGCGGCGACTAGGTCTTGAAGTTTTGCAGTCCCTTCAGGTCGAGAACGGTGATGCCGACGCGCTCGGTGCGCAGCAGCCCCTTCTCGCCGAGGAGCTTGAGCGCCTCGTTGGTGCGCTGGCGCGAGAGCCCGGCAAGCTCGGCGATCTCCTCCTGCGAGATCACCAGCGCCGACCCGATGCCGGGAGAGAGCTGCGCGTTGAAGAGCGAGGCGAGCGATAGGGCGACGCGCGCGTTCGGATCGAGCAGGCGATCGCGCTGCGCGAGCCCGACGAACTGCCACAGGCGCTCGTTCAGCTGATCGATGATGAAGCGATTGAACGGCAGGCTTCGCTCGAGAAGCCACATGAAGGTGGCGCGCGGCATGAAGGCGACCTCGCAGTTGCGCAGCGTGACCCCGTCGTACTCGCGCCGGACGTGCTTGATCACCGAGCCCTCGCCGAACCAGGATCCCGGGCCGACCGCGACGAACGAGGTCGCGGCGCCGTCCGACTGCAGGACGGTCATTTTGGCGAGGCCATCGACAATGCCCATCCAGTAGTCCACCACGTCGCCCACGCGAAAGATAAAGCTGCCCTTCGGGTAGATGCGCGAGGCGGTGTCGCGCTCGACGCGGCTGCGCTCCTCGGGCGTCAGGCCACGGGCCCACGGCGCGCTCGCCAGCGTCTCGGACAGCTTCGACATGCCAAAAAGTATAGCGGTGTCGTCCGCTTGACTGCGCAGGCCGCGGTTGGCCGTTACGTTGCCCCCATGAACCCCTCTTACTCCATGATCTCGCTGCCCCGCTTCATCGGGCAGGAGCTCGGCGCCTCGGACTGGATGGCGATCGACCAGGAGCGCATCGACCGCTTCGCCGAGTGCACCGGCGACCGCCAGTGGATCCACGTCGACGTCGAGCGCGCGCGGCGCGAGAGCCCTTTCGGCGGGCCGATCGCGCACGGCTACCTGTCGCTCTCGCTGATCGCGCCGCAGGCGATCGAGCTCGGCATCATCCCGGCCGACGCGGCGGCTGGCCTGAACTACGGCCTGGACAAGGTGCGCTTCCTCGCCCCGGTGAAGGCCGGGGCGCGCGTGCGTACCCGGGCTTCGCTCGTGTCGGCCGAGCCGCAGAGCGCGGGGCGCACGCTACTCAAGCTTCAGTGCACGCTGGACATCGAAGGCGAGCCGAAGCCCGCGCTGGTGGCGGAAATGCTATGCATGCTGATCGCCAAGCAGTAGGCGACGTTCCCGATACCGCGCCCACGCTGGCGGCGAATCCGCTCGTCGGGGTGCGCGGCCAGGACATCCTCGCCGCCGGTGGAATGTTGCTGACGGAAATGGCGCGCAGGCCAGGGATTGCCATGCAGCAATATTTCTCCCTGCTGGGCGAGCTCGGCCGCATCTCGCTCGGGCGCTCGGACCTCGCGCCCGCGCCGCACGACAAGCGCTTCGCCGACGCGGCGTGGAAGGAGAGCCCGGCGTACCGCGCGCTCGCGCAGGCCTGGCTCGCCTGGGGCCTGGCGCTCAACCGCTTCGTCGACCGGGCCGGCATGGGCAGGCGCGACGCCGAGCGCGCGCGCTTCGTGGTCTCGCTGCTGGTCGATGCATTCGCGCCGACCAACTCGCTCGGCGGCAATCCGGCGGCGCTCAAGAAATTCCTCGACACCGGCGGCGCGAGCTTCGCGCGCGGGCTGGAGAACCTCGTCGCCGACCTGGGCAACGGCGGCCTGCCTGCGCAGGTCGACGCGCGCGCGTTTGCCTTAGGCAAGAACCTCGCGATGACACCGGGAGCGGTGGTGTATCGCAGCCCGGTGATGGAGCTGATCCAGTACCGGCCCGTCGCCGAGCGGGTGCACGCGCGCCCGCTCCTCATCGCGCCGCCGCAGATCAACAAGTTCTACGTCTTCGATCTCGCCCCCGGCAAGAGCATCGTCGAGCTGGCGCTTTCGGGCGGACTGCAGACCTTCGCGGTGAGCTGGAAGAATCCGAGCGCCGCCGAGCGCGATTTCGGCCTGGACACCTACGTCGCCGCGCTCGAGGAGGCGGCGGATGCGATGCGCGAGATTACCGGCGCCGAGGAAGTGAACATCTGGGGCGCGTGCTCGGGCGGCATCACCACCTCCGCGCTGATCGCGCACCTCGCCGCGCGAGGCGAGCGTAAGGTGCACAGCGCCACCATCGCGGTTTGCCTGCTCGACATGGCGGCGGCGCAGGAAAGTACCGCCGGCATGTTCGTCACGCCAGAGACGATCGTCGCGGCCAAGGCCGCCTCGCAGCTCACCGGCGTGGTCGACGGGCGCGAGCTCGCGCGCATGTTCGCCTGGATGCGGCCCAACGACCTGGTGTGGAACTACTGGGTGAACAACTATCTTCTCGGCAACGCCCCGCCGGCATTCGACGTCCTCTACTGGAACAGCGACTCGACGCGGCTCGCGGCCAAGTTGCACGCCGACTTCCTCGATCTCATCGATGCGAATCCGTTCGTGCGGCCCGGGCTGCTCCGCGTGTGCGGTACGCCGCTCGACATGCGGCGCGTCGAGCTCGAGGCTTACGTCGTCGCCGGCCTGAGCGACCACATCACGCCGTGGCAGGGGTGCTACCGGACTGCGAAGCTCTACGGCGAGCGCACGACCTTCGTGCTGTCGAACAGCGGCCACATCCAGAGCCTCCTCAACCCGCCGGGCAACCCGAAGTCGCTGTTCTGGACAAACCCGGCCCGCGAGGCGAGCGGTGAAGCCTGGATGCAAAGCGCATCCAAGCACAATGGCAGCTGGTGGCCGCACTGGCTCGAGTGGATCAAGGCGCGCTCGGGCCCCCTCGTTCACCCATCGGTTGAAGCAGGATCCTCTGGACATCGACCGCTCGGCCCGGCGCCGGGCAGCTATGTGATGGAAAAGTGATGCAGATCGCGATGCGCGAGGTCGGCAGCCGCACGCTGCGCGTCGGCGTGCGGCCGGGCGATAGCGCGCGGCCGCCGCTGCTGCTCTTCAACGGCATCGGCGCGAATATCGAGCTGGTCATGCCGTTTCTCGACGCTCTCGAGGGGCCCGAGGCGATCGTGTTCGACGTGCCCGGTGTCGGCGGCTCGCCGGTGCCGGCGCTGCCGTACCGGCCCTGGATGCTCGCCCGGCTCTCGGCGAGCCTGCTGGACCAGCTCGGGCACGAGCAGGTCGACGTCCTCGGCGTGTCCTGGGGCGGAGCGCTCGCGCAGCAGTTCGCCTTTCAGCACCCGAGCCGCTGCCGGCGTCTCGTCCTGGCGGCGACCTCGCCTGGCCACCTGATGATCCCGGGCAAGCTCGGCGTGCTGCTCAAGATGGCGAGCCCGCGGCGCTACAAGGATCGCGAGTACATGGGCCGCATCGCGGGGGACATCTACGGCGGCGCTCTGCGCCGCTCGCCCGAGCTCGCACGCGAGCACCTACGCCACGTGCGGTGGTCGAGCGACTACGGCTACTACCTGCAGCTCCTCGCGGGCGTGGGATGGTCGAGCCTGCCGTGGCTGCCGCTCCTGCGGCAGCCGACCCTCGTGATGTCTGGGTCCGACGACCCGCTGGTGCCGGTCGCCAACGCGAAGATCCTTGCCGGGCTGATTCCGAATACGCGCCTCGCTTCGATCGACGACGGCCATCTCTTCCTCGTCACCAGCGCGCGCGAATCCGCCCGCATCGTCGCGGAGTTTCTGGGCTAGGCATAATAGGAGGGATGAGCGATCTCTCCCTCCTGAAGATAAAGTCGATGCGCGAGCGGGTGTCGGCCGAAGAATGGCAGGCGCGCGTCGATCTCGCCGCGTGTTACCGCCTCGTGCATCACTACGGCATGGACGACCTCGTCTACAACCACATCTCGGCGCGCGTGCCGGGCGAGGAAGGCCACTTCCTGATCAATGCCTACGGCATGATGTACGACGAGATCACCGCCTCGAGCCTGGTGAAGATCGACTTCGCCGGCAACGTGGTGCAGGACTCCGGCACGGGCTATGGCATCAACCAGGCGGGCTTCGTCATCCACAGCGCCGTGCACAAGGGCCGCCCCGATGTCGGCTGCGTGATCCACACGCACTCGATCGCCGGCATGGCGGTGTCGGCGCTCGATTGCGGGCTGCTGCCGATCACCCAGACCGCGATGTACTTCGACGGCGTCGGCATGCACGAATACGAGAGCGTGGCGATCGACCTCGACGAGCAGAAGCGCCTGGTGCGCGATCTCGGCAACTTCAAGGCGATGATCCTGCGAAACCACGGGCTGCTTGCGGTCGGGCCCACGGTGTCCGAAGCGTTCACCAATCTCTTCTGGCTCGAGCGCGCCTGCAAGGCGCAGGTCGCGGCCATGGCTTGCAATGCCGAGCTGCACCTTCCGGCGCAAGACGTGATCGAGAAGACCAATCACCTCTACCGGCCCGAGACGCGCCGGCGCTGGGGCCCGCTCGAGTGGCCGGCGCTGCTGCGCCTCGCCGACAGGAAGTATCCCGGCTTCCGCGATTGAAGCCCCTGGAAGGCAAAAGCGTCGTCGTTACCGGCGCCGGTGGGGGCATCGGCCGCGATTTCGCGCTCGCCATGGCGCACGCGGGCGCCCAGGTCGTCGTCAACGACATCGGCACCTCGGTCAAGGGCGAAGGCCGCGATGCAGGCCCCGCGCAGAAGGTCGTCGACGAGATTCGCGCAGCCGGCGGTACCGCGATCGCCAGCACCGACAGCGTGGCGGAGTGGGAATCCGCCAACAAGATTGTGAACACTGCCATCGAGGCCTTTGAGCGCATCGACGTCGTAATCAACAACGCGGGAATCCTCCGCGACCGCTTCTTCTTCAACCTGTCGCCTGAAGATTGGCGCGCGGTGATCGACGTGCACCTGAATGGCTCGTTCTACGTCTCGCGCGCGGCCGCGCCGCACTTCAAGTCGCAGAACTCCGGCTGCTACGTGCACATGACTTCGACCTCGGGCCTGGTCGGCAACCTCGGCCAGGCGAACTATGCCGCGGCCAAGCTCGGCATCGCCGGGCTTTCCAAGTCGATCGCGCTCGACATGGCGAAGTACAACGTGCGCTCGAACTGCATCTCGCCGTTCGCCTGGAGCCGCATGATCGGCTCGATCCCGACCGAGACCGACGAGCAGAAAGCGCGCGTGGAAAAGCTCAAGTCCATGGAAACCGCCAAGATCGCCCCGCTGGCGGTCTATCTGGCTTCGGACAACGATGTCACCGGCCAGATCTTCGCGGTGCGAGCGAACGAGATCTTCCTCATGTCGCAGAGCCGGCCGCTGCGCTCGGTGCACCGTGCCGAAGGCTGGACTGCGGAAACGATTGCCTCTCACGCGATCCCCTCCCTGCGGGCGCACTTCTATCCCCTCGACCGCTCGCAGGATGTGTTCTCCTGGGATCCACTTTGAAGCGGGTGCTGCTCAGCGATTCGATCGCGCCGGCGGGCGAGGATCTGCTCGCGGCTGTCGCGGAGGTGGTGCGCGCGCCCAACAGCGCGCCCGAGACCCTGCGCCGCATGGCGGGCGATGCCGACGGTGTAATCACGCGCAGCAAGCTCCCGGACGACCTGTTTGAGGCCGCGCCGCGCGTGCGCGGCGTGGTAGTGCACGGCACCGGCACCGATCTCGTGCCGGTGGAACGGGCGACCGCGCACGGCGTGATGGTCGCGAACCTTCCCGGCATCAACGCGCAATCGGCCGCCGAGTATTGCGCGATGGCGATGCTCATGCTCGCTCGCAACATAGTGGGCATAACCAGCACTCTCCGTAGCTCCGCTTGGGATGACGCCCGACGTCTCGGGTCGAATGCCCGCGAGCTCACGGGCATGACGCTCGGCATCGTCGGCGTCGGCGCGATCGGCGGCCGGCTGGCGAAAATCGCGCGCTATGGCTTCGGCATGAAAGTGCTGGGGCAGCAGCGGCGACTCGATCGCTTGCCGGCGGAAGCCTCGCCCGCTTCCCTCGAGGACCTGCTCGCGCAGAGCGACTTCGTCGTGCTGGCCTGCCCGCTCACGCCGCAGACGCGCTACCTGATCAATCGCGAAAGCCTGTCGAGGATGAAGCCGACTGCCTGGCTCATCAACGTCGGTCGGGGACCGGTGGTGCAGGAAGAAGCACTGATCGAAGCACTGCGCGCAAAGCGCATCGCCGGCGCGATGCTGGACGTGTACGAGCACTATCGCCTGGAGCCGGGACATGCGCTTTTCTCGCTCGACAACGTGATCCTCACGCCACACCTCGCGGCCGTTACCCAGGAAGCGCGCGCCCGGGCCGGCGTCGCCGCAGCGGACGAGATGCTGCACATCCTGCGGGGCGAGCGTCCGCGCAACCTGGTCAACCCCGAGGTCCTCAAGAAAGAGCTGACATGAGTGCCATCCGTAGCGACCTGGGCTGGTCGACGCGCGAGCGCATCGTGGTGCGCGGCCGCGACCTGCCCTCCGAGATCCTCGGCGTGCTGAACCTCGGCGACATGGCCTTCTTCGAGCTCACCGGCCGGGTTCCCAACGCCAAGGAGTCGCGCCTATTCAATGCCATGGCGGTGACGCTGGTCGAGCACGGCATCACGCCGAGCGCGCTCGCCGCGCGCCTCACCTTTCTCGGCGCGCCCGAGGCGTTGCAGGCGGCGGTGGCGGCCGGGCTGTGCGGCCTGGGCAGCGTGTTCGTGGGATCGATGGAGGGCGCGGCTCGCCTTCTTTTCCAGGCGATTCAGGAAAAGAAGGATGCGAAGGCCGTCGTCGCCGAGAACAAGCGCATCCCGGGTCTGGGCCATCCCCTGCACAAGCCGGTCGATCCGCGCACCGCGCGCCTTTTCGAGATCGCGCACGAAACCGGCCACTACGGCAAGTACTGCGAGCTCATGGAAGCGATCGGAGCGGAGAAGAAGCTCGTGGTGAACGCCACCGGCGCGATCGGCGCCCTCGCCTGCGAGCTCGGCCTCGACTGGCGCGCGGTGCGCGGCATCGGCGTGATGGCGCGCGCGGTCGGCCTGGTCGGCCACCTGCTCGAGGAATCGCGCCAGCCGATGGCCGAGGCGGTGTGGCACCAGATCGAAGAGCAGGCTTCCAGCCACCTGAAAAAATGAACCTTGCCCGTGAGAACCATCCCGAGCTGCGCGACGCGGTGCGCCAGCTCTGCAGCCAGTTCGATTCGGCCTACTGGCAGAAGATCGACGAGCAGCGCGCCTATCCCGAGAAGTTCGTCGACGCGCTCACCAAGGCCGGCTGGATGTCCGCCCTCATCCCCGAGGACTACGGCGGCTCGGGGCTCTCGCTGACCGAGGCGACCGTGATCATGGAGGAAGTGACGCGCTCGGGCGGCAACGCGGGCTGCTGCCACGGCCAGATGTACAACATGAACACGCTCCTGCGCCACGGCTCGCCCGAGCAGAAGAAGCGCTACCTGCCGCGCATCGCGAAGGGCGAGCTGCGCCTGCAATCGATGGGCGTCACCGAGCCCGGCGCGGGCACCGACACGACCAAGATCAAGACCGTGGCGGTGAGGAAAGGCGACCGCTACGTCGTCAACGGCCAGAAGGTCTGGACCTCGCGGCTCCAGCACTCGGAGCTGATGATCCTCCTCACCCGCACCACGCCGGCCGACCAGGTCGCGCGCAAGGCAGACGGCATGTCGATCTTCCTCGTGGAGACCAAGAGCAAGGGCATCGAAGCGCGCCCGATCCGCAACATGGTCAACCACGAGACCAACGCGCTTTTCATCGACAACCTCGAGATCCCGGCCGAGAACCTGATCGGCGAGGAAGGTAAAGGCTTCCGCTACATCCTGGACGGGTTGAATGCCGAGCGCATCCTGATTGCTGCCGAATGCATTGGGGATGGCTACTGGTTCATCGAGAAATCCTGCTCCTACTCGAAAGATCGGGTGGTCTTCGACCGGCCGATCGCCCAGAACCAGGGCATCCAGTTCCCGATCGCCGAGGCCTACATGGAGATCGAGGCCGCGAACCTGATGCGCTACAAAGCCTCGGGTCTTTTCGATCAGAAGAAGCAATGCGGCGCGGAAGCGAACATGGCGAAGCACCTGGCCGCCAAGGCGTCCTGGGAAGCGGCGAACGTCTGCTTGCAGACCTACGGTGGTTTCGGCTTCGCCGCCGAATACGACGTCGAGCGCAAGTTCCGCGAGAACCGGCTGTATCTCGTCGCGCCGATCTCGACCAACCTGATCCTGTCCTACCTCGCCGAGCACGTGCTCGGCCTGCCGCGCTCCTTCTAGCGCTGCGCGAGCTGGCGGTTGGCCTGCGCAAGGCGCTCGACCAGGACGCGCATGAAGGCTTTGTTGAAGCCCACCTGGCATGAAGGCGTGGCGACGCGCAGAGCGCCGGCCTTGATCTGGGTGACGGTGATGCGGGTGCGTGCCGTGACGGTGGTGGTGCGGCGCTCGATGCTGTCGGCGAAGTAGAGGATCTCGCCGAAGCAGCTGCCAGGCTTCAAGACCGAGATCGGCTTGCCGAGGAGCGAGACCTCGACTTCGCCGTCGACCAGCACGTAAAAGGTGTCGATCTGCTCGTTCTCGCGCATCAGCACCGTGCCGGCCTCGATGGTTTGCCAGGTCGCGACGCGCACCACCTCCCAGAGCTCGACCTCGCCGAAGTCCTTGAAGAAGGCGATGTCCCGCAGCTTGCCGAACTTCTCGGAGTCGGACGCCGCCGCGCCCGCGGTGGCATCGACGCGCAGCTGCATGAAGGCGCGCGTCACGTCCTTGCCGAAGTCGAGCCAGGTGGCGTAGCGCTCGGCCGGGTTCTTGGCGATCGCCTTCATCACGATCTCGTCGAGCAGCGTCGGCAGGTCCGGGCGGAAATCGGAGGGCCGCGGCGGCGCCGTGTTGATGATGGCGTAGGTCAGCGCGACGTGGGTGCCGGCCTCGTACGGCAGGCGGCCGGTCAGCAAGCGAAACATGGTCACGCCGAGCGAGTAGATGTCGGTCTGGTGGGTGAGCTTCTCCAGGCGCAGCTGCTCGGGCGACATGTACGCCGGCGAGCCCACGCCCTTCAGCTGGGTGGTCTTCTCATCCAGGCGCTGCTGGAACGAGGCGCCGAAGTCGCCGACCTTGGTCTCGCCCTCGCTCGACATCAGGATGTTGCCGGGCTTGATGTCGCGATGAATGATGCCGTGCTGGAACGCGTACTCGAGCGCGCGGATGCATTTGAAGATGATCTCGACCACCTTGAGCAGCGGCAAAAGGCTCGTGGCCGTGGCGTGCGCGTCGAGCGTGCTGCCCGGCACGTATTCCATCACCAAGTAGCTGCGGTCGGGGTCGACCACCGCGTCGTAGATGTCGACGATGTGCGGGTGGTTGAGCTTGCCGGCGAGCGAGGCCTCGGCGACGAACGCCTTGTGCACCATGCGCTCGGTTTCCGCGTCGGTGTGCTTCGAGAATTGCAGAACCTTGATCGCCACGTCGCGCTCCGCGAACGGGTCGCGCGCGAGGAACACCCGGCTGGTGCCGCCGGTTCCCAGCTCCCGAAGCACCGGGTACTTGCCGATCGCCTGCTGCGGCTGGGGCTTCTCGGCCTTCACGCGAAGGCGTATTTGGAGACGAGCTGCAGCAGCTCCGCTTCAGGATAGGGCTTGCCGAGGAAGGCGTTGACCCCGAGCTGCGCCGCCTGGTTCCGGTGCTTCTCGGCGGTGCGCGAGGAGATGAAGATGATCGGGATGCCCTGGGTGCGCGTCTCGGCGCGCACGTTGCGCGCGAGATCGAAGCCGTCCATGCGGGGCATCTCGATGTCGACCAGCATCACTTTCGGCAGCGCGTCGGCCATCTGCTCGAGCGCGTCGACGCCGTCCTTCGCGGTCACCACGCGGTAGCCCTCGCGCTCGAGCAGGCGCCCGGTGATCTTGCGCACCGTGAGCGAGTCGTCGACCACCATCACCACCGGCGCGAGCGTCGCGCGCGCGGTCGTGGTCTGGATGACGCGCGCGACGGCCGGCGCGGCGCGCGTGCCTTGCGCGAGCTGCACCGGATTCATGATGAGCGCGATGCGCCCGTCGGCGAGCACCGTCGCCCCGCTGAGGCCCGGCACGCGGCCGAGCTGCGCGCCGATGGCCTTCACCACGATTTCCTGGTTGCCGAGGAGCTCGTCGACATGCACCGCGATGCGCTGCACGCCGCTGCGCAGGAGGAGCACTGAGTTATACGGCTGCAGGTCGCGTGCGGTTGAGGCGCGCCCGAGGAGCTGCTGCAGGGAATGCAGCGGATAGACCCGGTCCTGGAACTCGATCCGCTTTTGCTCGTAACTGGCGGTCAGCGCGTCGCCCTTGAGCCGCAGCACCTGTTCGACCATCGAGGTGGCGAGCGCGATCACGTTCTGGCCGCTGCGCACCAGCACCGCCTGGGTCACGGCCAGCGTGAGCGGCAGGTACAGGGTGAAGGTGGTGCCCTTCCCTCGCCCGGTGACGATGTCGACGCGCCCGCCGATCTGCGAAACCTCGTTGCGCACCACGTCCATGCCGACGCCGCGGCCGGCCACCTCGGTGATCGTCTCGGCGGTCGAAAGACCCGATGCGAACACGAGCTGGGCGAGCTCCGCCTCGCTCGGCTCGCGGTCCGCGGGCAGCAGGCCCATCTCGGCGCCTTTGCGGCGCAGCGCCTCGAGGTTGAGGCCGGCGCCGTCGTCCGAGAACACCAGCACGATCTCGTTGCTTTCCTGGCGCAGCGCGATCCTGAGCCGCCCGCCTTCCGCCTTGCCCGCAGCAAGACGCGCCGCCGGCGCCTCGACCCCGTGCACGAGCGCGTTGCGCACCATGTGCTCGAGCGGCGCGCTGATGCGCTCGAGCACGCCGCGGTCGAGCTCGACCTCGCCGCCGGCGATCTCGAGCTCGGCTTTTTTGCCGAGCTCGCGCGCCATCTGGCGCGTGATCCGGTAAAGCCGCTCGTTCAGGTTGGAGAACGGCACTGCGCGCACCCGCATCAGGTCCTGCTGCACCTCGCGGCTGATGCGCGCCTGCTGCCCGAGCGCAGCGTCGGTGTCGCCGATGTACTTCTGCAGGCCCTGCTGGATCGAAAGCACGTCGTTCAGGCTCTCCGCCATCAGGCGGGTCAGCTCCTGTAGGCGCGTATAGCGGTCGAATTCCAGCGGATCGAAGTCGCCCTTGCCTTCGTCCATCACCGAGAGCCGCGACTGCATCTGGCTGTCGGCCTGGACTTCGACCTCGCGAAGCTGCCCGCGCAGGCGCGCCACGCTCTCGGCGAGGTCTGCGAGCGACTGCTTGATCGTGCGCAGCTCGGCTTCCACGCGCGTGCGCGCGATCGCGATCTCGCCGGCCTCGTTGATCAGGTGATCGAGCGTGTCGGCGTTGACCCTGAGCAGCGCGGCCGGGCTGGGCAACGGCGGCTCCGCGCGCGCCGGCTCCGGCAGGACCTGGGTCGTCGACGGCGCGAAGGCTGGGGCGGGCGCGGCCGCCGGCGCGACGCGCATGCGCTCGACGTCGGTAGAGAGCCGGTCCATGTGCTCCTCGAGCTCCTCGAACAGCCCTGCCGGGAGCTCGGATGCCTCGAGCGCCGACTCGATGCGGCTTTCCATCAGGTGGCAAAGCTCGCCCAGCCGGATCGCGCCCGCCATGCGCGCGCTGCCCTTGAGCGTATGGAGCGAGCGGCGCAGCGACTGCGTGGCCTTGGCATCGGCGGGGTTCGCCTTCCACTCGCGCAGGTCCGCGCCGATCTCGGGCACGAGCTGCTGCGCTTCCTCGAGGAAGACGGGCAGTAGCTGCCCGTCGATGTCGTCGTGCATGCGCCGCTTCTCGCGCCCGTCGGGCGGCGCGAGCGGCGCGGGTGGCGTCGCGGCGGGCTGCGGCGGGCGCAGCGCTGCCGCACGCGCGCCTTCCAGGCGCTCGACCAGCGCGCGCAGCGCGTCCTGCGGCATCTGCTTGATCGCCGGCGCGTCGCCCTTGCTGATCGCCTCGACCATGATGCCGAGGTCGACCACGGCGGCCTGGATGGTCTCGGCGTCGGCGGCCTCCGTGGTTTCCTTGGCGTATCCGCTCCACTGCTCGAGCGCGCCCGCCAGCTCGGCAAGCGGGATGAAGCCCGCGGTGCGCGAGGTGCTCGCCAACGTGTGCGCGGCGCGCATGAAGTCCGCCGAGACCTCGCCCGGCACCGCCTCGCGCCATTTCGTGCACTCCGCGCGCAGCACGGCGATGTGTTCGGCGGCTTCCTTGGTATAGATGTCGTAGAGCCCGCGCGTGAGGGTTACCGTGCCGACGGTGATCTCGTTGGCCGGGAGCTCCTTCGCGCGCGCGGCGAGCTCCGCGATCCGGTCGAAGTCCGCGGAGCGCTTCTCGAGCCACTCGGAGAACGCGGCCGCGGCGCCGTCGAGCAGCTCGAGCAGCGCCGGGGTGGCCGGCTTCTTCTGCTCGAGCCACCCGTTCATCACCTGCTCGACCTCCCACGCCGCTTCGCCCAGGTCGGTCAAGCCGACCATGCGCCCGCTGCCCTTCAGCGTATGGAACGCGCGCCGCAACGTGGTCAGCGCTTCGTGGTCGTCGGGTTTCTCGCGGCAGACGGGCAGGGTCTTGGCGATCGTCTGCAGCACTTCGGCGGCCTCTTCCAGGAACACGCCGAGCAGCTCGTTGTCTTCGCTCACCGAAGCCTTGACCGGCAGCGTGGCCTGGAATGGCGCGACCGGCGCATTGCGTTTCTCGTAGCGCCGGAAAAAGAGCGCGATCGCCTCTTCGTGCGGATCGCGGCCGTGGCGGCACGGGTCGAGGAAGAATCCGACGCTGGAGAGGCCTTCGGCGATCCAGTCCACGTCGTCCGGCGCGCCGGCATCGCTCGGAACCAGCGCGCTCGCGTGCGCGAGGATCAGGCCTTCGCAGATCGACACGGCCTGCGCGGCCCCTGGGAAGCCGAGCACCGAGAGCGCGCCGTGCATCTGGCGCAGGTACGGCTGCAGGTCGCCGAGCGTCGCGCGCTTGGCGCTGTCGCGCGCATATGCATCGATCACCTGCTCGATGTGCTGGAGGTTGGCGAGGATCTCCTTCGCGACCTGCGCGCGCAGCTGCAGCGCGCCGATGCGCTCGGTCAAGTCGCGGCGCAGGCCCGCCGGCGGCTCGCCGGTCGACTTTCCCTTCGCGGCGTCGAGCAGCCAGCCGCCCATGATGACCACCTGCACCTCGAGGTCTGCGGCCGGGCTCGAGAAATTGTCGATCACGTGCCCGACCAGCAGGAACGCCGAAGCCATCTCGATCACCATTAGCTCGGTGTCGCGCGGATACGGGTCGGGCAGCTTCGCCGCGACCACCGCGATGGCCTCGAGCAGCTTGATCAGATGCTGGTTGCCGAGGTCCTTGGTCTTGGCGCGGAAGTCGTTTACGCGCTCGCGGAAAGCGGGCGCCTTGTTGCGCTCGCCGGCCACGTACTGCTCCCAGGTGCGCTTGAGCGCATCCAGGCGCGAATGCATGTCGAACAGCGCGTGCTCCAGGTGCTCGGCGTCGAGCTCGAGCCCGGCGGCCGGCCTCTCGTCCTGCGGGAACAGGGCCTCGAGCTTGTAGAGCTGCTGCACCTGCTTGACGCGCGGCGTGACCGGCGCGCGCCGCGCGACCGCGTACAGCACCTCGCGCAGCAGCGCCTCGCCGTTCTTCGCCGCGCCGCCCGCGAGGTCGCGGATCTGGAAGTCGATGCGGTTGCACACCACCTTCGCGCCGCTCAGCCATTGGGCGTCGGGCGACTTTTCCTTCTCGAGCAGGTCGATCACCGCGCCCGCCGCCCACCAGAGGGCGCGCGGCTCGGGTAACTGCGTGGCCACCTGGTACAGGGCGTCGACCGTCTGGCGCATCTCTTCGAGCCCGGCGGGCGCGCCGCGCAGCCAGGCGAGCAGGCCGCGCTGGAAGCGCGCACGCTGCACCTGCAGGAATCCGGCGCGCTCCTCTTCCGGCACCGCCTTGGGGCTCGCGTGCGCCGGCGCCGGGGGGCTCAGGTCCGGGAAGAACAGGTCCTTCTCAGAGATCGGGGTCTTGCCGGTCAGGCCGGAGACGTCCCGGTACACGCTGAACAGCCGCAACGGCACGTACGCCTGGCCGCGCGCCAGCTCGCCGACGAAGTTCTTGAGCGAGACCACGGCGCGGTCGATGACGCCCATCGCCGCGGGCGTCGGCCGTGCCCCGTTCAGGCCGGGGAAGCTGCCTTCGATCGCCTCGCACACTCGCGTCGCGCCGGCGAGGCCCACCATGCGCAGCGCCCCGCTCACCTGGTGCAGGTGCTCGGGGCAAGGCTGCAGCACCGCTTCGTTTTCCGGCGAGGCGGAGAACTTGCCGATCGACTCCTGGACGAGCGTCAGCGCCCGCTCAACCTCGGCGTTGATCCACGTCAGGAGTGTGGTGTCGGTCATTAATTAGGTGAAGGTCTGAAGCTCGCCCCCGCACAGGCGGGGGCCCGATCTTCAAATACACCGGTTCCCGCCTTCACGGGAATGACGATGTGCCTCTTTTTCACGATCCCTCAAACATTAGGCAGCAAGCTTGAATCCAGCCACCGAGCTCTTGAGGCCGTCCGCCAGTGCGGTGAGCTTGGCCGCGGAGCTCGCGGTCTGCTTCGTGCCGTCGGTGGTGAGCTGGGTAATGCCCAGGATCACCTTCATGTTGGCCGCGACCTTGCCGGCGGACGCCGCCTGCTGCTCGGTCGCCTGCGAGATGGACTCGATCAGCTCGGCGAGCTGGCGCGAGACGATGCCGATCTCGCGCAGCGCCTGCTCGGCCTCGTCGGCGGTCTTCGTGCCCTGCACCACGCCCTGCGTGCTGCGCTCCATGGCCTCGACCGTCTCCTGCGTGTCGCGCTGAATCGACTTCACGATCGCGCTGATGTGCTTGGTCGCCTCCGCCGAGCGCTCGGCGAGACGCTGCACCTCCTCCGCCACCACCGTGAAGCCGCGGCCCGCTTCGCCCGCCGAGGCCGCCTGGATCGCGGCGTTCAGCGCGAGCACGTTGGTCTGCTCGGTGATGTCCGAGATCAGCTGCACGATCTCGCCGATCTCCTGTGAGCTCTCGCCCAGGCGCTTGATGCGCTTCGAGGTCTCCTGGATCTGCACGCGGATGTCGTTCATGCCGCGAATCGCGTTCTGCACCGCCTGCGCACCCTTCTGCGCCGCGTGCAGCGAGCTCTCCGCGACCTTGGAGGAGTCGGTCGCCTTTTTCGACACCACGGTCATCGACTGCGCCATTTGCGCGATCGACTGGCCCGCACCCTGGATCTCGGCGGCCTGCTTGCTCGCCGCCTGCAGCAGCTTGCCGGTCACAGTCTCGGCTTCCTGCGTCGCGCTCGTCACCTGCTGGGAGGCGTTGTTGATGCCCGCGACCAGGCGGCGCAGCTCGTCGATGGTGTAATTGATCGAGTCGGCGATGGCGCCGGTCATGTGCTCGGTCACCTGCGCGTGCACCGTGAGGTCACCGTTCGCGAGGTTGGAGATCTCGTCGAGCAGGCGCTGGATCGCCTCCTGGTTGCCGCGGTTCTGCCGCTCGCTCTCTTCCGCGCGCTGGCGCGTGTCGTCGATGTAGGCCTTGCCGATCAGCACCAGCACCACGAAGGCGAGCAGCGACACCACGGCGAGCACGATGAAGTTGACGCGCCGGGCGCCGAGCTCGTCGGTGTAGGCCACGTTGAGGGCCTCGGCCGCCGCGAGCATCGCTTCGCTGTCCTTGAACAGGTCGAAGCTCGCGCGCTTGGCGTTCACCAGCTGCTGCTGGTTGCCGAGCACGCTCGCCACCGCGGCCTGGTACTCCTTGAACGCGGCTTCCATCTCGGCGAGCTTGCCGCGCAGCTCCGGGTCGGCCACGCGCTGGATGCGCAGCGCCTCGCTGCTGTGCAGCAGCCCCTGCAGGATATCGCGGAAGTTGTTGGTGTCCTTGCCGAGCAGGAATGAGACCTCGGGGTCGATCTGCGCCTCGGCGAGCATGGTGTTGGCGTTCTTCGCCATGCGCTGTGTGAGCATCATGAGCTGCGCCGCGTTCGCGTTCTGGCGCGCCGAGCCGCCGGTCTGCACGCTGAGCGCGGCGATCTCGTCGGCGAGCTCCTGCAGCACCGGGTTCCTCTCGTTGATGGCGCGCACCGCGCGGCCGAGGTTGAGAAGGTTCTTCTCCTCCGCGATCACCAGACCCGCGTTGCGCTCGTTCTTCTTCCACTGCGTGTCGAGCACGTCGAGCACCGGACGCACGCTGGACGAGGTCGGCGGCAGGTCCACGCCCGCAGCCTGGCCTCCTCGCAGGAGGAGATTCATCTGCGCGGCAAACTCGTCGCGGCTTTCGCGCAGCTGCTTGAAGGCCTCGATGTTGCCCTGCGAGGCCTGCTGCGCCGCCTTGGCCAGGCGCTGCGACAGCATGCGGATCTTGCCCGCGGTCGCGATGTAAAGGGTGCCGAACGTGGCCTGGCGCGCGTCGAGCCACACCACCGCGGCGTCGACCAGCAACAGCGCCACCAGCGCCGCGATCAGCATGCGCAGCCGGCGGCCCGTGGCCGATCCGGCGCTGCGCTTGAGGTTGGGGAGCTTGAATTTCAGTGCCATGGTTACCTCGCCTGTGCGAACGGGTTTAGCGCAGGAACTTGCCGTCGCGGGAAATGATCGTCAGGTCGACGAACTTCGATCCCGCGCGGTTGTTCGGGGAATAGCTGACGAAAAAGCCGCCGAGGTCGACGTCGCTCATCTTCTCGAGCGCCTCGACCAGGCCTTCGCGTGTCGGGTTCCGGCCCGCGCGCCGCAGGCCCTCGACCATTACCTTCGCGCTGAGGTAGCCCTCCAGCGCGCTGAAGTTGTAGTCGGGAAAGCCCGCCTTCTTTGCGGCCTGCTGGTATTCCTTGACCACGGGCACCGCCGTGCCCCACGGGAACGGCACGACCTGCGAGATCGCGACGCCGGTGCCGTCCTTGCCGAGCGCGTCGGCGAGCGCCTTCGAGCCGACGAACGACACGTTGTAGAAGGTCGCGCCGCTGCCCTTCTTCTGCATCTCGCGCACGAAAGCGGTGATCGAGGTATACGCGCTCACCATCACGATGGCGTCGGGCTGCGAGTCGTGGATGACCTTCGCCGCTTCCTGCACCTCGACCGTGTTGCGCTTGACCGTGCCCTGCGAGTGGATCTTCATCTTGCGGCGCTCGAGCGCGAGCTCGGTCCCCTTGCGCCCGGCCTCGCCGTAGGCATCGTCCTGGTAAAACACCGAGATCTTGCGCCCGCCGGTCGACACCACCTGCTCCACGATCTTCTCGGTCTCGTCGTAATAGCTCGCCCGCACGTGGAACACGTAGCGGTTGAACGGCGCGCGCAGCGCCTCCGCGCCGGTGAACATGCCGACCAGCGGCACCTTCGCCTGCGTCACCACCGGCAGGTGCGCGACTCCCGTGGGCGTGCCGACGTAGCCGATGAGCGCGAACACCCTGTGCTCCTCGATGAGCTTCTTGCTCGCGCTCGGCGCCACCGCCTGCTCGTAGCGGTCGTCCTCGGTGACGAGCTCGATCCTGCGCCCGTGCACGCCGCCCTTGGCGTTCACGTGGTCGAGGTAGGACTTGATGCCGTTGCGCATCTGGATGCCGAGCTGGGCCGCGGGCCCGGTGAAAACCGCCGCCTGGCCGAGAATGATCTTGTCCGGCGTCACGCCCTGGGCCGCGGCGAAGCTCGCCGCGCTCATGCTCAAGACAAAGAGAATTGGCCGCATGGTTATCCCTTCAAAGTCCAACGGAAAGAAATTCGGCGGCGCGCACCAGCTCGCCCACGTCGAGCTCGCTCCAGCGCGCGCCCGTCTCGTCCTCGTATTCGCCGCGCAGCCAGCTCTTGCGCCCGGGCGCAGCCTCGCGCGCGCGCAGCTCCTTCGGGTTGCGCAGCCCGAGCGAGCGGTCGACGAGCAGCGCCGCGGCGTTGCGGAAGCGCTCGCCGAGGAGCACGAGCCGCGCCTGCTCGCCCGTGCCGGATACACCCGTGCCGAGGAACTCGGCGAAATCCACCACGCTGTAGAGATTGCCGCGCACGTTCGCCACGCCCCGGAACCAGGGCTGCGTGAGCGGCACGGCGGTGAGCGGCGGCACGGGCATAACCTCGCCCGCCTCGGCGAGGTCGATGAGCAAGTTCTGCTCGCCGACCTGTACTCCAAGCTTCGACGCGCTGCGCGCGCTGTCGGCGAGCCGCAGCCGCTCCGCGAGCTCGCGCTGGTAGTCCCGAAGTGAGATTCTCTGGGCCATCAGCCGAGCGCCGAGATCTTCGCGAGCAGCTCCGGACCCTTCACCGGCTTGACGACGTAGTCGCGCGCGCCCTGCTTCAGGCCCCAGGCCTTGTCGGTGTCCTGGCTCTTGCTGGTGCAGATGATGATCGGGATCTGCTTCGTGGTCTCGTCCTTGGAAAGCGCGCGCGTCGCCTGGAAGCCGTTCTGGCCCGGCATCACCACGTCCATCAGCACGAGGTCCGGGCGCAGCTGCTTCGCCTTGGCGAGCGCCTCGTCGGCGTTCTGCGCGGTCTCGACCTTGAAGCCGTTCTTCGCCAGCAGCTCGCTTAGGAACTGGCGGTCGGTGGCGGAGTCGTCGACGATGAGGATGTTCTTGATCGGCATGGACTACCTTTCTAGGGGGAAGCGTTCGAGGGTTTGAGGTGTTGGGTCACCGCCTCGACCAGCCCTTCCTTGGTGAAGGGCTTGGTGAGGTAGCGGTCGGAGCCGGCCAGGCGGCCGCGCGCGCGGTCGAATACGCCGTCCTTGCTCGACAGCATGATGACCGGCGTGGATTTGAGCTGGGGGTGCTGCTTGATTAGGGCGCAGGTCTGATAGCCATCGAGCCGCGGCATCATGATGTCGACGAAGATCACCTGCGGCTGGTGGTCCGAGATCTTGGCGAGCGCGTCGAAGCCGTCCTCGGCGAGGATCACTTCGTAGCCGGCCTGGCGCAGGAAGAGCTCGGCGCTTCGACGAATGGTGTTGCTGTCGTCGATGACGAGCACCTTGATAGCGCCTGCTGCCGCTACTGCCACCGGGGACTCCCCCTCTTAAGGAACAAATAGCTCGCGCACCTTGTGGGTGCTCGGGAACCCGCGCCGCTTGTTCTCATATTTGCAGGTCACACAACCTGCCTCGGCGCTTTCCCGCGTCCAGAAAACGTTTGTACTCTAGCTGGTTACAGAACGTTTCTCGTGTTAACTATTGCATTGAGCCGCGGGCGGGGCAAACCGGTTTCGCCGCGCTTTTTCGATTGCGCTGCAGCAAATCGGACAACGGGATAGCGCGCGGCGGCGCGCTAGTCGGCGATGTGCTCCGGGCGAATTCCCATACCAATCAAGCGCCCCGGTATGCCCCGCAACAAGGGAAAGCGCGTCGCAAGACGGAAGAAGAGCGGCGGCTCGAGGGGCTGGGCGCTCGCCAGAACCCTGCTGATCACCCGGTCCTGAACCGCGATCTGGAGGCGCTGCGTGACCCGCACCGGCCACTCCCGCCGGCGCTGCACCTTGCGCAGCCGATCGACGGAGAAGTCCTTGTCCCGCAAGATGTTGCCGGCCGCCACGGCGTCCTGGATGGCGAGGTTGATGCCGACGCCCCCGACCGGTGACATCGCATGCGCCGCATCGCCGATGCAGATCAGTCCCGGGCGCCACCACTGCTTCAGCCGGTCGATCTGCACCGTGAGCAGCTTCACCCGCTCCCAGTCGGCGATTTCATGAATTCTGTCTGATGCCCAGGGTAGCAGCCGCGCGAGCGTATCCCGGAAGGCGGCGAGCCCGGCCCGGCGCACCTCGTCGGCCGCGCCCTTCGCGATCACGTAGCCGCACTGCCAGTAATCGCGCCGGTTGATCAGCACGAGCGCGGCGCCCGCATCGAAGCGGCCCATGCTCGACTGGGGGTCGTCCTTCCCCCTCGAGAGCCGAAACCAGAGGACGTCGATCGGCGCACCGAACGTCTCGACCTGGAGCCCGGCCAGCGCGCGGACCGTGGAATGCCGGCCGTCCGCGCCGATCACCAGTTCCGCCTCGATCGCTTCCGCGCCGGCGCGCACGCCGGCGATCTTCCCGTTGGCCTCGAGCAGACCGCTGACCTCCGCCGCCATCCGGAGCTTGAACCGCGGAAAGCGCGTCGCCTCGCGCGCCAGGAAATCGAGGAAATCCCACTGCGGCATCATCGCGATGAACCCGCAGCGCGTCGGTAGCCGGCGGAACTCCGCGACGGTGAGCGTGCGGTCGCCGAACTGCGCGGCGATCTCGGGCACCCGGTCGTGCGGCAGCGCGAGCAGGCGCTCGAGCGCGCCGAGCTCGGCGATCACTTCGAGCGTGGAGGGATGCAGCGTGTCGCCGCGGAAGTCGCGCAGGAAGTCGGCGTGCTTCTCCAGCACCAGCGTCTCGACGCCGGCGCGCGCGAGCAGCAGCCCGACCATCATGCCCGCGGGGCCGCCGCCCGCGACAACTACGCGAGCAGCGATTTGATCCTTTCGGGATTCAGCGGCGCGCGCCGGGCGCGGCGGCCGGTCGCCGAATAAAGCGCGTTCGCCACCGCCGCCGGGACGACCCTGATCGTCGGCTCGCCGGCGCCGGTGGGCGGCAGCTCCGGGCGATCGATAAGGACGATTTCGATGGATTCCGGCGTGTCGGGCATCTCCAGGATCGGGTAGCTCGCCCAGTCCACGCTCGTCACGCTGTCGCGGTCGAAGCGCACCTCCTCGTGCAGCGTGCGCGACAGCCCTTGCACTACGTTGCCCTCGATCGTAAGACGCAGCTGCAGCGGATTGATCACCAGGCCGCAGTCGTGCGCGACCCAGAGCCGGCGCGCCCAGAGGCGGCCGCTCGAGCGCTCGACCTCGACCTGGGCCACGACCGCGACCGCGGTGCCGTTTCTTTCCGCGAAGGCGATGCCACGGTTCTTGAGATTCTTCCAACCCGACTTTTCCGCCACGGCCCTCACCACCGCCTGGTGGCGCGGATTGGTGAGGTGCTTGAGGCGGAACTCGACCGGATCGGCGCCGGCGGCGAGCGCCACCTCGTCGATGAACTGCTCGGAGCCGAAATGGATCTCGGGGCCGACCGGATCGCGCAAGTGCCCGGTGCGTAGCGGGGAGCAGCTCTCGACCAGCGGCGCGATGGTCTCCCAGGCGAGCAGCTTGTTCTCGAAGCCGTACGACTCGGCCGGCACGCCGAAGATCTGCGTGCCTTTGGGCGGGATGCCGGTGAACTGGCCGACCAGGCTGTCGGCCGGATCGGACTCGTTGGTGGCGATGTGCTGGCGCGAGAACCCCTTGGCGATGAATTCGTACGCGATCACGTTGCCCGAGGCGTCGAGCGCCGCTCGCGCGCGATGCACGCAAGCCGGGCCTTTCGGATCCCACGCCGTGCCGTCGGCACGCATGCCTTGCACACGTACGGGCTTGCCGGTGACCTTCGAGAGGAAGGCCGCGTCCAGGGCCGCGTCGCCCGCGTCGTTGCGGCCGTACGAGCCGGGTCCGGTCACCCAGATCGCGCGCACGTTCTGCGTCGGCACGCCAAGCAGCTTCGCCACGCCGTATTGAACGTAGTGCGGCTTCTGGGAGCCGGTCCATACGGTGCAGCGCTCGCCATCGACGTGCGCCACGGCGCAGGCCGGGCCCATGCTGGCGTGGGACTGCATCGGCCACTCGTATTCCGCGGCCAGGATTTTCGCAGCTCGCTCAAAAGCGGAAGACACGTCGCCGCGCTTGACCGGCTCTTCGCGCTTCACCACGGCCGCGGCGCGGATGTGGTCGTAGAGCTTGTCGGATCCCGGGAAGGCGCCGTCGAGCGCGTGCCAATCCACCTTCAGCATCTGCGCGGCGCGCACCGCATCCCATTCGCGCGGCGCGACCACCGCGACGAAGTCCTTCTCGCGTACGACGCGCGCGCCGGGCACAGCCTTGATCGAGGCCTGGTCGACCGAGCGCGCCTTGCACGCGGCGCGCGGCGGCCGGATCACGCGGGCATGCAGCATCTCCTTCACCCGCACGTCGGTGACGAAATCGTCGGTACCGAACACCTTCCAAGCGACATCGCGGCGCGCCAGCGGCTTGCCGACCACCTTGTAGTCCGCCGGCGCCTTCTCTTTCGCCGGCACTTTGATGTCCATCGGGTTACCGGTCAGCTTGTTCCACTCAACCTGATGGTGGAAGTACTTGCCGCCGATGAGCTCGGCGTAAGTCACCTTCCTGGCGGGGCCCGTGATGACGCCGTCCTGGACGCTCAATTGCGAGACCGGGGCGTCCAGGTGCTTTGCCGCCCGCTCGACCAGCACGCGGCGCGCCTCCGCAGCCGCGCGCCGCAAGAGCCGCGCGCCGTTGGAGACGCCGGTGCTGCCGGATGCTCCGCCCTGGTTGCACGAGGTGGCCGTGTCGCCCATCACCACCTCGACCTTGTCGAAACCGACGTCGAGCTCCTCGGCGACGATCTGCGCCACTGCGATGTCGAGCCCCTGCCCCATGTCCATCTTGCCGAAAAAGGCCTGCACCTGGCCGGTGGGAAGCACCGCGATCCAGGAATCGAGTTCCGAAGGAACCAGACCGGGTTTGGCTTGCGCCAACGTCTCCGTCGTGAAACCCGGGCTCGCGAACGAAACGACCAGCGCACCCGAGGTCTTGAAGAACGCGCGCCTCGAGAGCATGGGGCCTCCTACGCCATCTGCTGCTGTGCGCGCTTGATGGCGCGCATGATCGATACGTGGGTCCCGCAGCGGCACTTGAGGCCGGCGAGCGAGTCGCGCAGCTCCGCCTCGCTCGCGCGCGGATTCCTCTTCAGTACCGCGGCCGCGGTCATGATCCAGCCGTTGACGCAGTACCCGCACTGCGGCACCTGCTCGGCCACGTAGGCCGCCTGCAACGGATGCGGCTTGGCTGGCGTACCCAGGCCCTTGATGGTGGTCACTGTCTTCCCGGCCGCCGCCGACACCGGCATGACGCAGGCGCGCACCGGCTCGCCATCGAGATGCACGGTGCAGGCCCCGCACTGAGCGAGGCCGCAACCGAAATGCGGGTTGTTCAAGCCGAGGTCGTTACGCAGCGCGTAGAGCAAAGGCATCTCGGCCTCGGAATGCACCGAGACGTTCTTGCCGTCAACCCTGAACCTGTACGTAGGCATGACTAGCGCACCGTCTTGACACCCGCCTCCTGCAGGATGCCGCGCATCTGGCCGGTGAACTCATCGTAGAACTTCGTCAGCTCGGCGGCGTTCTGGTAGGCCTCTTCGAACTGATTTTCCGCGACGTACTTCTTCCACGATTCCGTCTGCGACATCTTCTTGAACACGCCTTCCCAGTAAGCCACGTTCTCGCGCGGGATTCCCGGCGGCGCGACCACGCCGCGCACCTGCGGGACCGGCGTGACGTTGAACCCGGCTTCCTTGAGCGTCGGCACGTTGGGGAACGCCGCCAGCCGCGTGTCGTTGACCTGCGCGAGCACGCGCATGTTGCCGGCGCGGATATGCTCGCCTGCCTCGTTCGGTTCGATCACCATCATGTTGACGTGCCCGCCGAGCAGCGCGGCGATGCGCTCGCCGCCGCCGGGGAACGAGATGAACTGCCAGCGCGCCCCGCTCACCTTCTGCAGCTGCTGGCGCACCACGTTGTCGCGGCTGGTAATCGAGCCGCCCGACTGCTTGAGCTCGCCCGGCTTCTGTTTCGCGGCGTTCACGAAGTCGGCCAGCGTCTTGTAGGGGGCGTCGGCCTTCACCGCGATCACCGCCGGCTCCAGCAGCAGGCGCGCAATCGGCGTCAGGTCCTTCAGCGAGACTTTGGCCTCGTTGCTGGTGAGCGGGTTGGTGAGCCATACCCCAGTGAAGATGCCGATGGTGTGCGTGTCGCCTTTCTTCTCGGCGAGATACGCCGCCGCCACTACGCCGCCGCCGCCGGGCTTGTTCGCGACCTGCGCGCGCACCGGAAGCAGCTTCTCTTTCTCCAGCACCAGCACCATCGCCCGCGCCAGCACGTCGCTGCCGCCGCCGGGGCCGGTGTGCACGACGACCTCCACCGGCTTTGTCGGCGTGAAACCTTGGGACATCGCGGGCAATGCGAACGCGAGCCCCAGAGCAGCCAAAGCAAACTTCTTCATCACATCCTCCTCGTTCTATTTTTCAAGTGCCTGCAACCGCCAGCGATTGAGCTTGCCGAAGACCGGGATCAGCAGGATCAGCAAGGCCAACGATAGCATCACGGCCGAGACCGGCCTAGACACCAGGATCGAAATGCTGCCGTCGGACATCATCAGCGACTGGCGCAGCGCGCGCTCCAGCGCCCCGCCCAGCACCAGGCCGAGGATTAGCGGCGCCGAGGGGTAGTCCAGCTTGCGCATGACATAGCCGAGCAGCCCGAAGCCGGCGAGCAGCCAGACGTCGAACAGGCTGCCCGAGGTGCTGTAGACCCCGACCAGCGAGATGCCGATGATGAGCGGGTAGAGCACGTAGGCGGGCGTACGCAGCACCTGCGCGAAGAGCGGCACCAGCGGCATGTTGAGCACGAGCAGCATCACGTTGCCGATGTACATGCTGGCCACCAGGCCCCAGAACAGCGCCGGCTGCTCGGGGATGAAGAGCGGGCCGGGCTTGAAGCCCCACAGCACGAGCGCGGCGAGCAGCACCGCGGTGGTCGACGAGCCCGGGATGCCGAGCGTCAGCATCGGGATCAGCGCGCCGCCGGTCTCGGCATTGTTCGCAGCTTCGGGGGCGGCGACGCCCTCGACCACGCCCTTGCCGAATTCCTCCGGCCGGCGCGACACTGCCTTCTCCAGCCCGTACGAGATGAACGAGGCGATGGTCGAGCCCGCGCCCGGCAGCACGCCGATGAAGAAGCCAACGAGCGAGCCGTTGGCAAACGCGAAGCGCGAATCCTTCAGGTCCTGCCGGGTGGGCAGCAGGTTACGCAGCCCTTTCGGCACCGGAAGCGCTTTCGCCGCCTCGCGCCCTTCCATGTTGGCGAGCACCTCGCCAACCGCGAACACGCCGATCGCCACCACCACGAAGTCGACGCCCGAGAGCAGCTCCATCTGCCCGAAGGTGAAGCGCGAGGTCTGGCTGAAAAGGTCGGTCCCGATACCGGCGAGCCACAGGCCGACCAGCATGGCGAGCAGCGCCTTCACCATCGAGCGCCCGGCGAGCAGCACCACCATCGCGAGGCCGAGCGCCATCAGCGCGAAGTACTCGGGCGAGCTGAACGCGAGCGCCACGCGCGCGAGCGGCGGCGCGATCAGCATGATGCCGATCACGCCCACCGTGCCGGCGATGAAGGAGGCGATCGCGGCAATGCCGAGCGCGGCGCCAGCGCGTCCCTTGCGCGCCATCTGGTAGCCGTCGAAGCAGGTCGCGACCGAGGCCGATTCGCCCGGTACGTTGAGCAGGATCGAGGTCGTCGAGCCGCCGTACTTCGCACCGTAATAGATCCCGGCGAGCATGATGATCGCGCTCGCCGGATTCATGAGGAACGTGAGCGGCAGCAGCATCGCGATCGTCGCCGGCGGGCCGAGGCCGGGCATCACGCCGACGATCGTGCCGAGCAGCACGCCGACGAAGCACCACAGCAGGTTCATCGGCTGCAGCGCGACCGCGAATCCGTGCAGCAGCCCGGAGGCGATATCCATCTAAGGCAGCTTCACGCCAAGCGCGAGCGGAAACACCAGGTAGAACGCCGCGGCGGCGGCGACCGCGACCAGCGCGGCGATC
>Ga0075420_100000734_pt1 | contig 26861 bp, 24 predicted proteins | sample SoiMetdeltSBSDD4_FD_75296 | JGI IMG/M metagenome (GOLD analysis project Ga0075420, IMG submission 75296) | Bulk soil microbial communities from a Populus tree surrounding site in Tennessee, USA - Soil MetaG P. deltoides SBSDD4 | ecosystem: Environmental > Terrestrial > Soil > Tree plantation...
AGGTCGTTCGTGAACGACTCCAGCGGATCGTTCGCGTCGAACGCGATGTTCGCCGCCGTACCGGCGTCGTTCCGCAGGCCGAACGTGTGATCCAGGAACTGGCCCCACACGAAACCCCACTGGGTGACCCGGCCCTCGGAGAAGATGTTCTGGCTGGTGTCGTTGAACACGCGGTTGCTGATGAACCGCACGTTGGGGCCGTCGACCATCGCGCTGTGGCCATCGGCATACCGGGCCGGCGCCACCCGGGTGTAGGCGGTGCCGGCGCGACCCCAGTCGGGGTGGAAGCGGTTGTTGTTGTTGCCGTCGAGCCGCTGGGCCTCGAGGGAAGACAGCGGGGAACGACTGGGCCGGCCCCACCATTGGCTGGACAGGGCGGTGGCTGAACCGGCCAGTACGAGACCGGCGGTGACCAAGATCGTGAAGAGAACTCGTCCACGCCGGGGCCGGCCGTGGCGAGGCTGGCGGCTTGCTCGTCGGGACACGGAGGGGCCTCCGCCCTATTCAGGACGCGTTGCCCTCACCCCGATGGTCATCGTTGCCTTGGTGGCAGACAGTGTCAACGAAGATGAGCAGTTCTTAACGTACGGGATCAGGTTCTTAAACCCTGGATAAGGTGCTCCGGGCGGATCGGCACCCTGGTCAGCGGCTTGCCGGTAGCGGCGCGGACCGCGGCGACGATCGCCGGGGTCGACGAGATCGTGGGCGGCTCCCCTACGCCACGGAGTCCGTACGGCGAATGCGGGTCCGCCAGCTCCAGCACGTCCACCCGCATCGGTGGCATGTCGAGGATCGTCGGGATGAGGTAGTCGGTGAACGACGGGTTGCGCACGACGCCGTCGACCACCTGGATCTCCTCCATCAGCGCAAGGCCGAGGCCCTGGGCCGTACCGCCGTGGATCTGGCCTTCGACCGCCTGCGGGTTGACCGCCTTGCCGACGTCCTGGGCGGTGACGATTTCGACTACCCGGACGAGACCGAGTTCGGTGTCGACGTCCACAGTGGCCCGATGGGCGGCGAACGCGTACTGCACATGGGCGTCGCCCTGCCCGGTCACCGGATCCAGTGGCGATGTCGGCCGGTGCCGCCACTCCACGGTCTCCTCGATCGCCCCGTCGCCGAGCGCCGCGACGACGTCCGCCTCGCCGTCAGGCGTCCGGCCGAGCCGCCGCTCGAGGTGCGCACGGACCGCCTCGCAGGCGGCTTTCACGGCGCCGCCGGTCATGTACGTCTGCCGGGACGCCGACGACGAGCCCGCGCTGCCGACCGACGTGTCCGCCGTCGCCACCACCACGCGCTCGATGCCCAGCTCGGTACGCGCGATCTGCGCCTGTACCGTGACCAACCCCTGCCCCACCTCGCAGGCCGCGGTGTGCACCAGTGCGGTGGGCTCGCCGCCGACGAGCTCGAGCCGCACGCGAGCCGTGGTGTAGTCGTCGAAGCCCTCGGAGAAGCAGACGTTCTTGATGCCGATGGCGTAGCCGACACCGCGCACGACACCCTCGCCGTGGGTGGTGTTGGAGACACCGCCGGGCAGCTCGCGGATGTCGGAGCCGCGGCCCGGTGGAGGTGGCGCGTTCCGCACCCGGGCGAGCAGCTCCGCGACGGGGGCGGGTCCTTCCACGACCTGACCCGTCGGCATCCGGTCCCCTGTGGACAGTGCATTGCGGACCCGTACCTCGACCGGGTCGAGGCCGAGAGCCGCCGCCAGCTTGTCCATCTGCGACTCGTACGCGAAGCACGCCTGTACCGCACCGAAGCCGCGCATCGCCCCGCACGGCGGGTTGTTGGTGTAGACCACGTACGCGTCCATCGCCACGTTCGGCACGTCGTACGGGCCGATGCCGAGGGTCGCGGCGTTGGCGCAGACCGCGGTGGAACTGGAGGCGTACGCGCCACCGTCGAGCACGATCTCGGCGCGCACGTAGACGAGCCGGCCGTCCCGCGTGGCGCCGTGCTCGTACCGCAGCGTGGCCGGGTGCCGGTGCACGTGGCCGTAGAACGACTCCTCGCGGCCGTACATCATCTTCACCGGCCGACCAGTGTGCATTGCCAGCAGGCAGGCGTGCACCTGCATCGAGAGGTCCTCGCGCGCGCCGAACGCCCCGCCGACGCCGGCCAGCGTCAGGCGTACCTGTTCCGGGCGCAGTCCTAGGCAGGCGGCCACCTGTTTCTGGTCGACGTGCAGCCACTGGGTCGCGACGAAGAGGTCCACCCCGCCGTCCTCGGCCGGTACGGCCAGACCCGACTCGGGTCCCAGGAACGCCTGGTCCTGCATGCCGACCCGGTACTCGCCGGCGACGACCACCTCGGCGGTAGCGGTGTCGGGCTCGCCGCGCCGGATCGGTACGTGCCGCAGCACGTTGCCGCCGGGGTGGATGCGCGGCGACTCCGGGTCGCGGGCCCGTTCAGCGTCCACAATGGGCGGTAGCACCTCGTAGTCGACGGCGATCCGGGCCGCTGCCCGGCGAGCCGTCTCGGGGTGGTCGGCGGCCACGATCGCGACCGGCTCACCCTCGTACCGCACCTCGTCGAACGCCAGCACCGGCTGGTCGACGATCTCGAGCCCGTAGAGCTTCACACCGGGTACGTCCTCGTGGGTCAGGACGGCATACACGCCCGGTACGAGGAGCGCCTTGGTCAGGTCGATGCCGCGGATCCGGGCGCGCGGGTGCGGGCTGCGCAACGTGGTGCCCCAGAGCATGTCGGCGGCCCACATGTCCGAGGAGAACGCGAACTCCCCCCGTACCTTGTGCACCCCGTCGGGCCGTGCCGGGCTGCCACCGACCCCTCCGGTCACCGGTGCGTCGACCCGGCGGTCCACTGTGGTCATCGCAACCTCCCGATGGCCAGGCGGCGCGCCGAGGCGGCCAGCTCCTCCTCGTCGGCCGTCAACAGCCGACCACGGTCCACAATGGGCCTTCCGCCAACGAGCAGCAGCTCGACCGGGGCGGGTGAGCCGAGCACCAGAGCGGCTACCGGGTCGTCGATGCCGGCGTGGCCGAGGGTATCGAGCCGCCAGAGCGCGATGTCGGCGAGCTTGCCCGGCTCGAGCGAGCCCAGCTCGTCGGCGCGACCGAGGCATCGGGCGCCGCCGGTCGTCGCCAGCGCCAAGGCTTCCCGTGCCGTCATCGCGGTCGGGCCGCCCCGCAGTCGAGCGGCCAGCAGCGCCTGCCGCAGTTCGGCACCGAGCTGGCCGGCCTCCTGCGACGCGGCCCCGTCTACGCCGAGCCCCACGGGCGCGCCGGCGTCCAGCAGGTCACGCACGGGCGCGATACCCGCGCCGAGGCGCGCGTTGGAGCTGGGACAGTGCGCGACGCCGGTACCGGTGGCCGCCAGTCGCGCCACGGCCGCGGCCTTCAACTGCACGCCGTGCGCCAGCCACACGTCGTCACCGAGCCAGCCGAGCCGCTCGGCGTACTCGACCGGCGTGCAGCCGTGCCGCTCCGCGCAGTACGTCGACTCCTCGACCGTCTCGGCCAGGTGCGTATGCAGCCGCACCCCGCGTCGCCGCGCCAGCTCAGCCGCCTCGCGCATCAGCCGTTCGGTGACCGAGAACGGCGAGCACGGGGCGACCGCGATACGCACCATCGCCGACGGAGACGGGTCGTGGTACCGGTCGATCGCCTCCTCGGTCGCGACCAGCGCCGCGTCGGTGTCCTCGACGAGGTCGTCCGGTGGCAGACCGCCGGCCGACGCGCCCAGGTCCATCGAGCCGCGGCCCGGGTGGAACCGCAGCCCTATCGCCCCCGCCGCCTCCACGGTCGCGGCCAGCAGGTCGCCCGCCCCGCGCGGGAACACGTAGTGGTGGTCGGTCGTGGTCGTGCAGCCGGACAGGGCCAGCCAGCCGAGCCCGGCCCGGGCCGACGCGGCAACGCTCTCGACGTCGATGCCGGCCCACACCGGGTACAGCTCGGTGAGCCAGCCGAACAGGTCCGCCTGCTGCGCCAGCCCTCGGGTGGCCCACTGGTAGAGGTGGTGGTGCGTGTTCACCAGCCCGGGAGTGGCCAGGCAACCGCGCCCGTCGACGCGCTCGGCGTCACCCAGGAAGGCGCCAGGTCCAACGGCCACGATCCGGTCACCGTCCACCACCACGTGGCCGTCGGCGTACTCGGTGCCCGCCGCGTCGACCGTCGCGACCGCGCATCCCTCGATGACGATCATCCGGAGGCCGCCAGCCGTACCGCGTCGAGGATCTTCTCGTATCCGGTGCACCGGCACAGGTTGCCGGCCAGCGCCTCGCGGATCTGCGGATCGGTCGGGCGCGGATTGCGGGCCAGCAGGTCGTGCACCGCGACGACGAGACCTGGCGTGCAGAATCCACATTGGACAGCGCCGGCGGACAGGAACGCGCGCTGCACGACGTCGCCGGCCACGCCCTCGACGGTGACCACGGTGCGGCCCTCGGCCTGCCCGGCGGCGACCAGACACGCGCACACCAGTGAGCCGTCGAGGTACACCGAGCACGAACCGCACTCGCCCTGCTCGCACGCGTTCTTGGCGCCGGGCAGGCCCAGCCGTTCGCGCAGCACGTAGAGCAGGCTCTCGCCGGGCCAGACATCGTCGGCGATCCGTTCCTCGCCGTTGACCGTGCACGTCAGCCTCATGACAGACCCCCCCACGCCCACGCCAGCGTCCGCCGGGCGAGCACCGCCAGCGCGTGCCGCCGGTAGGCCGCGGTACCGCGCACGTCGTCGATCGGCACCGCGGCCTCCGCCACCAGCTCACCGAACCGCCGCGCCACGTCCTCCGGCAACGGGCCGCCGGAGTCCCAAGGCAGCGCCTCGGCGGCGAACGCCTCGGCCGACAGCGCACGCAAAGGGGTCGGTGCCGCGGAGCCGATCCCGGTACCCAGTCGCTTCTGTCCACTGTGGATGGACACGGCGAACGAGCAGACCGCGATCACCATCGCGTTACGCGTACCGACCTTCGCGAACTGCTGGGGTCCTTCCGCGGGAGGCACCAGGATCGCGGCGATCAGCTCGTCCGGTTCGAGCACGCTTCGCTTGGGCCCGGTGAAGAACTCGCCGACCGGCACCTGCCGGGTGCCCCGGACCGAGGCGACCTCGACGACCGCGTCGCAGGCCAGCAGCGGCGGGTGGGCATCCCCGGCCGGGGACGCCGAACCGAGGTTGCCGCCGACCGTGCCTCGGTTGCGGATCTGCGGCGAGCCGACCGTGCGGGAAGCCATCGCGAGACCGGGCAACCGCCCGCCCAACTCGTCGATGATCCGCCGGTACGTCACACCCGCGCCCACCCGCAGCACTCCGCCGTCCGGCGACCACTCGGCGAGCGAGCCGACCCGGGTGAGGTCGAGCAGGGCCGGCGGCCGGTGCCGGTCGAAGTTCAGCTCGACCATCACGTCGGTACCGCCGGCGATCGGTACCGCCTCGGGGTGCTGGGCTTTCGCCGCCAGCGCGTCGTCCCATGTGGACGGTTGCAGGAACTCCACGTTCACCACCACGCCAGGCCGGGCGGCGGCGCGTCGTCGCGCACGACCGTACCCTCGATGAGCCCGTACGGCCGGTCCGTGGCGACGAAGACCTCGTTCGGGTTCGCCAGCCCGAAGGGCGCCAGGTCCACGAGCAGGTGGTGCCGGTTGGGCATGGCCAGCCGCACCTCAGCGAGCTCCGGGCGCCCCTCCAACAGCCGGTGCCCCATGGCGTAGAGCGTCTGCTGCAACGACCTGCTGTACGTGTCCACAAAGGACGCCACGAGCAGCTCCCGGGCGCCGCGGAAGGACTCGTCCCAGTCGGACGAGGAAGCGGCTGCGTGCCGCCACCGCGCAGATACCGCCGTGGCGAGGATACGGTCCTTCGCCTCGGGCAGCGTCGTGTACTCGTCCTTGACGAACCCGACGAACTCCGACCCGGTCGAGTTGAGCAGCACCAGATCGGCGACGCCGGAGACCACCCAGGCGCCGTCCGCGTCGCAGGTGACCGTGGCGGTCCGCGTCTCCGCACCGGAGTGCTGGAACGAGTGCGGGCCGAGCCGCTGCCAGCCATGCTCCACGATGGACACCCGGGCATGGTGGATGCTCGGTTGCGTGTCGACGAAGTGCCGGGCCAGCCGCAGCGCGAATTCCTCGATCGCCCCGACGCCGTACCGGCCCGCGAACGCGTACACCGTGTTCTTCTGGGTGTCGGTGGGCAGCACACCCGAGTTGTCGCCGTCGGTGTGCGAGGCGGCGAGGTCGCCGGCGAGCGCCACGCTGACCGTCAGGTCCCGCAGTTCGTGCCGCGCGCCGTCGCGGACAACCCGGACGAGGCGTGTCTCCGCCTTGCCGTACCGGTTGTCCCCGAGCACGATCGCCATGACGCCTCAACTCCCCCGGTAGGTCGTGTAGCCGTACGGGCTGAGCAGCAACGGCACGTGGTAGTGCCGGTCCGGCTCGGCGACCCGGAACGCGACGGTCACTTCGGGGAAGAACTCACCATCGACGCTGAACACCAGGCGGTACACGCCCCGTTGCCACGCCGCCTCGGGCAGCCAGTCGCGCAGCCGCCCGTCGCCGTCGGTCACGCCGCTCGCGACGGCGACCCAGCCGGCGTCGTCGGCGCGGTCGAGGCGCACGGGCACACCGACGGCCGGCTCTCCTCGAGCTGTGTCGAGCACGTGCGTCGACAGCGTCATGCCAGCAACCTTTCCAGCCGCAGCCGGGTTATCTTGCCAAGTTCGCCGCGAACGACGTCCTGTTCGGTCGCCTCGTCGTGAGTGAGCCGCTCGCGGGCCGCGGCCAGCATCCCCCGGGCGGTGTTCCCGCTGGCATAGATGAGGAAGACGTGACCGAAGCGTTCCTCGTACTCCCGATTGGCCTCGGCCAGCGCGTCGAGCAGCCGGTCGTTCGCCTTCGCCACGCCGGCCTGCTCCCGGCGCGACCAGACCGCGTCGCGGCCGGCGCCCGCCAGCCGGTCGCCGATCCGCGGGTGGGCAGACAGGGCCTGCTCGACGTCCGCCCAAGGCAGGCTCTCGACGGCCGCGCCGCCCGTGTCCACAAGGGACTGGATGTCCGGGTACGGGCGACCGCCCGCGACCCGGCGCGCCCACGCGTGGGAGGCGCAGCACGCGAGCAGCTCCCGTTCGGCTTCCTCGGGCGCGAGTGAGTTGAACCAGTCCAGGCCGGCCACTACCGCAGTAGACCAGTCGTCGCTCTTCGCGGTGTAGCGGCACGCGCACCGAAACCGGGCGGGCTCGACACGTATCCTTTTGGAGGATCCTACAAACGGGCGGAGTGGACCGGATGCGCCTGCGCGACATGCTCGACCGACCCACGCTGGGGTTGCGGTTGCTGGCGGGCGATGAGCATCTCGACCGCCCGATCCGGCGCGTGTTCACGACCGACCTGCTCGACCCGGGCCGCTACCTGACCGGCGGCGAGCTGGTGCTGACGGGACTGATGTGGCGGCGTACCCCCGCCGACTCCGAACGGTTCGTCGCCGCGCTGGCGGCCGCCGAGGTCTCGGCGCTCGGCGCGGGAGACGCCGCGCTGGGTTCGGTGCCGGCCGACCTAATCGCGGCATGCGAGCGGCACTCGCTGCCGCTGTTCGAGGTACCCGTCGAGGTGTCGTTCCGGACCATCACCGACGAGGTCGGCGCCGAACGCGCCAGCGGTCTCGCGACCGTGCTCGGCCGGCACCGCGACCTGATCGCGGCGATGGCCGGCGGCGACCGGCTGGCCGACCTGCTGCCGCGGGTCGCGTCCGAACTGGGCATGGCGTGCTGGGTGCTGGCCGCCACGGGTCGGCTCGTGGCCGGCGTCGACGAGCTGGCCGGCGACGACCGTACCCTCCTGGCTCGTGCCTTCCTGACCGCGGACCGGCTGCCCCACCACGCGGCGCTCGGCCGGCGGCGGCGGTTCACCGTGCTGTCGGCGGGTGGTCGGCCCGAGCACCGGCTGGCCGGCTGGTTCCTGGCGGTCGAGGAGACCGCCGGTGCGGACCCGCTGCCGGAGGCGGTCGAGGAGCTGGTCGCACTGGCCGCGCTGGAACGCGCGCAGCTCGACGAGGCGCGGCGGGTGGAGCGGCGGCTGGCCGAACACCTTCTGCGATCGCTGTCATCCACAGTGGACGATGCCGAGGTGGAGAGCCGGTTGGTCGCCTGCGGCCTCGAGCCGGATTCGCCGCTGCGCGCCATCGTGGCGACGGTGAGCGGGCCGCCCGAGCTGGCGGTCGCGGTCGTCGAAGAACTGGCCCGCCCGCCCTACTCCGTCGCGGCGGTCGGCCGGCTCGGTGACGAGGTCGCGGCGGTTGTGCCGGCCGCGGTGGCGGAGGACTTGGCGGACCGGGTACGCGTGCTGGAGGCGGGACTCGGTCCGCGAGGCCGGCTGGCGGTCGGGGTCAGCGACCCAGCCGTGAATGCGGGCGCGCTCCGCGGCGCGCTCGACGAGGCGCGGCACGCCCACGGGTACGCCGTCGCGCAGCCGGCACCGGCGGTCGTCGTACCGTCCGCCGACCTCGCGTCGCACCTGCTGCTGCTGGCCGGCGTGCCGGCCGCCGCCCGGCGGACGTTCCGCGACCGGTTGCTCGGTCCGCTCGAGGAGTACGACCGCACGCACGGCGCGGACCTCGTACACACGCTCGAGGAGTTCCTCGGCTGCTCCGGTTCGTGGACCCGGTGCGCCCAGGGACTGCACGTGCACGTGAACACGTTGCGGTACCGCATCGGGCGCATCGAGGAGCTGACCGGTCGGGACCTGAACAGTTTCGCCGACCGGGTCGACTTCTTCCTTGCCCTGCGAATAGTTCGGGGTGGGTGATGTGCCTCGCGCCGGCCACGGTGACGGCGACCAAGCCTTAGGCTGGCGGTCGTGCCGGACCGCCCTACCCTGCTCGTCGTCGACGCCGCCAACGTGGTGGGCTCGGTACCGGACGGGTGGTGGCGGGACCGGGCCGGTGCGACCGAACGTCTCCGCGACGCGCTGGTGCGCGTCGCGGAGGCCGGCCTGCCGACCGTCGACCCGCCCGTCGAGGTGGTGCTGGTCGTCGAGGGCAAGGCCCGGGACGTGGTCAGCGTGCCGGGGGTACGCGTGGTGCCCGCGCCCAGCTCCGGAGACGACGCGATCGTCGATCTGCTGGTTGCCGAGGGCGGCGAGGGCCGAGCGTCCATTGTGGTCACCGCCGACCGGGCGCTGAAGGGCCGGGTCGTGGACCTTGGTGCGCGGACGCTCGGCCCATCGGCTCTCAGGGATTGATCTGGTAGGTGGCCGCGGCGCTGGACGGACCCTTGTTGCCGAAGTCGTCGATGGCGACCACCGTCCACTGCACCCGTCCGGAGTGGAACAACCCGGGAAAGACACCGGAGACGGGGAAGAGAAACGCCAGCTGGGGCTTGTCCACAAGCGGCGAACTCGTGGCCTGTTCGTCAACCAGCATCCAGGCGCACACCGGAGCAGGGACGCCGATCCTGAGGATGCAGTACTCCTCGCTGATGGACACCGTCCACATGGTGACGAACGGCTGGGACTGCTTCCAGGTCAGCGGCGGGGCAGCATTACGCGCGAATCTCGCCTCGTTCGCGGGGGTGGCCGGAGTCGGCGCGGCCAGCGCCACCGACACCTCGAAGTCCACCGGCGTGCCCGGGGCGACGGCGTTGCCGTCCTGCACGGACTGGGTCAGCACGGCGTCGTTCTTCGCGGGGTTGTGCCGGTGAGTGACCCGGCCCGCCGTCAGGCCCGCTCGGCGCAGAGCGTCGACGGCCTGTGCCTCGGTCTTCCCGAGCAGGTCCGGAACGGTAGCCAACGGCACGGGGTCGGGCGTCAGGGCGAGCCAGCCGACGACGCCGAGCACCATCGCGACGAGCGCGGCAACGGCAACGACCCACCACGGGATCCGCCGCCGTACCGGCTCGGGCTCGGGCTCGACGTCCAGCATCACCCGTCCACTGAGGACTGAGCTCTCCTCCGGCGCCGAATTCGCCGAGTACACCCGTCCCTGGATCGGATACGCACCGGCGGGCGCACCCGGCGCCACGGCGACCTTCAGCAGGTACGCGACCGACGCGTTACCGCGTACCAGCCGCTGCGGCTCATCCACGGTGAACCACGTGGGATCCGCGCCGTTGCCCGGCACGACGTCGAAGACGGCCTGGTCGGCTCGCCCGTTCGGATTCGTGACCGTGAACGTGGCCTCGCCCCGCTTTTGCGCGTCGAGCCCGATGCGCTCGGCTGCGGTCGTGACCACCCAATCGGTTGACATGTCGCTACTCCTCTCCTGGAGTGAAGACACCTCCCCCTCTCTCTCCGTCGATCTAGGACTCGTGCACGTGGTTTGGAGATCGAACCATGTGCACAAGTCCTAGATCGACGGGGAAGGGGGACGGACGTCCGGGAGAGCAGCGTGCCGAGGGTCGTGATACGCGTCACGCCTGTCAGATCGACGACGGTCAGCCGGCACCGAGGCACACGAAGTTGACGACCGATCCGGTCGACGCCGCCTGAGCGCCGGCGAGGGCCTCGGCGGGTGGCGTGCCGGCGTACAGCCGCCGGTGCAGGTCCACCATCAGCGTCACGGTCGCCTCGTCGTCGACCGGGCCGAGGCTGGCGACCAGCGTTCGGGCGCCGAGCCCGAGCATGGCGGAGGCGAACCCCATCAGCTCGTCTCCGGGATGTACCGCGGACAGCCCGGCATCGCACGCGGACAGCACCGTCAACGCGGGCGGCCGGCGCAGGCGCATCAGGTCGTACCCGGTCAGCGGTCCGTCCGCCAGGAGCAGGTGGGAGAACAGCGGGTTGTCCGCCCGGAACTCGCCATGCGTGGCGAGATGGGCGACGCCCGCGCCGTCGAGATGACCGAGCACGTCCACGACCCGCGCCCGGTCGCCGACGAGCGTGACCGCCTCCGGCAGTCCCGCCGCGATCGTGGCCACCTCCGGCATCGCGTGCGGCGGGGTCTCCGCGGCTACCAGCACGACCGGACCGTCCACTGTGGCCGATGTGCGGGCGGCCCGCCACCACGCGGTGGCCGAGGGCGCCACGACCACCGGCCGGCCACGGCAGGACGGCAGGACCGCCCACGGTATGCCGTGCAGCGCTCCCGTGGGCACGATGACCAACGGCCGGTCGCCGACCTGCCGCCGTACCGGCATCAGCAGCAGCTCGTCCAGCCGGCACGCCGCGTGCCGTGCCCCGAGCTCGGCCGCGTCGAGCGAGGCCCGGCTGCCGTAGCCCATGGCGAGCCGGCGCAGCGCGAACCGCAGGGCGGTCACCTCGGGCTCGACAGTGTCCATTCTGGACAGTTGGTACTGGCGTACCCGCCCGCCGGCCACCACCAGCGCCAGCAGCTCGCCGTCCAGCTCGACGAGCTCCACCAGCGCCCGATCCCCCAGCCCGGCGCACACCGCGCCGATCGAGGGCGACGCGGTTCGGGCGCCGGTACCGCCGGTCGCACGCCAGGAGGCTCGGCGCACGGCGTCCTCCAGGGCGCGTTGGCGCGCGGTCAGCCGGCGAAGCCGGGCAGGTTCCCCGTCGGCCGCGGCCAGCTCGGCCCGTACCCGCCGGAGCTTGGCCAGGTCGCGGGCGAGCGCGTCGCCGTACGACGGCGGTGGCGGCGGCAGTCGGAGCGTGGCGGCGCGCCACTGTTCGGCCCAGGCCAGGACCTCGCGCGGTCGCCCGTCCGCCACCGCCAGCCGCAGTCCCAATACGGCGAGGTCGTGACCGTCGGCCGAGCTGTGCACGCGCAGTTCGGTCGCGCCCAGCGCCGCTCGGTACTCGTCGAGTAGCCGCAGCCCTTGCCGCAACGCCCGGCTGGCGCCCGGCCGGTCACCGGCGTGCAGCCGGACCACCGCGGTAGCGTGCCAGGCTCGTACACGCAGGCGTACCGGTCCCCGACGCACCAGCCCCGCCGCCTCCGCGAGCTCCGCCACCGCCGCATCCCGTGCCGACCTTTCGCTCGCGGCTGCGGGGCTCGCTCCGCTCGCTCCTCGCGCTCGCCGTGCCGACCTTTCGCTCGCGGCTGCGGGGCTCGCTCCGCTCGCTCCTCGCGCTCGCCGGCTACCGCGCGCTGCCCGCCCGTTCAGCGCGCCGGCCAGCTCGACGGCGTGCAGCCGGGCCTCGACGGCCTCCTCGGCCCAGCCGGCTTCGGCCAGCGACCGGGCGATCCGGCGGGCTGCCGCCAACCCGGCCCGACCGGTGCCGAGCCAGTCGAGGTAGTCCGCCAGTACCGCCCAGCGTCCGCGCCCCTGACGCCGGAACTCGCGCCGCGCGGCCCGTGCGTACGGGCCGGCCGCTCGCGTATCCCCGGCGGCCAGCGCGGCCCGGGCCACGAGCAGCCGCGCCTGGGGCAGCAGCGACCCGAGCCGGCCACCCGCACAGGCCTGGACCGCGACGAGAGCGGCCTGCCGCGCCTCCGGCAGCAGCCGCGCCGCCAGGAGCAGCTCGGCCCGGTCCAGCAGGGCGGCCACCGGCGGGCCGTCCCGCCGGAACTGCTCATCGGCGCGGTCGTACCAGGTCAGGGCGCGCGACACGTCGCCGGCCTGCGCGGCGACGAAGCCGCGGTTGTGCCGCACGTGCGCGACGGCGGCCGGCAGTTCCAGCTCGGCGTAGAGCCGTTCGGCCCGGCGCAGGTCGGCGTCGGCGTGCCGGAGCGCTCCCCGTAGCGCGTGCAGGACGCCGCGGTTCATCAAGGCCCGGGCCTGCCAGAGCCGGTCGTCCCAGCGGCGGAACGCGGCCAGCGCGGCACCGTACCCCGCCAGTGCCTCCGTCTCGCGGCCCAGCCGGCGCAGGATGAGCGCCCGCTGCATGCGCGCCCGGGCCAGCGGCAGCCCGCGCAGGTCGGCGATGGCCCGGTCGATCGCGCGGATCGCGGCGTGCGGCCGGCCGAGATCCTCCTCCACGAGTGCCAGGCTCATCCGCGACTCGGCGGTCCGCTCGCCGAGCCCGTGGAGCTCCCCGATGCGAACCGAGCGGCGCAGGTGGACGGCGGCCTGGGCGGCGTTGTGCAGCTCCCGCGCGGCGAGCCCGAGCACGCGTTCGGCCCGCATCTGCTCGTTCGGATCGTGGCGGCGCCGCGCGGCCTCGAGCGCCGCCTCCGCCGTCGCACGGGCCCGGCGCGGGTCGGCCATCACGTTCACGAGAGCCCAGTCGACGTCACCGGTCGGGCTGGCGGGGGCCGGCGCCAGCATCAGGGCGGGCACCGCCCGATCGTTCCATCGACACCCGACTGTCGGAAATCCGTCGTATCGGTGACCTGAAAATGCCATCTACTCGATATCCGAAGCGAGGATGAGGAGTCGAGATGTCGGTGTCGGAAGATCGGTTGGCCAAGTGGCGCGAGCGACGGGCCCGCCGCATGCGCGAGCTGAACTGGCTACGGGCTGACACGGCCGAGGGCAGGCCAGCGGTCTGGTACGTCGCCGACGAGCTGCTGGTTCGCGACGATCACTACCGGCTGGCTCGCAAGGTTCTCGGTGAGCAGGGCCACCGGGCGACCGACGTCGCCGAGGAGGAGGACGCCCCTAGCGGCATCCGGCGCTACCGGGTGGCCGGTCTGGACGTACCGCGGGCGGCCCGCACCGTACGCCGGCGGGCCGAGGCAGCCGGCGATCAGCGGTCCGCCGCCAGCCCCAACCACGTCTTCGTGTCGGCGCCCATCGAGCATGGCGGACCCTTCGGCCCACCGCTGCCCGTCGCCAAGCCGCGCGGTAGCCTCGCGACGCCCGCGGCCACGGCCAACGCGGTCGCCGTCGTGGACACCGGCGTGTGGAGGGACAGTCCTCTTCCGACGGGCCGGTACGCGGCCGAGTCCGACGACTTCGTGTCCGATGTGGACGTCGACAACGACGGCATCATCGACGGCGACGTCGGGCACGCCAACTTCATCGCGGGCGTCATTCTGCGCCGGACCGCCAATGCCCGGGTACGCATCGTCCGCGTGCTCGATACGTTCGGCGTGTGCACCGAGGCCGATCTGATCGCCGCGCTGGGGCGGGTCAGCGGCGACCGGGTGATCAACCTGTCGCTGGGCGGTTTCACGCTGGACGACCAGCCGCCGCTGGCGCTGCGCGACGCGTTGCACGGGCTGCTCGACGGCAAGGACCGCGTGGTGGTCGCCGCCGCCGGCAACGACGGCCAGCACGGTCCGACGTTCTGGCCCGCGGCGTTCGCGGGTACGGGCGAGCCGTGGAGCGGGCAGGTCGTGGCGGTGGCGGCGCACGACGGTACCGACGTCTGCCCGTGGAGCAACCGCGGTGACTGGGTCACGCTGGCCGCCCCGGGTGCCGACGTCACGAGTACGTACATCCACCACGAGGCTTTCCACAGTGGATGGGCACAGTGGAGCGGCACGTCGTTCGCGACCCCGTACGTCGTCGCCGCCGTCGCCGAGGAACTGGCCGCCACCGGGTCGGCCCTACCCGCCCTGGACAACGTCCGGGCGGTCGCGGCCGAGCACTCGTACAGCGGCTATCCGGGTCTGCCATGACCGCCATAGCGCCGATCCCACGACGGTATCGACGATGCTACCGTGCGTCGACATGGCGGAGCCGAACAACGCGACCCTGCTCACCGCGGCATGCGGCGGGGACCAGCGGTCCTGGGAGGCGATCGTGCACCGGTACGCCGGCCTTGTCTGGTCTGTCGCGCGCAGCTACCGCCTCGGCTCCGCGGACGCCGCCGACGTCAGCCAGGCGACGTGGCTGCGTCTCGTCGAGCACATGGCCGACATCCGCGACTCCGACCGGCTCGGCGCCTGGCTCGCGACGACGGCCCGCAGGGAGGCGCTGGCCCTTCTGCGGCGCGCCGGCCGGGACGCGCCGGCGATCGACCCGACCGAATTGGATCCGCCCGACGCGAGTGGTGAGCCGGTGGATCAGCGCCTGCTCCGCACCGAGCGGGACAGCCAGCTGTGGCAGGCCTTCGGCGCTCTTCCCAGCGCCTGCCAGCAACTGCTGCGCGTCCTGCTCGCCGAGCCCCCGCCGTCGTATGCCGAGGCGTCCGCCGCCCTCGGCATGCCGGTCGGCAGCATCGGTCCGACCCGCGCCCGGTGCCTCAACACCCTGCGCCGGAGGCTGACGCCATGACTATCGAAGAGACGTGGATGGAGTTGAGGGACGTGGCAGCGCGGGCGGACCCGGTACCGGCGGCTGTGCTGGAAGCCGCCCTCGAGGCACTGCGCTGGCGCGACCCGGACGCGGCACTGGCCCAGCTGATCGCCGACTCGGCGACCGCCGGTATGCCGGTGGGCATACGCAGCGGAGGACAGCCTCGCCTGCTCACCTTCGCCGCCGGCGACCTGACGATCGAGGTCGAGGTGAGCCCGGACGGGCCCACCATCCGGTTGGTGGGTCAGCTGGTACCGCCCGGACCTGCCCGGGTTCGTGTCGACCACCGTGACGGCACGGTCGAGGTCGATGCCGACCAGATCGGCCGGTTCATCGCCCCGGGCGTCGTACCGGGTCCGGTGCGGCTGAGCTGTCAGGGCACCACGACCGAGTGGACCATCCTCTAGCGGAGCTGGTCGATGGCCCGGTAGATGCGCTTGTCCGAGATCGGGTACGCGGTCCCGAGCGACTGGGCGAAGAAGCTGACCCGCAGCTCCTCGATCATCCAGCGGATCTCGTCCCGCCCGGGTCCGGGAGGCAGTTCCTCATACGCCTCCTGGACCTCCTGTACGGTCCACATCCACTCGCGGTCCCGCTGCGGGTGCGCCGGCAGCTTCTCCAGCCGGCGGTCGATCGCGCGCAGGTACCGGACGAGGTCCGGCAGCCGGTGCCAGCCCGTGTCGGCCACGAACCCGCGGTAGACCAATGTGGACAGTTGCCGCCGGACGTCGTCGAGAGCCGGTTCCAGCGCGGGACCGCGTAACCCGACGAGGCGCTGTTCCACCGCGTGCGCCGCCGACAGGATCCGCTCGACCTCCACGGTGACCTGTACCGACGCGAGGTTCAGGTCGGCGCGCACCCGGTCGCGGAGCCGGGCGAAGCCGTCCGCGTCCCAGGCCGGACCGCCGGCGTCGGCGACCAGCCGGTCGACCGCACAGGCCACGCAGTCGGCGAGCAGCGGTACGACCCCGCCGTGCGGGTTGCGCATCAGGGCCAGCTTCGCCGGCGTGGTCAGCCGCGAGGACACGTACGTGACCGGTGACGGCAGCGCCAACTGCAACAACCGGCGCGTACCGCGCCACATCGCCGCCGCCTGTTCGGCCTCCGTGTCGAGCAGCCGGACCGCGACGCTGTCCCCCTCGTCGACGAGCGCCGGGTACGCCCGCACGACGAACCCGCCCCGGCTCTGCTCGACCGTTCGGGGCAGCGTACCGATGGTCCAGTCGCGCAGCCCGTGCCGCTCGATGTCCGGTACCGCCGCCGAGATCGCCGACCGCACGCTCCCCTGTAGACGGGCCTTCAGCGCCGCGAGGTCCTTGCCCTCGGCTACCGCTCGACCCTGGTCGTCGTCGACCCGGAACGTCACCTTCAGATGGTCCGGCACGCGCGCCAGATCCCAGCTGTCCCGCGGGAACGGGGCACCACTGATGCGCTGCAGCTCGTACTCGACCGCCTCGAGCAACGGCACGTCCCCCGGCACGAGAGACGCCACCACCGCCTTCGCGTAGTCCGGTGCCGGTACGTAGCTGCGCCGCACCGCCTTCGGCAACGACCGGATGAGCGCGGTCACCAGCTCCTCACGCAGTCCCGGTACCTGCCAGTCGAAGCCCGCCTCGGTGACCTGGTTCAGCAGCGGCAGTGGAATGTGGACGGTCACGCCGTCGGCCTCGGCGCCGGGCTCGAATTGGTACGACAGCCGCAACCGAAGGTCGCCCTGCCGCCACGAGTCCGGGTAGTCCCGCGCGCTGACCTCACCCACGCCGGGGTTGACGAGCATCGTCGTGGAGAAGGAGAGCAGATCCGGCTCCGTGACGCGGACCTTCTTCCACCACGCGTCGAAATGCCGGGCGGACACCACCTCCGGACCGACCCGCTGGTCGTAGAAGTCGAAGAGCGTCTCGTCGTCGACGAGGATGTCCCGCCGCCGGGCTCGGTGCTCGAGCTCCTCGACCTCGTCCAGCAGCGCTCGGTTGGCGTGGAAGAACTCGTGCCGGGTCTCCCAGTCGCCCTCCACGAGCGCGTGCCGGATGAACAGCTCGCGGGACAGCCGCGGGTCGATCCGGCCGTAGTTCACCTTGCGCTGCACGACGAGCGGTACGCCGTACAGCGTCACGCGTTCGTAGGCGAGCACCGCGCCCTGCCCACGGGACCAGTGCGGCTCGCTGTAGCTGCGCTTGACCAGATGCGACGCGAGGGACTCCGCCCACTCCGGCTCGATGCGCGCCACGACACGCGCCCACAGCCGGGACGTCTCCACCAGTTCGGCCGCCATTGTCCACTGTGGATTCTTCTTGAACAGCGCCGAGCCGGGGAAGATGGCGAACCTGGCGCCGCGCGCTCCCGCGTACTCCCGCTTGTCGGGATCGAACAGCCCGATGTGCGACAGCAGCCCGGCGAGCAACGACCGGTGCAGGCGTTGCGGCTCACCGGTCGGCGTGCCCAACGTGACGCCCAGCCCGCGGACGAGCGCGCGGAGCTGGCCGTGCAGATCCTGCCACTCGCGCACCCTCAGGTAGTTGAGGAACTCTGTGCGGCACAGCCGGCGGAAGCCGCTGGAGGACAGCGCCTTCTGCTGATCCCGCAGGTACTCCCAGAGGTTGAGGAAGGTCACGAAGTCCGAGTCGGGGTCGGCGAACCGGCGGTGCTTCTCGTCGGCGGCCTGTTGCTTGTCGGCCGGCCGTTCCCGAGGGTCCGGAATGGACAGTGCGGCCACGACCACGAGCGCCTCGGCCACACATCCGTTGCGATCGGCCTCCACCAGCATGCGGGCCAGCCGCGGATCGACGGGTAGCTGCGCCAGTTTGCGGCCGAGCGGCGTGAGCTTGTCGCCGTCGAGCGCGCCGAGTTCCTGAAGCAGCGCCACGCCGTCGGCGACCTGGCGCCGGTCCGGCGGATCGACGAACGGGAACGCGGCCAGGTCACCCAGTCCGAGCGCGGTCATCTGCAGGATGACCGAGGCGAGGTTGGTACGCAGGATCTCCGGCTCGGTGAACTCGGGGCGGGACAGGAAGTCGTCCTCGGCGTACAGCCGGATGCAGATGCCGTCGGCGAGCCGGCCGCAGCGACCCTTGCGCTGGTTGGCGGATGCCTGCGAGATGGCTTCGATCGGCAGCCGCTGCACCTTGAGCCGGTGGCTGTACCGGGAGATGCGGGCGGTGCCGGCGTCGACGACGTACCTGATGCCCGGCACGGTCAACGAGGTCTCCGCCACGTTGGTGGCGAGCACGATCCGGCGGCCGCTATGCGACTGGAAGACCCGGTGTTGCTCCGCTGTGGACAGTCGTGCGTAGAGCGGCAGCACATCGGTATCGGGCAGCTTCAGCCGGCGCAGGGCGTCCGCGGTGTCCCGGATCTCCCGCTCTCCGCTGAGGAACACGAGGACGTCGCCCGGCCCCTCGGCGCGCAGCTCCTCGACGGCGTCGCATACGCCGTCGATCTGATCGGCGTCCTCCTCGGCCAGCGGGCGGTAGCGCACCTGCACCGGGTACACCCGCCCGGACACCTCGACGACGGGTGCGTCGAAGTGTCGCGCGAACCGCTCGGGGTCGATGGTCGCCGACGTGATGACGACCTTCAGATCGGGCCGGCGCGGCAGCAGCTGTTTGACGTACCCGAGAATGAAGTCGACGTTGAGGCTCCGCTCGTGCGCCTCGTCGATGATCAGCGTGTCGTAGCGCAGCAGCGACCGGTCCTTCTGGATCTCCGCCAGCAGGATCCCGTCGGTCATCAGCTTGACCAGTGTGTCGTCGCCGACCCGGTCGGTGAACCGCACCTGGTAGCCCACGGCGCCGCCGAGCGGCACGGCAAGCTCCTCCGCGATCCGCTGCGCGACCGTGCGCGCGGCGAGCCGGCGCGGCTGGGTATGCCCGATGAGCCCGCGTACGCCGCGACCCAGCTCGAGACAGATCTTCGGCAGCTGGGTCGTCTTGCCCGAGCCGGTCTCCCCCGCGACGATGACCACCTGGTGGTCCCGGATCGCGGCGAGGATGTCGTCCTTGCGTTGGCTGACCGGCAACGCCTCGGGGTACGCCACGGCCGGCACGCCAGCCCGCCGCTGCGCGACGCGCCGCTCGGCCGCCTCGACCTCCGCAGCGATCTCGTCGACATTCACGCGCCGGTCGCTCAGGCGGCGACGCAGGCGACGCTCGTCGCGCAGCATCAGCTCGCCCAAGCGCGCCTGCAGGTCCACGTTCATGTCGGCCCAAGGATAGGCAGGCCCGGCCCGATCGCGCGGCTGGTTATCTTCGGACGGTGGTCCCCGACATCATCGCGTCAGACCTGAGGGTCCTCTTCTGCGGCATCAACCCCGGGCTGATGTCGGACGCGACCGGTCACCACTTCGCGAGGCCGGGAAACAGGTTCTGGCCGGCCATGCATCGCAGCGGCTTCACGCCCCGCTTGCTGCGCCCCGCGGAACAGGCCGAGCTGCTGTCGTACGGTCTCGGCATCACCAACGTGGTCGCGCGCGGCACGGCCCGCGCGGCCGATCTGACCCGCGACGAACTGGCCCGCGGCGGCCGCACTCTGGTCGCGAAGGTGCGGCGCTACCGGCCGTCGTGGCTCGCGGTGCTGGGCGTCAGCGCGTACCGTGCGGCGTTCGACCATCCCCAGGCCCGGATCGGACCCCAGACGGTACGCCTCGGCGGCGCCCGGGTCTGGGTGCTACCCAACCCCAGTGGCCTGAACGCGCACTACACGCTCGACCGGCTGGTCGCGGAGTTCCGCGCGTTACTGGCCGCGGGGCAAGGCGGTCCGTAGCGCGTCGAGCACGGCGCCCAGTTCGGCCAGCAGTCCGGACACCGTGGTGGCACCGTTGCCGCCGATCGTCACCGACCGCAGCTCGGCCGGCTGGGGCAACTTCTCCATGATGTCCGGCAACGCATCGACGAGCTTGGCCTGGATCGCGTTCGACGACTGGTCGTTCGCGATGGCCGCGCGCAGGCGCTCCCGGTCGAGTTCGAGCAGCCGCTCGTCGTGGACGGCTTCGGACCGCGACCGCGCCAGCGTCAGGTCGCCGTCGAGGGCCAGCCGCTTCATTGCGTACTCCCGTTCCAGCCGCAGCCGACCCGTCTCCGCCTCTTCCTCGTGCCGCTGCCGTTCGAGCGCCAGGTCGTGCAAGGTCGTCTCGCTCTGCAGGTCGGCCAGGCGCCGGGCGTCCTCCTGCTCGCGCTCCGCCCGCCGCAGCCGCTCGGCGGTCTCGCGGTCGAAGCTCGCCGCCTCGTTGCGGGCCCGCAGGTCGCTCAACTCCTGGTCGTTGGCCATGCGCTGGGTTTCGCGCACCCGCGACGCGGCCATCTCGCGCTCGGAGATGACCTCCTCGGCGGACAGCTCGGCCAGCCGAGCGATGCGCCCCTGCTCCGCCCGGAACGGCTTCTGCAGGTTCTCCCAGAGCCGCGCCGAGCTGACCACCGCCTCCTTGATCTGCACGGTGACGATGCGCAGACCGAGCCCGGTATCGCTGTCGCCCTCCCCCTCGGCCACATCGCGCAGGCGCGCGATCAGCTCGACCATGATGGGCTGTTTGTCGCTGAGCACCTCATGTACGCCCATCGTCGCGACCTTGTCCTTGATGGCCGCCTCCGCCTGCTCCTTCAACTGGAGGTTCACGAGCCGCATCGGGTCGTCGGGGTCGCTGAAGTCGAGCTTGCGGTACGCCGTCGGGAAGTCCTGGATGATCCATTGGACGTACGCCTGCACCAGCAACCCCTGCAGCTCCTTGCAGATGCAGTACGCGTTGATCAGGATCGTCTGCATCGCGCCCGGCACGACGAGGAACGAGTCGGTAGCCGGGTTGTACCGGAACGAGACACCGAGGCCGACGTGCAGCGGCTCGGTCCGCCCGCGCCGGGTGTGCACCACGAACGCGTTCGGCGGCACGAGCACGGTCTTCCACCGCCCGAACCCGGTGATCCGCACGTCGACGGCGCCCGACGCCCGGCCGGTGTCCGGCATCCAACCGCCGCCGACGCCGCTGGCGGACCAGTCATCCGCCGCCTCGTGATTGGGCCCGGCGGCCACTGGTGGCGGTGGGGCCGCCGGCGCCGCGCGCTTGGACCGCAGGTTCTGTTCCAGCCGCTCCTGTTGCGCGACGACCTGATCGAGATAGGTGTTGCGGGTCTCGGTGGACGTCATCTCGCCTGTCGCCTCTCTCCGCGGTCCGGTCTGCGAGAACCATCCTGCCGCGCCCGTCAAGCGCCCTCCGTACGCTCCCACCATGGCGTCTTCTGTGCAGAACGTCGCGTTCGACTGCGCCGACCCGTACCAGTTGGCTCAGTTCTGGAGCCAGGTCCTGGGTCACCCCCTCGGCGACGACGATCACCCGGGCGACCCGGAGGTCGCCATCGAGCAGCCCGACGGTCCCACGTTCTACTTCGCGGAGGTACCCGAACCGAAGAGCGTCAAGAACCGCGTACACGTCTGCCTGCGACCAGACGACCGGCGGGACACCGAGGTCGAGCGGCTACTCGGGCTCGGCGCTTCGGTCGTGGCGGATCGGCGGGAGCCGGACGGTACCGGGTGGGTGGTCCTCGCCGACCCCGAAGGCAACGAGTTCTGCGTCCTCCGCAGCGCCGCCGAGCGAGAGTCGTAGCCGCCGCTGTCGGGAAGCCGGCTGCGACGGCGGTACCCGGTGCTCGTCAATGGAGCCATGTCTGACTCCGAGCCCGTGTGGAAGATGGAGTGGCGTGACCTGCTGTGGCTGCTGGCGTACCCGATCTATCAGACGTTCGGCACGATCCGCCACGAAGGTAGCCACGCACTGGTCGCCGCCATGGAGGGCGCCACGATCGACAAGTTCGTCATCTACCCGCAGACCGACCTGGGCCGGTTCACGTGGGGCTACGTGCAGTGGACCGGGAGTACCGACGCGTGGGTCGACGCGGCGCCGTACCTCTGCGACCTGCTCTGGTTCGTGGGGTTCTTCTTCATCGTCACGCGGCTGCGGATCCCCTACCACTGGCTGTGGCTGAACATCGTCGTCATCGGGCTCATCTCGCCACTGGTGAACTCGCTCGTCCAGTGGTTCGCGGGCATCTTCGGCAGCCCGCAGACCGACGTCGCCAAATGGCTGAATGCCGCGCCCGACGCCCTGGTGCACCTGTACTTCCTGGTGACGCTCTCGGCGTACGTCGTCGGTCTGATAGCCGTGTTCGTCCGCGTCCCGAAGGTGATCCTGCCGGAACCGGCGCCGGCCTAGTCCCGGACGAGGTCGTCGACGCTCACGCCCTCGGCCGCGAGCCGGTCGGTGACGCGGTAGAGCGGGACGTCGCGCAGCACGCACCGCGGCCATCGCTGGCCGGGCGGGGTCTCCCACAGCTCGGCCCGTTGGTCGTGGTGAATGTGCACCCGCCAGCGACCGTCCACAGTGCGGTAACTGCTGACGATCATGAACCGACGGTAGCCCGCTGAAACGCATAACCGCAGGTCAACGGCCATATCAGAGATCAGGACCCGAGCCCGCTGACGGTCCGCAGCAGCCGCTCGGGACAAGACGGTATGGGAGCTGACGCTTGGGGCTAGCGGTCGTACCGGTACAGGTCGTACTGCTTCATCAAATCGATGAGCGAACGGGCGTACGTCGGGCTCGTGGCGTAACCCGCCTTGTGGATTTCGACGGCGAACCGGTTCGGGTCGTGCGTGTAGTTGAACGCCGGCCCGTAGCGTTCGTTGACGACGAGGAACCGGCCGTGGTCGCGGAACGAGTCGGCGGCATTGCGGTACACCCGGAAGGTGGCCGTCGTCGGGTAGCAGCTGTCGCCGTCGCACTCGTGGGTGGCGTACGACCGGCAGGCGATCGCGATCGGACCGGGGGTGCCGAAGCACTTGATGCCGAAGTAGTTGTGGTCGACGCGGGTCAGCTCGCTACGACCCCAGCCCGACTCGAGGATCGCCTGGGCGATCGTCACCGAGGCCGGCACGCGGAACTCGCGCATGCTCGCCCGTGCCGGTTCGACCGCTCGGGCGATGAAGTCGGCCTGGGACGGGGGCAGGGTCGGCGGCTGCTGGTCGCACCACTTCACCGCCGGACGGGCTGGTCGCCAGGCGATGTAGGCGTCGGACACGTACCGCCCGTTGGACAGCCGGTCCCAGTACCCGGTCCGGGCGACGGTACCGACGACGTACTGCCCGTTGACCTGGCAGGCGACCGTCACCGCGGTGCCGTTGCCGAGCGTGCCCACGATCCGGTACGCCGTACCGGGTCCTTCGCGCACGTTCAGCGCGGTGTCGCCGGCGTTGACGGTGGCCGTCGCCGTGGTGGGGGGCTTCGGTGCGGCGCACGCCGGCACCGCCGGCCGGGCCGGTTGCCAGGCGACGAACGCGTCGGAGACGTACCGCCCGTTGGACAGCCGGTCCCACGCACCGGTCTGCCGCACGTGGCCGGTGATGACCATGCCGGTCACCTGGCAGGTGATCGCCAGTGCGGTGCCGTTGCGGATGGTCGCCACACGGCTGTACGAGGTGCTCGGCCCGGTTCGCACGTTGAGGTCGCCGCCGCCGGTGCTCACTGTCGCGACGGGCGCCGCGGCCGCCGATGCTGAGGCGGGCCACATGAGAAGCGCACCGCCGGCGACCAGGCCCACCAGTGCGAGTTGCTTGACGAACATCTGCCCGCCCCCGTTACCGAAAACACCATTAATCCGATATTTACGGTACGGGGTACCAGCGCACTGGAGTGACGGAACGAGACTACTGAGAAAGTCTCACGTCGATACGGGCAGCAGTAGCGCGGACGGTCGCTCGGGGTCGTGAAAGACCTCCCGCCGACCTGCGCGCAGTTCGGTCGCGGTACCGAGCGGCTCGCCCGTGCCGGGATTGCGCGAGTACCGCGGGTGGGCCCCGCCGCTGACCTGCACCCGGATGCGGTGCCCCGCGCGGAAGCGGTACGCCGTCGGCCACAGCTCCACGACGACGGCCTGTACGTCATCGCCGTCGGCCGGCACCAGGCCGGGTACGACCCGGGTCAGCCCGTCGCACACGTTCCACGACCGGCCACGAATGTCCACATCGCACAGTCGCACGAACACATCGAAGTACGGCAATGTCGAGCGGATGTGCACGATGGCCTCCACCGGTCCTATCACCTCGACGGCGGAGTCCAACGGGGCGCTGCTGTACACGAGTACGTCCGGCCTGTCCTCGACCGGGCGGTTGTCCAACTGCCCGGCGCGGTTGGCCACGAGCAGCGGCCCGCCGAGCGAAGGGGTCGCATTCGTCGGGTCGTACCGATGACTGTCGGGTGTGGACGGTGCCGGCGGCTCCGGGGATAGCCCACCCCCGGCGTGCAGGTGCCAGCGCCGCGGCGGGTGACCCGGCGGCCAGTCGGGCAGTGACTTCCAGCCGCCCCCGCCACCCACGTGCACCCGCACCGGTTCGGCCCGCAGCCCGTCGGTGTCGCCGGCGAGGTGGGCACGCAGCCAGCTCAGCCCCTCGCGGAGCGCGGCGCCGTACAGGCCGACGCTGCCGTGGGTCCACGGCCCGATCGTGAGGTGCGGCCGCGCCCCCGCCGCCCGCAGCGTCGCGTAGTCGGCGAGCTGCCAGGGCAGGAAGATGTCGTGCCAGCCGGTCACCATCGCCACTTCCGCGCGGACCTCGTAGACCCGCTCGTCGAACGCGCGCTGGCGCCAGTAGTCGGCGCCGGCCTCGGTGTGGGTCAGCCACTCCTGGAAGAACGCGACCGTGCCGCCGGTGGCGACCGTGTCGGCCTCGACCAGCGGGAGGTGGTGCAACCCGCGGCGCAGCTTCGGCTGGCCGCGCTTGAGCTCGACCTGGCGGGACCACCACGGTACCGTCTGCGCCTCCACCAGCTCGATCCAGGTGAGCACGGTGTCGAGCGAGAACGCGCCACCGGCATATGTCGAGTCACGGGTCTGCGAGGCGGTCACCACGGCGACCATCGCCTTGAGCTCCTCGCCCGCGTCGGCGGCGATCGCCCACTGCACGAACCCCTGGTAGCTCGCGCCGAACAGGCCCAACGAGCCGGTGTACCACGGCTGGGCACGCAACCAGATGAGCGTGTCCAGCCCGTCCTCGCGCTCGTGCAGCAGCGGCTCGAACCGCCCACCGGATCCGAAGGTACCGCGGCACGACTGCACCACCGTGTGGAAGCCCCGCTCGGCGATCAGCTCGCCCAGCAGGCTCATCGCCCCGCGCCGGCCGTACGGCGTGCGGATCAGGACGGTCGGCGCGTCGGGTAGCGCCGGTGCGTAGTGATCGGCCAGCAGAACGACGCCGTCCCGCATGGGTATCCCCAGGTCCCGGCTTGTCCGGGCACGGGTAACCGCCGGGGGAAGCTGAAACACCGCCTGCAGCAGCCGAGTCGAAGCGCTCACGATTCTTAGCCTGCCTCGTCCCGGCGACTTCGGTTACGTGATTCTGCCCATCCGGGCGATGGTTTCGCAGCCGAGCATCTGGTCATGTCTCTCGATATTTGGATATACGGTGAGCGTCGGCGAAGGGGGAGGCACGGCGACATGAATGTCCCGTTGGGTGCCACCAGTGACAGTGCCGAGGAATGGATTCGGGACTGGTCGGCGTCGGTAGCGGATCGCGCCGCAAAGGCGCAAGCAATGTCGGAGCAGGTAGGACAGTTATCCGTGTCCGCCTCGAGCTCTGACGGGTCGGTCGAGGTCACCGTTGCCGGCTCGGGCGCGATGACCAACCTGCGGCTCGGCGAGTCGACGCGGAAGTGGACGGCGGACCAGACCGCCGCCGAGATCCTGGCGGTGATGCGGCGGGCACAGGCCAAGCTCGCCAACCGGGTCGCGGAGATCGCTGCCGATACCGTGGGCGCGGAGTCCGAGACCGGACGAGCGGTGGTCTCCAGTTTCGAACGGCGTTTCCCCGAGCCGCCGTCCGAGGACGGCGAGAACCGCGACGACTCCGGCGATTGGCGCGGTCGTGCCTCCCGGCGGTAGCGCCGGCTTCAGCGTCGAGGTCGAGGCGCTGAAGACACACGCGTCCAACGTCGACTTCATCGCCGGATCCGTCGACCAGGCGAAGCAGGCCGGGGAGCACGTCCGGATGGGCCACATGGCGTACGGGTTCCTCTGCCAGATCATTCCCCTGCTGCTCGAGCCGCTCCAGCGCGCCGCCGTCGACGCGGCCAACGACACCGCGGACGCCCTACGGTCCGCCGCCACCGAACTGCGCAGCACCGCCAACCGATACGAACACGGCGAGCAGAGCGCAGGTGACCTCTTCGGCGGGTTCAAGCAATGAGCACGCGATTGAGCACAGCGCCGCCGGTGGTGCCTGGACTGAGGCGACGCGCCGGGCGCAGCTCGCTGCGCGGCGCCGAGGGAAGGCGCCACCATGAGACGGCGCGCGGCGAACGAGCCGGAGTTATCGCATGAGCGTGATGCCGAATCCACTGATTGCCGAGCGGCAGGATTCCACCAAGCCGTGGACCGGCATCTTCCTCGCCGAGGACATCGAGGGCATCATCAGCGGCTTCCAGTCCGGGTCCTGGATCGAGGTCGGGATCGGTGGGTTCGCCGCGGGCATGGACGCCCTCGCGTTCGTCGTCGACCCGCTCGGCCAGATCGTGGCCTGGGGTGTGGCCTGGCTGATGGAACACGTCAAGCCACTCCGCCAAGGGTTGGACTGGCTGGCCGGTGACCCCGACCAGATAACGGCGTTCGCGCAGACCTGGCACAACGTCGGCGGGGCGATGGACAGCGCCGCCACCCAGCTGCGCGACGCGGTCGACCAGGACACTATCGACTGGCTCGGCGCGACGGCGGACGCGTACCGCAACCACATGGGCGAGCAGCAGGCCGCAATGGTCGCCCTGAAGGATCTGGCCGAGGCGCTCGGGATGATCGTCGAGG
>Ga0075420_100000736_pt1 | contig 26860 bp, 34 predicted proteins | sample SoiMetdeltSBSDD4_FD_75296 | JGI IMG/M metagenome (GOLD analysis project Ga0075420, IMG submission 75296) | Bulk soil microbial communities from a Populus tree surrounding site in Tennessee, USA - Soil MetaG P. deltoides SBSDD4 | ecosystem: Environmental > Terrestrial > Soil > Tree plantation...
GGACCAATGAGGATAAAGATGGCTCCTGCTATCATAGCTGCTATTCCAACCATGACTATGTCTAGTAGACCTAGTGAGCGCACCAATTGATGCTGGTGTGGATGTTCAGGAGAACTGAGAGGCGTGACATCTGGTGGCGGAGCCAAAGGCAACTCTTAGAGGAGCCGAACTAGGTTGAAGGCTATTTATGAACATTCGCATATTTGTTACCACTATTTTTGTATTGGAGGGCTCTGTTCGATGACGAAAGTATAGAGGAAATCCTGTCAAGCAAGCGCAGGTTTTAAGGTAAGCTAATAACCTGCCACTTTGCGCCATACTGTAATTATTCTTCTTATTCTTCTTCTTATGTTGTTGTCGTCGTTGCTGTCGTTGCTGTTTAGTTCTATGAACTGAGAGGATGTGGTCGAGGTACTGGTCCTGGGTTAAATGCATTAAACTATTAATCTCATAATCATGTTCTTTTCGCCATTGTTTTGTCGACTTGGTTTTTCTTTCTGTGATTGGCGGTAATGTGGAATAAATGCTACGGATGCAGACCTCACAACACAGTCCATGACTGCGAGAGACTACGCCTGATAATTGATAGTTGCGCAGGTTGGACATGTTAGATTAAGTAGTAGGCTGTTGTCGTTGTTGTGATTGTTTGTCATTGTCATTGTTGTAGTTGACAACAAGACGTAAGTTAAGATCTCTTCGTTCTTCTATCAAATTCTTAGGCAATTCCAAACTACGCGCTAGCGTTGCTGGTGTATTTGAAATAAGAGTGAGAATAGCTTGATCCATACGCGCTGCTAAATCATAGGCTTGCACTCTTGCATGCGCATCTACTTTATCGTCATTCGCCATCTTTAGAACGTCTCTTCGCTGTGCTGTCAGTCTATCAAGGGATTGATGATTTTGTATTGACGGATCTAAGAAAGTAAAAGCACTAGATATTGGGTCACAATATGTTTACACATTCTTCAGTGCTATTTACCATGGTTGCTTCCATGTTGCTAACGGGGCTATCTCGATTGCCTAGTAGAAAGATGAGCATGTCAGACGGTCTAATCATACAATGCCATGGCAGACCATGTATGTTTTTATTTATTACTGTCCAATCAGAATCATGTCTGATACTGGCTTCACATGTCCAAAATGCGACCACTCCTTTCCCACTGCCGAGCAGGTTGCGGAACATCTTAAGAATGAGCACGCAGAAGGAACGCAGACCGAATCTACGAAGCGTATGATATAATTAACTATCCGCTATAACGCGTCTTATTCGCATAGTAGCCATTACTTGTTCATGGCTCTGCTACTTAGGAGAATACCACTATAGGAGAAGGAGTACTTTATTCTAACAATAGACAAAACCCAAAGCCTTCGCCTGGACACATCATTGCTATACTCTAAGCATGTTTCTAATTTCAAATTGCGCTCTCCGGGATATTAGCGCAGAGAGGCAAGATCCTAACACCAGCGTATCTACCCTTATGAGTAAATGTGTAAATTGCGGAATAAATTAGCTTTGCAGGGTTAACATCAAAATATCATTCTCTCAATTCGTTCTCATTATGCAACTATTGAATTTTGTTTCAAACCAGATAGGGGATGCATATATCGTACCGCAGGAGATTGGTTATTGTTGTGTTGGTAGAACCTTGTTGTATAATCCATTAATGCTATTTTATGCCATATCACCTAGTTTGAGCGGAGATAAAGCGAACAAGAAATCTATTGGTTTGTCAGTTGCAAGCGATATCAAAGATAATGAAATCACAAGAGAAACTATTCCAAAGTCAAGTTCCAAAAAAGAAGAAAAAGGAGAGACAGACGATGGTGGACAGAGAAGCTGACAGCAACAGTGTTGAAAAAACAACCATCAAGCTAATTTCAGCAAATAAGACGATAAGATTAAACGATGCGATCATGATCGCAGGTTTTCCTGGACCAGGCCTCGTTGGCTCAATGAGCGTGAGCTACATTATAGAACAGGCGAAAATGCACCAGATAGGATATATCGATTCAGACTTTATAGTTCCAGGTGTAATTTACATAGGAGGAAAGTTAAGGCATCCATTTCGCATTTATGCAAATGATGAAGGTACTGCATGCGTTCTTGTATGCGATGCACCAGTAATTCTATCTGGCATTCGCTCTGTGCTAAATGCAGTAGTCATATGGGCCAAAAATAATGGTGTACGGGAGATTATGGTTTTAGAAGGTATGGCTGCGCCGGGGGTCCCGGAAGGAAGTAGAAGGCCGTGGGTTCTATCAAACGACGGACAGCTGGATGATCACGGCTATCTGAGCCGCATAAAAGACTCGAAGGCAGAAGCCAGCCCGCCTGCATTTATTTCCGGAGTATCTGGCGGCCTCTTGGCGGCATGTCTTTCAAATACAATCCCCTGCACTGCACTGTTGATACCATCTATTACGGGAATTCCAGACCCAGAAGGAGCAGCCATTCTGATTGAAAAAACAAACGAGCTTGCCAACAATCCCTTTAGAATAGATGTGCGTCAGTTGAGGGCTGAAGCAGAAGCACTCAAGCGCCATCTGCAGGAACTGATCAATTCTGTGAAAAGGCAACAACAAGATCAGCAGCAAACGCAGCAGGGGTCAGGGACTGGAATATACAGTTAGCCAACTCACGTGAAATATCCTTTATTTCTATTTAGGCAAGACAAAGAACTACTATAGGAAACAATACGGAAGGTATTCTAAAAGAAGAGTTTTGTATCCTAAGCTATAAAGACACCTTCTTTATAATGATAACAAACTGATTAAGAATCACAAATGAAAAGAGCCTAAGAAGCTTCTAAATGGTGAAAAGACGAATAACAAAAATAATAGATCAGAAAACCCCCTAATTCGACTTTGTTATATCTACATTTTTTATGTATTCCTTATCAATCCCAATACGATGCTTTAACAGGTGCTCATCTAGGTTCTTCTTAATCTTTCCAAATAGACAAATATCCACGAAGGTTCGTGAGAAAAAATTACAGTCCCAATCATCGAACAAAAAATGTCATACTGTCACTTTCAGATATAGATGTTGAACTATAAGGACTAAAGCCAAGAGGTAGTAATTGAATAGCTTTCATACAACAAGAGAAGAAGAACGCTAAAAGCTAAATGTTTGTGAGTAGTTGTTTGATGAAAGTGCTAATTTCTCAATATGAATTAGTAAAGTAGTAGCGAGTAAATAAAAATGTTAATTAGTAAACTTGCCAATATTGAGTGAATGAATAACATGTCAACTGTAAATGCTGAGATTAGCATCGTGCCAATTGGTACTTCTGATACAAGCATAAGTAAAGAAATAGCAGCGGCCTACAACGCAATTCGCAACTTAACGAATCTCAAAAAGGTAACTCTCACTCCAATGAGTACTCAGATAGAATCAGACAAACTGGATGATATCTTTCAAGCAATACATGTTGCCCATAACTCTGCCAAATCAGTTGGAGCCAAGCGAGTAATCTCTACAATTAGGATTGACGAAAGGTTGGACAAACCAAACGTCTTGGATGATAAGGTTCAATCTGTAGAGACAAAGGTGAACTAGATGAGAATAACCACAAACTAATTTTTGTTCTGAGAATAATAGAGTCAACTTATCTATCACATACAAACAGACAGTTATCGCCCCTTCTTCACTTTATTTAGTGTGAGGAAATATTATTATCCAAAAAACACATACTGTCAGGGATTCTTTGTTATATTGATTAATATACAATACAATACATGGATTGTCTATATGAGCACACTGCTGCATAGAATTTGCCAAATTGAACACAATCAGGGGAAAAAAGTACGTGTTGCTTATACAATAATCGGGCATTTTTAGGTAGCACCCTTATAGGTCCTAAAGTAGGCAAATACGTTATAGTAGAGAAAAATTGATAGAAATCGTGGCAATAAATAGGGAGACATGATTCGCAGGATAGCGTAAACTTGTCGATGGGGTTCATTTTCCATTACTTCCTTTACTATTGAATCTTCGAGTAGGGCATATTCCGCTGTCGTAGTTCCTTCTATCATTTATCCACTATGAGTCATAGACTAAAAAGAGCTACAAGATTTGCTCTGCAATTTGGAGTGCACCTCTCACGGTATGCTCCTCAGCTTCAAAGCATCGAATGCCTCGATCCCTCAGCGCTTTAGTAGTAAATGGACCTATCGAAACAACCTTGGTAACGTTATCCAACTGCAGCCTATCTTTAGAGAGCTTTTCCATAATTTCAAAGAAGGAATTGACATTCGAGGTGCTAGTAAAAATAATTGCATCCACTCTTTTTTTAGATAATAGCTCACAAAATTCTTTCCATACGGGTTCAATTTCCCTTGTGCGGACAGTATAGAGGGGAATTTCGTCGACATCCATCCCCAAACGGATCAATGCCTTTGTGGCTAAGTCGCTTGCAGCAGCGCTTCGAGGGATAATTATCTTTTTTCCACAGGGTCCTACTCCAGACATTAGGTCTACGAGGCCAAAAGAAGAGAATTTTTCTAGTATCAGTCCAACTTTTATGCCACGTTCTTCAAGGCTCTGCTTTGTCTTTGGGCCTACAGCAATTACCGTAGTAGATTTTAGAAGTGGTGCTATCTTATCGTGAGCAACATCAAACAGAATGTTTACTGCCTGTTGGCTCATGAATGCACAATAATAGTGTTTTCTCTTGCGGAGTTTATCAAGGAACTCCTCTACCACTTCTGGACCTCGTGGCACTATCTCTATCACAGGAAGCGCTATCGCCCAGCCTCCTTGCTCCCTTACCAGCTGCAAAAACTCTTTTGCATCTTGCTTGCTTCGAGTGATTGCAAGGATTTTGTTTTTTAACTTAGGCATTTATTTCATTTTCTCTTGAACCAATCAAGCTTATCGCTCAATCCAGCGACCTGCCCTATTACAATTACTGCAGGAGGTCGAATGTCGGCATTCTTTGCGAGTTTTACAATAGTGCCAAGTGTACCCCTGATAATCCTCTGCTTATCCGTTGTGCCACTTGCGACAATTGCAACCCTGATGCTCTTTTTCATCCCGGCCTTTATCAAATTATGTGAAATCTGATCCAGCTCGACAATACCCATCAATACAACTATAGTGTCCACCGCACCAGCAAGCTTGTCCCATCTGACGGCTAACTTGTCTTTTTTCATATCTTCATGCCCCGTGACTATGGCAACGGAAGAAGAGTACTGACGGTGGGTAAGTGGAATGCCAGCGTATGCTGGTGAGGCAATGGATGAAGTAATGCCAGGAACTATTTCAAACTCGATCCCATGTTTGATAAGATACTCAGCCTCCTCTGCACCCCGCCCGAAGATGAAAGGATCTCCACCTTTAAGTCGCAATATGTCTTTACCCTTTTTTGCGTATTTTACCATAAGCTCATTTGTCCTGTCTTGATGTGTGGTAGGATCACCAACCATCCTCCCAACATAGGCTTTCTCTGATCCTACAGGTATCTGGTCAATAATCTCCTTGCCTATTAGCCTATCATATAGTACTACACTGCATGTCTTCAAGAGTTCCATTGCACGCAAGGTCATCAGTTTGGGATCGCCAGGACCTGCTCCGCAAATAAACACCTTACCCTTCTTCATAGTTTCTTGTTCCACTCATCTACTGCTCTGCGCCAACCCTCTGCTAGAACCATTGCTCCTTGCTTTACTAACATATTTGCCACTGAGGAACCGAGCTGTTCTGGTTTGCTTGCTCTGCCCGCCTTTTTGATATGAATACTTTGCTTGCCATCTGCAGAAAACACACTTGCATAAAGTGTTATTTTGTCATCATTGGTTATTGCCACTGCTCCTAGTGGGAATCTACAGCCGCCTTCTACCTTTTTTATAAGTGCTCTTTCTGCAAACACTGCTATGCGCGAATGACGATCCTCTATCTGCCGAAGCATGTCAATTAGTGCTGTGTGATCACGTCTGCATACGATGGCTATAGCGCCCTGACCGGGCGCAGGTACAAAATCTCTGATGCTAAAACGCTGAACAATAACATCCTTCATGCCTAATCTGGAAAGGCCAGCCTCCGCTAGAACCGCTGCGTCATACTCACCGCTTATTACCTTTTTCACTCTTGTTTCTACATTACCTCTTATCGGTTTAACATTGAGATCTGGCCTAGTTTTTGTAAGCTGTACAGCTCGCCGAAGGCTGCTTGTGCCAACGACTGAACCACGTGCTAGATCTTTCAATTTTTTCCCATTGTCGGTAACAAGCACATCGTTTGGACTTGCCCTCTTGGGAATGCATGCCACTGAAAGATCAACGGACAGGTCTGATGGAATATCCTTGAGACTATGGACGGCAAAGTCAACCTTGCCTTGTTTGACTGCTTCATTCACTTCTTTCTCAAAGATTCCTTTTTCATCTAGGGTAAAGAGTGGTCTTTTATCAACGTCACCCTTCGTGCTTATTGCAATTATTTCAAATCGTATTTGGGGATGAACCTTACGCAAAGCGGCGAGTGCTATCTCAGTCTGTGCTATTGCAAGTCTACTGCCTCGGGTTCCAACTCGTACTGTCTTCATCATTTCTTCACCTCACGAAACGCCTTGCCATATGCCTCTATTGTCTTGTCCACATCATCTTCAGCGTGTGCGTATGATACAAAGCAAGTTTCAAACTGCGAAGGAGGGATGAAGACGTTCTGCTTTAGCAGCTCATCAAACAATTTGCGGAACATCCTTGAGTTTGCCTTCTTGGCACCAGCCTCATCCTTTACCCTTTCGCTAGTAAAAAATATCTGAAACATTGAGCCTATGGAATTCACAGCACAGTTAAGCTGCTCTCTAGCCAGCACATCCTTGAGGCCATCAACAATGTTATCACATGTTTTGGCGATCTTGGGGTAAATGATATTTTTGGCCTCGATCAATGTTTCCAATGTAGCAATACCTGCAGCTACAGATACAGGATTGCCAGCAAATGTACTTGCCTGGTAGACGCTGCCTAGAGGTGCGAGCTTGTTCATTATCTCTTTCTGACCTGCAATTGCAGCGATCGGCAGACCATTTCCTAGAGCCTTTGCAAATGTGGCAAGGTCGGGCATAACTCCAAAGAACTCACTGGCGCCGCCAAGTGCAAGACGAAACCCAGTGATCACTTCATCAAATATCAGGATAACATCATTCTGCTCTGTTATTTTTCTCACTTCGTTAAGAAATCCCTTTTCTGGCAACACAAGTCCAATGTTTGCAAGCACTGGTTCCATTATCACACATGCAATGTTACGGTTCTTTTCAATTGCCCGCTCAAGCTCAGTAGGCATGTTATATGGCACAACTTTTGTATAAGATGACGCTTCTTCAAGCATCCCTTCTGATGCAGGCATGCTAGCCACGCCTGAGCCCGCCTTGACAAGAACATAATCATGCGCACCATGATATCCACCTTCAAACTTAATTACCCCTTTTCTCTTTGTAAAAGCACGAGCAAGCCTGATGGCATGCATTGTGGCTTCAGAGCCGGTATTGACAAGGCGGATCATTTCTCCGCATGGGACAACTTGAGATATCATTTCTGCAAGCGTGATTTCGTATTCTGTAGGCACACAATAGAGTGTCCCGTTATCTAGTTGAGATCTCACAGCTTCAATTACTGAGGGATAGCTATGACCAAGTATCAGAGCTCCATAACCCATACAGTAATCAAGATATACTTGATGGTCGGCAGTGGTGAGCTTGCTTCCAAGTGCAGAGGTGGCAAAGAAGGGATAAGGTTCATAAAAGCGCACTGGGCTGTTTACTCCGCCGGGCAAGATTTTTTTTGCCTTGGCGAAGAGCTGATCAGACTTCAATCATGTATTGATCTCCATTAAGAGCTATAATAATTATAATGCTAATTAACCACAAATTGCAAGAAAACTGCATTGGAAACATTTTCTAACCTTCTGGACGACCTGCATCTTAATATCAAACGCAACCGTGACAGTCTTGCTCTAGCATTAAAGAGAAGAAGTCCCAATATAGCGTATCAGAAGGTAAATGAGCTTGCACAATTCGTCGGATCGCACTATAAAGTTGATCTACAGCTGCACTTTCCTATTCCAAGCAAGATCTCTGATCTTGATTCATATGGCACTGAAAATATAAGCCTCGTAGTAGACAAATTTCGCAGAGTCTTCCCTATACCAAATGAGACTGTGAAACAAAAGGCAATCGAACTTATAGGCATTGACGCTAAGCCGAAGGACGCCTACACGTATGAAGGTAAAGAGGGCGCCAAGATAATAATCATGTCCAAAGGCAGTATTGAAGTTCTGCCTGGCTCAATACATTTTTGGTGTAAGATTGATGGTAGGATCAGATCGTACGGGGACTGGATGATGGAAAATGTCTATTTTCCAAAGAATTCTTGAACGTTGCTTACAGTGAGCTATTAGTAACTGTTGATGATTTCACGCCCGACATATTTGTGAGTTCGTATTGGTAGAGAAGGTTGTCCTCTGCGTCATATACCTCTGCCTTAACTGGTAACGGCATGTCACGAACCACCCAGATTTTGCTCGTCTCTTCTGCAAGTTTGTAACTGAGCACAAATGAATCGAAGGCTCCAGCAGGAGTACTTATAGGCTCTTCACTTGTCACCCTAGTTGTTACTGAAGAGGAACCAACAAATATTGTATCCCACGGTGCGCCCACTACGAGATACTTTGGGCTTTCGCCGTACTCCATGTCGCGGACTGCAAGAATTGACGATTGTATATTCTCAAAATATGGCCTAAATGACCCGTCAAGCTGACCCTCTCGCGTTAGTTCTTTTGACATTACCAAAGTGTGGTTTACTGGCTGCTGGTCGGTACCATTTGTAACAGTGAACCTGACGTTCCAATTTTCACCAGATTGGGCAAAATTTATCGATAGCCGCGCAGATTCAAGTGAGCCTTGCTCACCTCTTGAAGTTAAGACATATTCTAGAGTCGTTCCGTTTTGTATATGATCTCCAACCTCCCAGATATCGGCCTCTGTGGGTGGGTCTAAGATATTTGGATTTGAACTTTCAAAGCCACCGCCTGCTGCAATAAGAGCTACGCTTACCCCAATGCCCAATGATGCAAATATGGCGGTCAGTATCATCATGCGTCGGATGGCTGCACGACGTCTTTGAGACACGAATGTGATTGGGTAATCTTCGTTATTTAAAATAAATTATTTAGTTCAGTTAAAGCAAGGAAATAATGAAAGACTATGGTATGATAAGCCTGATTTGACCCCAATACTTTATCTAAATAATCGGTCAATCAGTCATAGCCATCGACTTGCTGCATCACGAAAAAATAATTATTCAAGAATGCAATAATTGCATTATTTAAAGCAAATTCTCTTGGAGAAGACGAATGTTTAAGAATTTTTCTACCGTGGAAAATTGCAGATAATTGTGCCTTGAAGTTGGGAGCGATCGAACGAAAAAGATGTGATCAATGTTATGCTCATTACCTTAGAGACTGCAAAAGATGCTTCTTCTTCTGATATTGATGACATAAAAAAAGCAGCAGTGACGGCGATGACAACCAGCATTTTGTTGTATCATGTTTTATTTGACCACCCTAGATTGAAAGAATACTGAAACCCTCTAATTCAAAAGGGCTTGCTTAACTTTGACTCAAATACTGGCAGATTTAAAACTACTGAAGAAGGTCATACATTTCTCAAAGCCTACAAAGCGATAGATTATGATGTAACAAAGGCTAAAACAAGAAAATCATCATCTTCATCATCATTGCCACGACTAGAACAAAGAGAAATACAATAACAACAATACCTACAATAACCAACTTTATGGCTTGAGAGCATGTGCCACCAATCTTTCAATTCTATTGACAAGCTCCTCATAGTCCACATTAGCCGATCGCTCAAGTACGAGTCCTATGAGTGTGTTATATGATAGCATAGGTAGCAACATCAATTTACAATTTTTAGTAATGGTGATTACGGCTTCTGGTTCTCCAAATGCAGCTTTTGCTTCATTAGCCACACTAAGAGTTGCAATAGCAAGAGTTCCACCATAATTACTTCTTCCATCCAGAATGCCCAATTCAAATCGTTCTCTAAAAGACGCTCTAGAATCACCTGCAATGATTTGTCCACCCCTATCAATTACAGCTACAGTCAGAATCTCATCGTTGAAGGATAAGATATCCCGTACCATTCTTTGAGCCTCGCTAGTATTGGGTGTCATATGACTTGATATTCTGTGATCGTTATCTTTGTGATCTTTCAACTTCCTCTTGGAATCAAAAAATTTTCCGCATATATGACATTTTGAAAATGTATTTGCCAAATTTCGCTTTTCTTTGTAATGTGGGATTTACTATTTTAGCTTTTATTGATAAAGGTAGACATCGAGTTTAGCAGTTGGCGAGGAGATAAGCGACGCCTGTTGACAGCTCATGTTTCTTTTTTCATAATCCAAGAGTGTTTGTTTTCCCTGCTAATAATATTGTGTAGTATGAAAAACTCCTCCCCCTTCAGTGCTAGTTTGTTCAATAGCCAGCCATCTGTTGCTTGGTTTCGTTCTACATAATGATAATAACGCTACAACAAATGATTGATGAAAGGATGTATTACTATTTTCCACACCAATCTTTTTTCATCGCTACTTGAATGATTCCCAACTGTCTCTCCACTTCGTCCATTCTGAGAAAAGCCTGTAAGTATTCAGGGCTAGGCTTTCTTATTACAACTTGTCTAGCTATATCTTCTCTTGCTTGGAACAAGTCATAGCCATATACTCCAAGTGCGAAGCAGACTAATCCAGTGATAGAATTAACAAAGTTGTCCTCCTCCTCCATTGCTAGTATAGCTCTTTCACGTTCTCTGCTACCAGGAGGGGGTAGTTGTGTATCTGACCTTTGATCGATTTCACGCAGACGTCTTGCATTATCTCTCCATTCTTCTATATGTACATCCAACTCCTGTTTTATGAGCTCGCTTTTCACCTTAAGCTGGTCGTCGTCATCATCATTTCTTGTCGAAGAAAGCTTGTCAGCAATATAGTATAATGCCTCACCTGCTAAGTCATAGCCTATTTTTACCTCAGTCTTGTATTTAGCTGCCATTCCAAAAGCTCCAAGTATTCTCATAGTTAATTAATATGATTAAATTTTTTGATAAAATATACTTCTGTGTACAAGATATTGTTATTGGTAATAGTAGATTTACCAAACCATCTTAATCCATCCATGAATGATGTCATTGATGTAGAAGACATATCTATACGACTATTTCTCTTGAACTTGGAATAAGGACAAATCAGAGTCATAATCTTTTCTGCCTCATTTCTTCCCGTTCTACCTCCTCCAATCCTACCATCTTTCTTTTTGCGATTCACAAAATCAATTATCTTATTCTAATGGTTTGGATGTCCTCATCAATCAGCCAGTCATAGCGATAAGGTTGTTGCTGTTATTATTTTCTTACCCTTGTTTTTATTGTCATTATTATCATTTAACAGGTCTTGTTCTTGCCCTTCACTCTCCCCTTCATAAAGATGGTAAAATCTCACGTAGGCGTTGATATAAGATAACACACCTTCCTTGCTTACGTCTATCTGATGCTCCCAATGAATCTCTAGGATCTGATTGTTGTTTCTTTCAAGTAAGGAGGAGGATGAAGAAGAAAAGGCGTTATTGTAGGCATTAATGCTACTCCTACTAGTATGGAATGTTTGCAATTACCCAATATCTTCTAAGTTCTGCTTATTTACTGTTCATATGTCATTCAAATTAAATTATTTACTACTTCTTTTCAGAGACGTCTGCTGCTACATACTCGCCAATCTGGTTGTATATCTTTAGGAAGCGATTACCCTTCTCAGTCGTACGATAGATTTGCTCTCCTTCGATATACTCTAGCAGCCCATTTTCTATTAGGACTGCAAGATATTCCTTAAGCTGAGCGTATGAGAGAAAGGCCTTATACATTATTTTAGTTTTAGTGACACCGCCATTTGCAGCTTCTAGAATTTGAGCAGTTATATCAGTTCTGCTTCTATATTTCATGCCTATCCTAGGTATTAACGTCTATAAAAGCCTCTCGAGGTTTTATTATAATGGATTTTACTATAAAATTTAGAGTAATGAGGCGAATTTAACCTTTTTAGTTGTCCCAAAGCATCTCAGCGCATCTATGGCTTAGTTGTCTTCTTCAATACTTAGGAGTAATTACCATCATCTATTTTTTCCATCATCGTTTGTATTCCGTAAATGTGCTCTTCGTCTCTCGTATTGCCTCTTCTATATTGTGAATTGTTCCCGACTGTTTCGATTCAATCACAATAAGTTTTAGCTCATCTACAAGCGCAGAAATAGAGTGCAGCATCTCCTTGAGAGCATCCATCGTTTCACCAATATTCTTGCTATCGCCTACCGAGCTGATAGTATTTCTGGTGGACTTAATTGTTTCTCTTGTCTCATCAAGTACTCCAGAATTCTTCAATTCCAGTGTAACCTTTTCTAGTCTTGCACTGGTTTTTTCAAATGATTCAGTAGTCTTACGAATATTCTCAATGTTAGTTACCATGGCTGGTTCCTTAAGCGATTTTATTATCTCGTTGCCAACCTTGGCAGTATCCCGGATCTTCTCAAGCGAGTTTTGAACGTCGGGCGATCCAAGTTCTCTTATTATTTCAACCGCATCAGACGCAGTCTTTTTTACGTCTTTGAGTTTTTCTGCCATTTGCAATAGTACCTCTTTCCACTTTAATTGCAAAGCGTTAAAAGTTTCAGGTAACTATGTTCTATAACTTCCAGAATGTTCCACATTTGACTAGATATTATTTTACCCGGACTGCTTATGTTGCCCTGCAACAAAAATTTTTACACGACGTCAGCAGTCGTGACTTTTTTCTTATTCTTTTCCGTATCTATTGCAACACCTTCGCTTGGGCTCCGTGTATCGTGCAGCTTGTCGTAGTTAGGTTCATATGCAGTGCAACATCCATGGGGCGCAATTACGTCTGATACCTTGCCCATCACATCGGGCCCTTTGTCCTCCACCAACATACACTTGCCTACACTAACGCTCATCCAGTAAATACAGTTGTAGCAGAAGTATCCTTCATGCAAGTTTGAGTCTGCAAATTTATCGTATTCGATGTATGATGCCTGCAGTTTACTCCTTTTCTTGAACTTGGTCAGATTATCGACTGCACCAGCAGCTTCTTTGATCTTCTTTCCGATTTCTGCCACCTTTATCGCGCCTCCTCCTCATTTGGATCCCATAAGGTGCAGATGCCATGTGGAGCTATGATACCAGATTTTCGGCCGTTAATGTCAGGTCCAGTATCCTCGACTATAGCGCAGTGGTTGTCTTTAATGAAGTATGTGCAGTTGTAGCAGAAATAGCCAGTATGCAAGTCGGCATTTTTAAATTGGTCTATCTCGAGGTACCCCGAAACTGCCTTTGAGAGCTTAGGGTATTGTTTGTCAGTAGATATAAGCTGACTTGTCATGATAATATCGCTGCCGCATAGTTTAAAACAAATTTATTATTAATGACTATGATCCTGTCCTATTACCTCCTTCTTAGTTCTCTTGCAAGCCGCTTTAGTCTTGACCATCGTAAAGTGAATTTTGCAAGAATTATTGCACCTACGATGACTGCCCAGATCCAAAGAGGGGGACTTTCCACTTTTATTTTATGTCATTAAACGAATTTATGCTCTTTCTTTGAAAAATGACTCCAGTCGTAGCTGCTTGACCTTTTTCGTTAGTATAACAAAGACTCAGTCAAGTCCTTCATACTCAAATGTAGTACCATGAACGGGTGTATTGTCAGTTGAGGTGGTCTCAAGCTCCGTTGCGAGGTTAATGTCCTTTCTTGCTTTAAGTGTGACATCTCTAATAATCCTGACCATCTTCCCGTTGTGCCTTAGAGCAAGAGTCCGAATTATCTTCTGTTCCTTGAGGAGCTTTTCCAATTGATCATTTACGCCTTCTATGGTAAATGAATGTGCATCCCATTTTCGAACTTCAATTTCAAGAGGTTGTCGTTCGTTACTCATTGTCTTATAGAATTGTATGTTAGTCACAGACTAAAAAATGATCTTTGCGGAAGATTAGCGTCACATTATTATAATAATCATCTATTTCCTCTCCCCTTTCATGATAAGCGGCTTTGAACTAGTGTTAGAGTGCGTCAAGCTTAGTTCACCATCTAAGGGATTTATTAATCTAGGATCCAACAAAATTACCGATAAAGAAAAATTGATCGAATTCGGTTAATAATATCAGGTTAAACAGTCATAGTGGGACATAAGAAGAATGAAATTGCAAGAAAGAAGACCAATAAGTAGGAGAGATAGGACTAAAACTCGCAAATGACCTCTATCCCCAGGATCGACTCACAGGCAGGCATAGACTGTTACTGCACAAGCTTTGTCGGAACAGGCGGGTCTATAAAACAGGGGAGCGAAGGGTTTGTGGTATCCGAGCTGGTAGATGAATCGCTCCACATCTCTCCATCATATACTGAAAGTCACCGTTACCCCCTTTATACTCTTGAAAAGCGGGACATAGACTCAAACCATGCCCTATTTGAAATTGAGCGAGACTTACACAGGAGGTTTAGGATAATGGGCATAAAAGATGCTAAGGCTGTAACAACACAGTATGCAGGTACCGAGCAAGTAATGAGAAATCCGCCTACGGAGCTGAAAAGCAGACATACACGGCTTATATTGAAAGGTTTCACCAAACACCCTCTTGACAAAAAATTCCTTGCAGGCAACAAGTTTGAGATAAGGATCTACAGTGCCCAATCATCAGATCTCTCTGGCTTTATTTCACAGATAGGCAAGGTGGGCAATTTTTACGGTCTCCAGAGATTCGGCAGCGAAAGATTGGTGACCCACCTTGTGGGTAGGGAAATCATCAAGCGCAACTTTTTACATGCTGTCCAGCTGTTGCTCTCCTACACCACTGAATTTGATACTCAAATGAGCAAGGAAATCAGAAACAGGTGCTCTGATCCAAGCAACTATCGGCAAGTGCTCAAGATTCTTCCGAGAGGCATGGACATTGAGCGGCAAGTGCTATCGGCGTTGGTCGCTGGCAAAGATAGCATTGCAGCGCTACGCGCTATACCGATCACAATACGGAGACTATTCGTCCAAGCATATCAAGCGTATATTTTCAATATATGCCTTAGCAGAGCCATCATGGCAGGGGAAGATCTGTTGCAACCACAGACAGGAGACCTGTGCTTTGAAATGGAGGGGTCTGCAACCTTTGGCAGAATAATCAAGTACTATCCGAGCACAATTGTAAGATTGGTTCCGGCAATAAGGATGGCAGGGTATACCTTTCAACCGGGCAGGGGCAGATTTGAAAGCATCACAAAAGCAATACTACAAGAGGAAGAAGTGGATGCAAAGGATTTTTACATAAAGGAGATGCAAGAACTGAGCCACCAGGGAGGCTTTAGACAGGCTCCACTATGGTGCACAGACTTTTGCTATGAACGAGATCCACTAAAGGTGTCATTCAAGCTGCCTAAAGGATCATATGCCACCACCCTCTTACGCGAAATAATCAAGCCAGATGATCCAATCAAGAGTGGCTTTTAATCGCTCAAATCAAACTCAATGACAGTGAAAAATTTTCTAAATAATAATAAGCAACGAGGAGCGCCCCCGTCTAATAGTTAAGCGCAGGTATTTTCCTTTACTGCTCCTGTTATCTGTAGATACCTTTGTTCTTAAGAGTATTATTTATCATCATCATATAAAGTTTAATCTACAGTTAAGGTGTTTTTATCGGCTCTCTAAGTCTTCTTAGTTACATTAGTAAAAGAAGCTTTTTTGCGGCAAATTTAGTATCATTAAGAATCAAAAGGCAACATATCCTCCGCCAATACAGAGACAATTTAACTATACTATTTATTCATCCATCCATCCATCCATTTGACACATCACAACAATCTTTTTATGAACTAATAGAAATTCTCCCTTGTTTGCAACAGAAATACTCTTTCTAAACCAAAAACTTGAAATCAAGAAGGCGGTCAATATAATATATAGCACTGCAGCGTGTTACAGGATATTCATATGCGTGGTGGCAAGAACCTGCATCAAATGATAGAAGATGCCATTGACGATATATACAAGAATCTGAGTGTTAAAATAGACAAAACTAACTACGATAGGATCCATGCAATAGAAGCATCGAGCTGCACAAGATTTGCATACTATGAGCGTAAGGACTCGCTACCTTCAGATAATGCAGCAAAGGTCTCAAGCTTGCTTGGAAATTGTATGCGCCATTCACTGAGCAACATTCGCGGCGAATATAAGATTGATGCCCTAGCGCTCGAAGTTAATGCAGACATGATAATGGCCGATGAATTTATCGTAAGATTTGAGATTGTGCCTACCTTACCAGAGGTTCCACACCCACAGCACATGTTATATCTTAATGCATGTCTCTTTGCATTTAACAAGGATGAGGGTTTTTTGATCTACATGACCGAGGAGGGCAAGATGGTCGAGTTCTCTGTGACCAAAAATAATAGGATGTTTGAAGAAATTGTTAGAAGGGCAAGGGTACTCAGCACACTACTAAAAGAAAATAGAGTTCCAATAGTCGAACCATCCAACCTATGTACAACTTGCAAATACTTTGAAAGATGCTATGCAAGAAAGCAGGTAAAAGAAGAAAGCTCAGGCTTTATATTAGAAGAGATCTTTAAATCCAAAAAATAATTCTTACGAAAATATAGAAAGTGTTCTGTAGCTATGTATGCTCGCTATGACTCTGAGACGTTGCGTACCCTTGGCTATACCTTCTTACCCTTGAGCCAAACAACACACCCACAAGGAATACAAATACTCCTGCAGTCACAGCAAACATGAATATTTCTTCAGCCATATTATATCGTGGAGCCCTGTAGGAAACTTAATACCTTTTTGAATTGCATTATAGCATACTATGATAATATCATAAAATGTCAGGGAAATGTCAAAGCAAACTCTTTCTCAAAGTAACTTGTTTGGAAGTTTGATCCAGTCAACCTGTAGGAATAGCTTCCCTCAACGCGGTACTGGCCAGTGCCATCTACCATGCTATCCCAGCTACTGGCAGTTAGGTTGTTACGAATTGCAACTTTTGTGTCTTTAAGAGTGACAGTACTGTTGCCAACTATCGGGAATATGTCCTCTTGTCCGGATACAAAACCTTCAGGGCTTATTCCAATATCCCCAGTTGTCATCTGATACTGACCCACATCAAGAGTATAGTGGATCATTTCAAGAATGGCGGTGCTTCTGTTAGGATTATGAACGTCAAAGACGACCTGTACAGTTGCATTCTCTTCGTCTGTTGCCTCAACTACGATGTCCTGGAGTCCTAGTTGTAGGTCGGCAATCTGAGTCGGGGATTCGCTAGGAGAAGCCTCATTATTGCCAAGAGGCCTAAAATTTCCCATCCCCATAACAAAAAAAATAGCTATAGCGGCTGCTGCAACGCCGCCAGCTGCTACAAAAATAACCTTTGTATTCACAGGTACCCTTTTCGTGTTCGTCAACGCTTTAAAGCTGTCGATTAATCCAAATGCTTATACTAGTCATTACAAGAAAAATTGCTGCAGGTTGCAATACCACAAAGCTGCGAACATTGGACGTGAGAGAGCTCAGAAAGCTCAGATGAGGTTGTTTGATTACACGGGCTTTGCTATGTTAACCTACACCATCAAGCAAGGTACAACAGGGTTCGAACCTGTGGGCGAAGAAGAGCTCGTCGGCAAGATGACTAATGATAAGGAGTCAATGCTTTTTATTTGCGATAAGGATGGCTATGCAAAGGCTCAATCAAAGCCAATGCAAATTGAACAGGGAGTAGAAGCTTTCAAAAGGATGCTTGCAGATGGTATGCAAGAATTTACTGGCGAAATCAAGACAGTATCGTAAGCGCAATATACTAATTTGAACGATCAGAAAAAAGAGAGAAAAAATGGTAATAGTCTGTGTACCAGTGATTAATAGTAGTAGCAAAGGTCAGGCGATGACCAAAATTATTACAGCTAGAATCATACAATAATGCGTGTCCCTAGGTTATTACCAGAAATTGCCTTCTCAATCACTACAGGATCGGACTTTACTACTACTGTAGGTATTTTGCTCCGCTCTATCACCTTAAGCGCAACAATGTCCATCAAGTCATAAGCGCCTGCAGCCGAATCTTCAGATCCCAATAGGTCTATGCACTTTTTGACAGTTATTTCGTTGAATAGCTTGGCGTCCTTGTTTTTGTTGGGATCGGAATCATAAATACCATCAACATCTGTTGCGTTAAGAAACTTAGAAGCTTTGACCTTTTCAGCAATAAGTGCAGCTGTTGCATTTGTGCTCTGCCCAGGATGTAGGCCGCCTGTCACAACTATTCTGTTGGTTGTTACAGCCTTGCTCACCTGCTCCAAGTCTTCAGGGACTGCAGGGTATGCCTGATCGCCAAGCGCAAGAATCAAGAGTCTTGCATTCAACCTTGAAACCTCTATGCCTATTATGTCCAAAGATGCTTCGTCCGAGCCAAAACTTCTTGCGGTAGAGATGTAATGACGCGCAAACTTCCCCCCGCCAGCTACAACCACTGGTTGCACTCTCTCGCTTATTTTGCTCAGCATACTAGCATACCTCTTCAGTTCATCTGCAGATTCATCACCAAACGCTTTCCCAGATAATTTGATTACAATCCGATACCTAGCCTGCGTGAATCTTACCCGCCCCCATATTCAATATGCCTTGATCTCCAAGTACCTTTTTAATAGCTCGCTCCACTTTATCACGGTTCTCTGCAGTAGTATAGACACGCAGCATGTCAAAGAATCCTGAGATGGATTCTACAAGTGGAATCTCTGACACAGGCATCTCATATACCCGATCTTTATCGACAATCAATACAGAATACATCTCTTCTTTGCTTGGAGTCAGTGGCATCGAGGGGGCACGAGATACATCGACAAAGACATAGTTGCTATTGACACCTGCTACATCAGCAATATGAGAGGAAAGTGCCTCCAATGCTTTTCTATCCATCCTTTGTCTATCGCGTTTATGCAAGAACTTTTCGTAGACACTCTTAAGTAGCCTCCTGTCGCGGTAATCTTGAGCCATCTTGGCGGAAAATGCATACTTGCCGGAAAGTGCACACAGCCGCTCAAGTGTGGCTTCATCCGTTAGCACAAGGTAGTTATGCAGCGAAGTATCCGTCAATCCAAGCGCTTCGTCTGCGGAAATCATTGAACGCAGTAGCATTACTTCAGCAGATCTAACTGTCTTATGAAAATAGACTGCCTTGAACATTTCATAGCGTGAGATCAGCATGGATTCAAGTGAGTTGAGAGCAGACCTGTTTATTGCAAGTCGGTTCTTCGAAACTTCAAGAGAACTTACAAGCCGGTGGTAGTCTAGCTTGGCATACTCTGCACCCGTGAAAAGCCCATCTCGAGGTAAATAGTCCATGATGTCTGCAGACAGTCCACCAGAAATGATCTCATTCATGAAATTAACCTTTGACTGACCGAACGAGAGTCGACATATCTGGTGTGCGTTGTAGCCGTATCTTCCCAAAATGTCAGCAATCTCACTTTGCATTATAATCTTTTTTCCAATATCCTCATGGCTGGTATTACAACGATACTCAAGTACCTCTTCGAACAGGTGTGAAAAAGGTCCATGCCCAATATCGTGCAGCAACGCAGCAAGTCGCAGGTCCTGTACGATTTCGGCATGATCGATGTATCCCTTGCCAAGCAGTGTTTCCCCTGCAAGACCGGCGATATGCATTGCACCAAGGGAGTGTTCAAAGCGCGAATGCTGTGCGCTCGGGTACACTAGATGTGCGCCAGCCAGTTGTCTTATTCTCCGCAAGCGCTGAAAAGCAGGGCTATCGATCAGTTGTTTTTCAACCAGCGAAAATCGAATGTATCTATGGATGGGGTCTGTTATTTCGCCTGCGAAATCCATATTGATTACTTGTTTTGTATCATAAGAGAAGGGGACTTAAACTTTGAGTTCTTTCCTTATTATTTTCATTATTTCCTGATGGACCTGTTCCTTACTCTTTGCCCCATCAATAACCTTCCATTGGTACTGCTTTGCAAACTTCAGGTAGTTTTTATGAGCATTTGTAGCTAGCAGAGCATCGGATTCAAATGTATCTTGTATCTCAGCGCGCTTGGCAGATATGCTTGGATTGACCAAGATCAAAAGTACAACATCTTCTTTTGGTAAGCCCTTGTCTAGCAGAAGGAGCCAGTTAATGTCCATGCCGTTTGCCACGCCATATACGAGGTTTGACTGCCAGTAACGATTCATGATAATAATCGTACCGTTTTCGAGCATGCTCTCGATCTCTTTCTTTTTTTCCCATCTGTTTGCGGAGAACAGCAAGTGCTTGACCTCTGAGGGATAATCACGCTTACCCTCAAGGAATGCTTTTATTTCCATTCCAATTGATGTAGTGTAGTCAGGAAAGTCCAGAATGACACAAATCTTGCCGGAGGCCTTCAGGGTCTCTGCAAGCATGCGAGATTGGCTACCCTTGCCAGCCTTATCTGTACCCTCTATTACGATTATCATGCCCCGTGTTGCCACTGCCTAAGGTCGGGTATGCATCAATAAAAGGATTCAAGGATCTTTGCCCACAATATAAAATTTATAATTGAATGGACAATATACCTTAAGGGACAAGATAATTATCTAAAGAAAGTGTGTTGAGTTTATTGGAAGAGCCCCTTATTTTTGTGTATAATATATAGTACACCTATTGAAATATATTTTTAAAAAAACAACAAATTAAAATATTAACAGATCACTGTAAAAATTAACCTTGTGGATGGTGCTTTCGTGCAAGTGAAAAAATCAACTATTGCCATATTTGACACCTTTAAGACCCGCAAGAACAAATTTACCGGCGAGGCAAAGCGGCAGCGTGGCATCATAGCACATCTGGCCACAGAGCAGAGTCCAGACCTTCGCACGCGGACGTCAATAGCACATGCCATTGCTAAGCAACACGGTATCCTATGGCAAAACATCTACTCAGGCATATTCCGCGACCTTGACGAAGTTCTCATTCCAGCAGGTGTGGTAAGGGAGGGCGGCAGGCTGCCCCTGAGGAGGGGGCCGAAAGCACTTCAGTTAGAAGGAGTGCCATTCTACGAATTAACGGATACTGGTATTTTGGTAGCATCATCAATTGAGGAGATCAGTGATAACCGTATGCGCTTGCTGCGGTCATACATCGCATCACTGGCTGCAAGTGACTCGGATTCCATGATAATGAAAGAGAGTCTGCTATTTCTGATATTGGTAGCCCCAGCATTTGTTTCAAAGATCATCAACGAATACATTTATGCTTACAGCACTGGGACAATTGATAGCATTGTGCCGCTTGATATAAAGAAGCTGAGGTCAGTCATATCCAAGCAGATAATAGTCGAAAAAGAGCTGGTAGAAGCTGTTATCACTATGCAGCAGGACCAAAGAGAGCTTGTTACAAACTTTTTCAAAGTACTCACTTAGTGGCCCTTATAACCGCAAGCTATACATTGGTACTTTTTCTGCTTGCCCTTACAGCCTTCGCAACGCCATATTGTTGCGTTCCTGCATTTTGGACAGCTGAAACTCTCGGACAGCTCTCCAGGTCTCACTTGCCTACCGCAGGCATTGCAGTTGGGCATCTCATAAGAACCTGCATACATCGACTGGGTGATATCAACATCGAAGTATTTTTACTTTGTTAAATTTCAAGGTTGAAAAATAAAGGGATTTATATGATCTTAGCAATTATTATTGTCCGGGGGCATTGGAAGATACGTGACAAGAGACTTAGCCAAGGAGCTGGATGTCAGATCTAAAGAGTTTTATGAGTTTGTCATGCCAGCAACAGACATAATAGAAGAGGACAACGATCTAGTAGTCACTATTGATCTGCCAGGCTTTGCCAAGAAGGATATCAATCTCAGAATTATCGGCAATGTATTATACATAACTGCCAAGAGAGAGCAGGAAGAGCCTCTTGGTACGGTTTACTACATGCACAGACCACTTAAGATAGACAAAAGGGTCATGTTGCCAATATCGCTTAAGAAAGAGGAAGAAAAGGTGGAAGGCAGGGCGACATATGAAAATGGCATTGTTACGCTCAGGATACCAATACCTAAATCTACAAGCATTCCGATAACATGAACGTATACCTAATTTTTTGTGACTTTTCAGTAATGTAAGATTCTCCTGTTGATCAGTGAAATTGGAGGAATTGAGTCCAAATGATCACAGTATTACGCATTGCTAAATGTAATACTCATCATAACTATTGTATGATTCGATTATGCTCTGGCTGTGTCGCTTCTTTGCATCCATATTGCAGTAATGATAGGAACTTAAATGAGATGCTACACAATAGGAATTTAGCGGGGATATTATTCGATAAGAGAAGTTTCAACTTCTAAAAAGGAAGTGTAGTTCTTGCAGAAGAGAAGCAAAAACGCACAATGAAAATTAGCTGTAATTGAGACCAAATCATTTCATATCCTAGTTAAGCAGCTATTTTCCAATGTACATAGGGTTCAAATTTTCTTTTTGAATGCTACTGCAACTGCTACAGCAGTTGCAGCAAAACCGCCGTACGCAAGATAAAAGTTGTATGGCAACATCAAGGCTGATCCAATGAATAATGCAGAACCAAGTATACTTGCAGCGAGTGCGCTATTATTATTTTTCTCATAACCGCCATGAGCCCCTTTCGTTTCAAGGTATGTCTTCAACAGTGGAGCAACACTTACTGAATCTTGAATTCCCTTTGCAAACCTCTTTGCAGATATTTTTACTTCCTCAATGTAAGCATCACGTAAAAGACCCTCTTCTTCAAGGAGTCCTGCAAGCACCTTAACGAACTGGAATGTCACCTTATGATGATAATATATGCCCTCAAGAATAGAAGACATACGCATGTATAGTGCAAGATTCTTTGGAAGCCGGAAAGGAAATCGACTCATCGTCTTGTTTGCAAGGTCTACCAAAGCCTTCACTTCCATCCGGTCAACCTGCCTACCATGCAGGGATTGTATACTAAGTGCAATGCCTCGCTCAACTATGTAGCGGTTCACTGTAGGCTCAAGCGTCCCAAGTTCTATTAGTACGTTGACAGTCCTCTCGGGGTCCTTATCTATCAGGCCAAGATAGAGGCGAATAAGCCGGATACGAGTCTCGCTGTCAAGCCTTCCCACCATTCCAAAGTCGTACAGTATCAGGCGGCCGTCGTCTGCAACTGAAATGTTGCCTGGATGCGGATCTGCATGAAAGATGTTGTGACGAAGAAGCATCTTGAAGAATAGTCTATGAACGCGCACTACTAGCTTTTCTCTATCGATCCTTTTTTCATCCAGCCTTGAAATGTCAGTTATCTTGACGCCTGGAACATATTTCATTGTAAGCACGTGTTTAGTAGTTCTTTCCAAGAAAATATCCGGTATTATGACTGACGGATCGCCTGCTAGATTGCGCTTGATTGTAATCAGGTTCTCCGCTTCTATGCGGTAGTCCATCTCCTCATGTACTGTCTCTATAAACTGTGCCATCATGCCTTCTGCAGAGAATCGTAAATTTGGGTCAATAAACCGTGTTGCAAGGGGCAATATCTTTTTCATAACATAAATGTCGTCTTCAATTACTCTTTCAATATTCGGCCTAGACACCTTGACGATAACCTGCTTTCCGTCATACCTTGCCAAGTACACCTGTCCAAGGCTTGCTCCAGATAGAGGAGCAGTATCAAACTCTTCAAATGCATCCTCTATCCTTCCTAACTCATTTTCAATTACTGATTTTACCTGCGAGAATCGAGCAGGTGGGACATCATCCTGCAATTTTGAGAGCACTTCAAGATAAGGTTGCGGCAAAATGTCTACCCGGGTAGAAAGCCACTGGCCAAGTTTGATGTATGATGGCCCAAGCTCAATGAACATTTTGAGCACTTTACGAGCATGTCTACGATACTTTTCTTCATCAACGTTTTTGCCCTCGCGCTTGACCCATTCGCGCCTGTCTCGACGCAAATCTATTACGATGGGCAAAAGCTTGAACACAACCTTAGCAACATGCAACTTTGAAGGATGATGATAGACTGATGCTTCTTTGACTGAAGCAGTATCCTCTTTTCTGATCTGGGCAGGACTCTCCATTGAGCTTACTCACTCCTTTTCTTTTTCAGCGAGTTGGTCATGTGGAAAACGAGGTTGCCTGTAGCAGAGCCAGCGATGTATCCAGCCAGAATCGCATCGATGACAGCATCCTTCGTGTTCTTGCCCTCCTTTTTGCGCATATTGTAGACTCTTGTGCCTAAACCTCTGCCGACGATCAATGCAGATAAAGCACCTGCCAAGTACTCTGGTGCATCCACAAGCAAATGCCCAAATGGGTTATTTAATGGATCCACTATGTCCATGTGGACAGTGTAATGCGTATCATAATCCCTGATGTGAAGATTGCCGCAGCGATATTGCTTGTTGGCTCCCTTTTTGCTGCCAAGGGGAGTCTCCTTGAGATCAATTATCGGTCTGACGGCCTTGGGCACAATGATGTTGCCGTCACCGTCAATGAACTCCACGTACAAAAACATACGTCAATATGATATAAAATTAACGAATAGGTTTATTCTCAAGACAGACATCTGTAAAGAGATGAGAAGTGTTAGAGTAATTGAAAGTAAAATGATCTATTCTGGGGGCATCAACCTCAGTAAAGACAAATTCTGGCTAGAGGGCAAGGTTGTAGATAAGGAGATTGTTAGACATCAAAACTCTGTAGGGATAGTAGCCGTCAAAGGTAGCAGCATTATTCTCGTTACTCAGTACCGCCATGCAGTAAACAATGTGCTGTTAGAAATTCCAGCAGGCAAGATAGAAAAGGATGAAACGCCGAGAGAGGCAGCAGTTCGTGAAATGGCAGAAGAGATCGGCTATGCCGGCACTCTCAGACCACTATTGAAATGCTATCTTGCTCCAGGCTACTCTACTGAGCTGATGTACGTATTTGTTGCTACAAACCTTAGAGAAATAAGAAGAGGCATTCTTGATGATGATGAGAATATCAGGATAAGAAAGGTAAGTCTGAGTGCAACGATTAAGAAATGTCTCAATGGCAAGATAGTCGACGCCAAGACCATTGCAGCACTACTAGCCTATCATAATCAATCAGAGTGAATAGGACGTTGTACTTTTTTCTTTTGCATCATTTAGGTAATCGTAATATGACGAGTAGGGATTATAAAAAACCCTGAAAGTGTTAAACAGAGACATAACCTACGTAACATAATAAGAAATCTAGATAGCAGACTCGGCATATGTAATGACTTCATATTGCGGTATATGTAGCCAAGGAGTACCCCTCAATGTATATGTTGGTATAAAATATTTATGTAATGAACACGTACTCTAACATTGCATGACTTTAATACATTATGCAGCTCGGGAATTGTCTCGAGAGATAGGCAAAAGATCACGTGAGTTTTATGAATTTGTAATGCCGGCAATTGATATGTATGAAGATGAAAATGGCCTAATTGTTAAGATTGACTTACCGGGTTTTAAGAGGGATGAAATCAAGGTTAGTATTGAAGAAGATGTACTCTCAATAAGAGCAAAAAGAATGGAACTAGAGGAGGAAAGACTTGGAACCATATTCTATAAACAAAGACCTGTCCAAATAGATAAAAGAATATCGTTGCCCATCTCTATCAAAGAAGGAGAAAAAGTGAGTGGAATAGCAACATATTTGGATGGAGTTGTTACACTAAAGATTCCTACCTCAAGGGTAAACGTTATTCCAGTAACATGATGACAAACTAAATCAACAGATCCAACAGAGAATATTTGTATTTCTTATTTGACTTCTGCTTATCCTTTGCATTGCCATGAGTTATGATATTTAGTACAGCTCTGGCAAGATTTATGTTTGATGTCTAAGTAGAGCAAAGATTGTCTGTTTCTAAGGTTTCCAACATGATGATCCTATGAGTGCCAAAGTATGTGAGTCTTGTCATATTTGTTATCGCTAAATGTTGGATTTAATGGCAGTCGGGCCTTATATGAAACTCGGTATTTCGTATATGCTAAACAAAGATAGCGTTTTCTTGTTCTTGTTTTCCTCCCAGCTGTACCACCCTTTCGCTATAGGAAGTTTTGTATTCTTCATATAATGCTTGTTTCATATTTTTCACATGAGTATTGAGTTCCTTTATACAGTCAGATCCACCTTCATAATTTTTTTTGACATCTTTTGGAGATATGCAAAGTGATCCTAATTCATTAACCCAGTACCCTCTCTCTTATTTGTCAGTTCAAGAGACGGAAAATATATACCGTATTCATTTACCTTATTCGTGCACACAGATTCTTTACTCTCAGAGTATAAGAATTCCTCAAGGGACAAGTATGACTTTATGATATCGAGCAGATCAGTAGCAAAAGGAAAAGTCAGATTACATATGGATCAAGAGGCTTCGCCTTGAGCGCTTGGGTGAGGTAAGAAGGTGTTTCATTTTAAGATCTTTCATCATCCTTACGACATAAGGTTTTATCTCCTGTATGGTTGCCATGTCTATATGGCACAGCCATAGTAGGAAATAAAGTGATGCAAAAAGCAGCAGCTCATTACTAGTGCCTCCCATTCATGCTTTGGCAATAGTGTCGATTATCCTCGCAAGCTCAATGTCGTAGTTGCTTATGCCATTGACATCGTGTGTTACAAGGTCGATCCTAACACGATTGTAAACGTTAAACCATTCGGGGTGATGGTTCATCTTTTCTGCATTCATTGCAACTTTTGTCATAAATCCAAATGCCTGCACGAA